>Ga0233423_10000046_pt1 | contig 74914 bp, 66 predicted proteins | sample Watercolumn_Mata_FD_180713 | JGI IMG/M metagenome (GOLD analysis project Ga0233423, IMG submission 180713) | Freshwater microbial communities from Lake Matano, South Sulawesi, Indonesia - Watercolumn_Matano_2014_112_MG | ecosystem: Environmental > Aquatic > Freshwater > Lake | place: Indonesia... | reverse complement strand
GCTCTTAACCAGCGCAGCTTAAGGTGGTTTGGAGCCTGCTCCTGCAAGCCGGCTCCGGGGGGCCTCCCCCCATCTCTCGTGCAGTTGCGCACGCCTCCTATGATACCAAGCGCGCTCGTGGCGCACTTGCCTGCCACTGCGGCCAGGGCCAAGGCATCGGCGTCGGCGATGAGCGCGTTGATGTTGTCGATGCAATTGTTCAGGTTGTTCTTGATTTCGTTGAAGTCCCCCCGGTAGTCGTCCGTAATCTTGGCGGGGATATCGCCTTTGCTGATGCGATCCACGTACTCCGCGGACACGTTGAGGGGGCCGATCACCGCGTCCAGGGTGCGATTAACCCCGTCGATGATTTTGCCGTAGTCGCCGCCGTGTTTGGCCGCGTCGGCCCGGGTTGCGAGTTTCCCTTCCACCGCGGCCTGGGCCAGGGCATCGGCGTCTTCGACCAGATCGCTGATGGCCTTAATGGTGCCGGCCAGACCGGCGTTGATCTTCCGGAAATTCTCCCCCGCGGCCCGGGTGTCTTCATCGGTGGCTCCGGTGGCGGTGTCGATCTGCAGGTCACCCTGGGCCACTTTGCCTAGATTGACCACCAGTTTGTCCACTTCCGCGGCCTGGTATTCCGCCTGTTTCCGGGCCAGCCGCGCCGCCTTCTTGACGGCCGTCAGGTCGGTGATGATCTCCAGGGCCCCGATAATCTTCCCGTCCAGGTCTTTAATGGGAACGCCGGTGTAGGAAATATCAAAGCGCTGGCCCTGGGGATGGGCGTCCGTCTCCGCGGTGGCTTCCCGGCCCTGCTCCATACATTGCGCGCAGGCGCATCTTGCCGTCCGGCAATCCGGGGTTTTGAAGTGATCGTAACATTTGGTGCCCACCAGCGCCTGAGGGGAGAGGCCGGTGAGGCTGGCGCCCACTTCGTTGATGTACTTAATGGTGAATTCCCGGTCCACGATCAACGCGGGCGCGGGCATGGAATCCAGGTGGCCGACGATGGAATCGATGGCGCGGTTAACCCCCTGGATGATCTTCCGGAAATCGCCATGATGTTTAGCCGCGTCGGCCCGGGTTCCCAAATTGCCCTCCACCGCGGCCACGGCCAGGGCGTTGGCGTCGGCAATCAGGGCATTGATGTTGTCGAGGCAGTTATTCAGGTTGTTCTTGATTTCGTTGAAATCGCCCTTGTACTCATCGGTAATCTTGGCGGGGATGTCGCCTTTGCTGATGCGGTCCACATACTCCGCGGAAACATTGAGGGGCCCGATAAAGGCATCCAGAGTGAGATTAATGCCCTCTACGATTTTCCGGAAATCCCCCTGATGTTTATCAGCGTCCGCTCGATAGGCCAGTTTTCCCTCGGTGGCCGCGGCGGTGAGCAGATTAATATCGCTGCTGATCTCTTTGATCTTCTCGATGGTGTTCTTCATGGCCGCCAGCATCCGCCCGGTTTCGTCGTCCCGGTCCACTTCGATTGCCAGGCTCAAGTCGCCTTCGGCCAATCTCTCATTTATCTGCACCGCCTGGTTGATGGGCTTGGTAATGCTGCGGGTCACCAGGAGGGTAATGGTTGCCGCCAGAACCATGGAGATGAGCAATACGAAAATTATCAGGTTCCGGGCGGTGCTGCTGGTTGCCTCCGCGTCCTTGGCGGTTTTATCCATGAGATTCGCCTGAAACGCGATTAAGTTCTCAATTTCCTGCAGATATTTTGCCTGGACCGGCCGCATCCTGGTAAACAGGTCAGCCTTGGCCTGATCCTTTTTGCCGGATTCGATCAACTGGGTTATTTCGCTCTGAACCGGCTCATATTGTTTCTGGGCCTCGAGCATCGCCTGCAGCCGGGCTTTGCCTTCCTCCGAACCGGCCAGTTTGGTCAACTGGTCAACCTTCTTGGCAATGATTTGCCGCTGCTCGGCCAGACGCTGCAATTCCTGCCGCACAACGCCGGGATCGTCAGCCATGACCGCGTTGCGCAAGGCCCTGGCAATGATATTGACCTCGTTCATAATGTCGTGGGCCAACACTGTTTGGGGATATTTGTCGCGCACAATATCCCCCATGGCGGCGTCGAGATGCAGCAGCCTGGTAAAGGCAAAAACTCCAGATACTATTAATAAGGCGATTATTACTCCAAACCCCAGTCCCAGCCTTAACCCGATTTTCATCCGTTTAAACACCGTGATTCTCCTTAGAAAGTGGTGTTTTTTGGTACTGCGGGTTCGCATGAACCCGTTTGCCGCTTTATTCGTTTTGGGCCAAAGCCATTTGCTCGCCGCCCATCTGTTGGGCCAGGGCGAATTCGTCCGCGGAAAAGACCTTATCGATATCCAGGATGATGATGAATTCGTCGTCTTTTTTGCCCATGCCTTTGATAAACTTGGTATCCAGCCGCGCGCCGATGCGGGGAGGCGGCTCCACCTGGTCCGGCCCCATTTCCATTACTTCCTGCACCGAATCCACCAGGGCCCCCAGCACCGTGATTTCCCCGTCCAGTTCGATTTCCACGATGATGATGCACGTATTCACCGTGGTTTCCGCCTTGTCCAGGCCGAACTTCAGACGCATATCCACCACCGGCACCACGCTGCCCCGGAGGTTGATCACCCCCAACATAAAATCCGGAGTCTGGGGCACCTTGGTGATCTTGGTAAAATCCAGCACTTCCCGTACCTTGGAGATATCCAAGGCAAAAACCTCGTCTTCAAGCTTGAAAGTCAGGTACTGCGCGGTTTCCGTGATAGCTGAAAGACTCATGCTCTTAGCCTCCTAATAGGTTTCGAATTCGGCGTCTTCCCCATTGCCTTTGTGTCCGCTTAGATCCAGGGTGATGCCTTTCACCTTGGCCCCTTCTTCAACCTCATGGACTTGGCTGGCAATCACCTGGGCCGGGTGGACTTTCCCTGGCTTTTTATTCTTTTTGGGAGACCGGACGTCAGGCTTTGGCAACATTTTGGTACGGGTCAAAGATTTGGTGAATTCTAAGATTTCCCCGCCATCAATCCGGAAGAAGCCGATGGTATTCTGGAGCTGCTCTGCCTGGCCTAATAGCTCCTCGGAAGTGGAAGCCATTTCTTCGGCCGCGGCCGCGTTCTGCTGGATGACCTGGTCCAACTGCTGGATGGCCTTGTTAATCTGGTTGGCCCCGGACCGCTGTTCATTGCTGGCGGCGTTGATCTCCTGAACCAGGTCCGCGGTTTTCTGGATATCCGGGACGATCTTGGCCAGCATTTCTCCGGCCCTTTCCGCGACTTCCACGCTGGACGCGGAGAGTTTATTGATCTCCCCCGCGGCCGTCTGGCTGCGCTCCGCGAGTTTGCGCACTTCGGAGGCCACCACCGCGAAACCCTTGCCGTGTTCCCCGGCCCGGGCCGCTTCGATGGCTGCGTTCAGGGCCAACAGATTGGTCTGGCGCGCGATCTCCTCAATGATGGAAATTTTGCCGGCAATCTCTCTCATGGCGGTGACCGTTCCCGCCACCGCGTGGCCGCCTTCTTTAGCGTCTTCCGCGGCCTTGAGCCCGATCTTTTCCGTCTGTTGCGCATTGTCGGAGTTCTGCTTGATGTTTGCGGCCATTTGCTCCATGGAGGAGGAAACCTCCTCCACCGACGCGGATTGCTCCGTGGCTCCTTGGGAAAGTTGCTGGGAGCCGGAACTCATTTCCTGGCTGCCGGCCATGACCTGGTGGGCCGCGGTCTGAATATTGGCCACCACCTCGGAGAGGCCGGAAACCATTTTGGCCAGAGCTTGCATCAGCTTATCCTGCGCAGACCGTTCCGTTACTTTAACAGTCAGATTGCCGTCGGCCAGTTCGGTCGCGACCTGGGTTACTTCATTCATGGCGTCAATCAGCATGTTGAGGTTGTTCTTGATTTCGTTGAAGTCCCCTCGATAGTCCTCGTCGATCTTGGGAGGAATGTCGCCTTTGCTGATGCGGTCGATATATTCCGCGGTGACGTTGATGGGATTAACAAACGCGTCCGCCAGTTTGTTGATGCCGGTGACCAGATCGCTCCAGGCTCCTTGATAGGCTGCACTGTCACCCCGGATATCCAGTTTGCCGTCATAGATAGCCCTGGTTAGTTTTTGCGTTTCGCCAAGCAAGTCTTTAATGGTCTTCAACATGGCATCAACGCTTTTGCCCAGAAGGTCGTTTTCCGATTTGATGGTGACGGCCACTTGCAGGTCTCCGCCCGCGACCTTTTCCACCGCCACAGAGGCTTCTTTAATGTTGTCGGCCATATTTCTGAACGACTGGGCCAGCATGCCGATTTCGTCCTTGGTGTCCGCCTGGATGTCCACGTTTACATCCCCCACGGCCAGCTTGTCCGCGGCCGCGGCCAACTTTTGCACCGGTTTGTTGATGCTGCGGGTTACCAGGAAGGTGACCAACGCCGCCAGGATAGCGGAAATTGCCGAGATGATCAGGATGAGGGTCCTGGCGCTGTGGTAGGAATCGTTGGCCTCCTTGCCGGCCTTTTCCATTAGCCCGCCTTGAAATTTAATGAGATTGTCAACTTCCTTAAAATACTTTTCCTGCAAGGGCCGGAGTTTGGTGGCCAGATCGTTGACGGCCTGCTCTTTTTTCCCGGCTTCGATCATTTTGAGGATGTCATTGCGCACCGGGTTATATGCGTCCCGGGCATCGAAGACTCCCTTAAGTTTGGCTTTCCCTTCCTCCGACCTGACGGTTTTGGCTAATTCCTCCAGTTTTTTTCCGGCTAGAGGCTGGATTTCCGTTATCTTCTTCAGCTCCTGCTTAGCCATGGCTTCATCATAGAGAAGGGTATTGCGCAGGCGACGGGCGACTTCGTTTAAATTGTCAACGATGTTATTGGCTATGACCGTCTTTGGGTAACGATCATGGACCAAAAGGGTCATCCCCTCGTTAATGGCTGACAAACGGGTAATGGCAACGACGCCTATTACCAGCATTAATACAGTGACCATGGTAAACCCTAATCCCAACCTCAATCCGATTTTCATGTTCTTGAACATCTTGGACATCCCGGTTTCTCCCTTTTAGAATTTGTAGTTGCGCGTGATCGCCATCGTCAGTGGAAATTTCCGGATATAGCTGATAATATTAGGAATATCCATATAGTTACAAATCAGATTTCACATGGTTATTTGGGTATTAGCATTAATTACATTCGGGATCTCCGATCTTCCGGAACAACCGGGCGTCTCCGGCCACTTGCTGAAAAAGATGCGCTACTTCCCGGGGAAGCTTTTGGGTCTGCTCGGTGGCAAAAAAGCCTCCTGGGGCCAGGGTCTGGTGAAACATTTTGATCACCGCCCCCCGGGCCGCGGGCGGAAAGTGCAGAAGCACGTTCTTGCAGAGGATCAGGCTGAAATTCCCTCCCACCGGTTTTAATGAAAGAAGGTCATGTCGTTGAAACATGACCCGGGCCTTAATGAGATCGACCAGCTTAAAATGCCCGGGGGTCTGTCCGGGCTGGAAATACTTGGCAAACACTTCCTGGGGGATGCGCTTTACTTGATCCTCCGGATATTCCCCGGCATTGATAATTTTCTCGAAGAGATTGGCTTCATCGATGTCCGTGGCGTGGATATGCAGGTTGCCGAAGGAGAATTTGCCCATATTTTCCGCAAACATCATGGCCAAAGAATACGGCTCTTGCCCCATGGCGCAGCCCGCGTCCCAGATGCGAATCCGGCTGCGGCCCAAAACCTCCGGGACCACGTGCCGGACCACGATCTCCAGGGTGTGCAGGTCTCTGAAAAAATAAGTGAACGCCATGTTTATTCCCCGGCCGTTATGACGGTGAAAATCGCCAGCGCGAATTCAATCATAATTCGCCGCCCTGGACTCCAATACCTCGCTCTGCATCAGTTGCGGCACGTCAAGAATCAGGGCCACAGTGCCGTCCCCTAAGATCGTGGCCCCGGATATGCCGTCCACTCGATGATAAAAGCGGCCCAAAGATTTGATGACCGTTTGTTGCTCGCCGATGACGTTATCCACGATGAACCCCACCCGGTTGCTGTCCATCTCGGTAATCACAATCTGTTCAATGGCCGGGGGAGAACCGTTGATGTTAAAGCGCTGCCGTAAAGGGATATAAGGGACAATCTCCCCCCGGACATTGGCGATATTATGGCCGTGAGCCTTGGCCACGTCATCCTTGGTCAATTCCACGCATTCCGTCACCGCGGCCAGGGGCAGGACGAAATAATCATCTTCAATCGTCACCAACAGTCCTTCAATAATCGCCAGGGTCAGAGGCAACTTGACGGTGATAACGGTCCCCAACCCTTCCCGGCTGTTGATCTCGATGGATCCGCGCAGGGCCTCGATGGCCTTTTTCACCACGTCCATGCCCACGCCCCGGCCGGAGACGTTGGTGACCTCCCGGGCAGTGGAAAATCCGGGAGTCATGATGAACGCGAACAGCTCTCTTTCCGGGATTTCCGCATCCGGGGCCAGCCAGCCCAATTCCACCGCCTTGGCCCGGATGGCTTCCTTATTCAAGCCTCTGCCGTCATCTTGGACCTCGATAACCACCTGAGCTCCGGAATGGCTAGCCGCCAGAGTCAATTTCCCTTTCCGGGGTTTGTCGCCTTGCTCCCGGACTTCCGGCAATTCGATGCCGTGATCAATACTGTTGCGAATCAGATGCACCAAGGGGTCGTTCAGACGTTCGAGCACGGTTTTGTCCAGTTCCGTTTCCGCGCCGATGGTGACCAGATCCACTTCCCGGCCCAACTCCCCGGACAGATCCCGGACTAAGCGCTGAAATTTGGAGAAAATGGTGCCGATGGGCAGCATGCGGATATTCAGGACATTGTCCCGGAGGTCCCCGGTGAGCTGTTCCACTTCCTCGGCGATGGCGAGCAGTTGGGGATCATTGAGGTCGCCCGCGGTCTGGCTGAGGCGCGCCTGCACCGTCACCAATTCCCCCACCAGGTCCACCAATTTATCCAGCTTGGCCGAGGGGACCCGGATGCTGCCCGCGGCTTGAGCCTCTTGTTTCTTTTGGTGGAGTTCCCGGACATATTGCTGTTCCGCCAAAGCCGATTGCACCTGATCGCAGTTAACCAGGTTCGCTTTCACCAGGTCTTCGCCGATCAAACGGCGACGGTTGAGCACCTTATCCAGTTCTTTCGGATCCAAATCGCCCCGGTCCACCAGGATTTCGCCCAGTTGCTTGTAGGCGGTTCCTTCCGGCTCCAGACCGTCGTCAATCACCTCCATGGCCAGCTCGCTGTCGTCCGCCACAAAAATGAATACATCCTTGATGGCGTCCAAGCCCTGATCGGTGGTTAAGAAAATATCCCAGGCGGTATAGCAGTGCTCCGGATTGATCTCCGCCAGAGAGGGGATGCCTTCAGTATGAGCCACGACGCGGCATTCTCCCAACTCCCGCAATTCATTGAAGAGAGCGAGGGGATTGGCGCCGGTGAGAAAGATATCCGCAGAGGGCCGGAAGCGGATCCTATAGGTTACGGCTAAATCAGGGGAGGGGAGGGTTTCCGGTTCTGGCGCGGGCTGGACGGCCTGATCTGGCTTCTCTTCTTCCCGCATATCCGGAATTAGTTTTTGAATGGCCGTGATGATCTCGTGCCTTTTACAACCCGTTCCCGGTTGATTGCCAGCCAGTAACGACCAAATCTCATCCCGGGCCGCCAGACTTAAATTCACCAGTTTTTTAGTGACCTTCACTTTCCCGTTCCGGACCAGGTCAAAGACGGTCTCCACGTTATGGGTAAAAGCCGCGATCTCATCGAAGCCGAACATGGCGCCGGAGCCCTTGATGGTGTGTAAGGCCCGGAAGACCCGGCCCATCAGTTCCCGGTCTTGCGGTTTTTGCTCCAGTTCCAGCAGGGAGTCTTCCAGCTCCGCCAGAAGTTCGTAGGCTTCCTCCTTGAAGGCTTCCCGATGTTTGTCCTTCATCCCAGAACCTTTTTGACCACCGCCACCAATTGCTCGGGCGTAAAGGGTTTGACGATCCAACCGGTGGCCCCCGCGGCTTTGCCTTCCAGCTTTTTTTCGTTTTGGGATTCGGTGGTAAGCATGACAATAGGAATGAATTTGTACTTGGGTTGCCCCCGGAGCTGGCGGATCAGGCCGATGCCGTCCACATTCGGCATATTCAAATCGGTGATCACCATGTTGATGGCCGCGCCGTTGAGCTTGGACAGGGCGTCCTTGCCGTCCGCGGCGGTGATTACTTCATAGCCCGCCTGTTGCAGGGTGAAGCTGACCATTTGGCGTACGCTGGCGGAGTCGTCCACCGTCATAATGACCTTGCCCATTACCTCCAACCCTCCTTCCAGATACACGTTTGCTGGACGCTAAGGACGCAACCTTCCTGCCGGACAAAGCCCGCGGCCAGAACGGCTTGCCGCAGAGGCTCCGGGCGCTGGTCGTCCAAAACCAGGTTTTTCTTTTCTTTAATCGCAGTCCGGTGCAAGGAGCAAAGCAACTGCAAAAAAGAAATATCTACCTCGGTGACGTTTGCAAACGCCAAATGGAGATAATCCATGCGGTTTAATGACTCCATAAGGAGCGTATTTAATTCTGCCGCATTTTCAATAGTAAGATTACCGGCAAACCTTACTGTATTATTCTTAACCGACTTATTTAATTTAATGCTCATGACACAACCCTTTGTTAGAACAATTCCACGTTATCACCAAGATTATCTTCTTTATCTTTGTTATTTGTCTTGATTGATTTAGGATTATTTTGAGTTTCAAATAAAATAGATTCGGTTTTGATATTTGCCTCGGGAGCAGCTATGGACACATGCACCAGCCGCTCGGCTTTCATGGTGTAATTATCCTGCAGCGCTTCTAATTCGCGGCGTCCTGTTTTTTCCAATTCTTTGAAGAGAAAGGGCGATTCGATTTGCTTACTTAATTGGCTCAACCCGGATAGAACCTGATTAATGGTGGCGGCTGCCCGTTCATGGACGTTTATTTCATCACAGGCCTTTTGCAGATCGCCGGAAAGGAGCCCGCCCTTTTCCTGTACCTCCTTTAGTTCGGAGTGAGCCCGGTCATCCAAAGTCCGTAAGGATTGCAAGATGGCGCCGATCTCTTGAATTAATGGAGACACCTCCAGATCCGCATCAGTTTTATCGACGGCGTTATCCATCTGTAATTCTTGGGCAGCGGAAATAATGGAATTGAGTTTTTCCGAAACCTTGGCAGTCTGTTCCCGGGTATCTCCCACCAGGCGCTGAATACCTCCCGCCAACACGCCTAACGCGGCCCCTTCTTCCGCTAAATGCGCGGCTTTGATGCAGGCGTTCAGGGCGATCCGCTCAATGGCGATCTCTATCCTCTCGATATCTCGCAAACAGGAAGCCATATCGCCGATGGCTGGAGCCACCGAACGCATCAGCGACGCCAGTTCTTGGGAGGCTGAACCGTATTGGCCCAGGCCCGAAGAGACTTCCGCCAAATGTTCCTCCATCTCCGCCAAGAAGGAATGCTCATTCTCAGCCGCGTCGTTAGATAACTCTTGAGTATCTTGAGAGATTTCCGTGATGTTGTGGGAAATGCCTCTGAGATTGTCAATTATCGCGCTCACCGACTGCCGCAGCTTGTCTCTGGCCGCGGCAAGTTGAGCTTCCTGGATTTTGCAAAATTCAATTGCTGACATTTAGTTTGTCTTCTTTATCGCCATTAACAGGAGTTTCTCCGATATTGTTTGCCAGATTGAATATTGCATCCTTTACATGCTCAATTTGCTGTTTTGTTATATCGTGAAATTGTAATAACGTAACAATATGATCGATGTTGCTGTATATTTCTTTATATTTGTCAGCAACATGGGCCGCAACCGAGGACGAACGGCGATGTTTCTCCTTCAGAGAATTAAGGCTCAAGGTGGTATTCTGAACCATTCTCTGGATCTGGTCTTGCTGCAGCTCTTTAATGGATGAAGCATTCTTCAAACTGTGTTGCATCAACACCGCCAAGGACTGGGATTGCCCCAGGATTTTGTTGGATTTGGCTTCAATATCCCGGGCCAGTTCATTTACCTGGTTGGCCAAAGCATAGAAATCCGCACCGTTTGCGCCTATATGGGAACTCTCCACCCGGGTGAATACCCCCAACATTAATAAGGTCCTCACTATTTGCATAAATCCGGTTACGGACTGTTCCACGCCGCTCAAAATCACGATGATTTGCTGGAGAGCGTCCAGGCGGCACTGGCACTCACCTCCCAAATCGCCTAACTTGGCAAATATCCGGCTTAACTTATCGATAGTATGATTAATTTCCTCACCGGTCATGAGGCCGGCCAAGGTGGCCGACGTTTCCGAAATCTCCCGGGCCCGGCGGGAAAAATCCTGTAAGTTGCTGCCAATTGATAAAAAATCTCCTTCAGAATCCGCGTTCAACATCTCCAATTTCACGGCCAAATCATTAAGATTGTCGCTCAATTTGGTTCTTGATTTAGTAAACTTTAATTTTTGAATTAAATGCACAAAAGGGTTTTTTTGCACTTGATTAACCAACATGCCTGTCCCCTTTGAAAATCTGTTATTAAACGAAAATCTAACGAAAATTTAATATAACTATGAGTAATATCAATGAGTATTATCTCATAGCCAGTATTCTGCTCCATTCTGCTGGAAAGATATATCGGTCATAAGTCCAAAATAATTTAATAAAATTTTAAATCGCCGATATGAATAATTAAATAATCGGGTCTACAATTGCAGATAAATAAATGAGTAGGACCCCATCGGGACAGGAATTCCAAATATTATGAAAAGTCAATAGGTTTAGGTCCTACGAAGGAAGAGCGAATGGGTCTGGTTAGGCATTATGGTTGGGGGGGAGGCGGGCGCGTGCGAATACTTAAGGCACAACGCGATAGCGATCGCTAATCAAAAAATAATTAATCGCTAATCAAAAAAAATTATCGGTAAAAAGGAAAGGCAGTGGGGGTATTGATTCATCAGGAAGAACCGGTAGCCAGGTGAATGTTTCCTTCAAAGGCAGGTCCCCGGAGGATAACCAACCGCCAGACTGCGCCGCTTGGCCTGGAGTTTTCCTTTGGCGAACTTAAAGACCACGGCCCGGTCGTTTCCCTGTCTTTGAATTTTCCGGAGCAGCCGGTCGTCTTGCCAAAGGCGGAAGAATTGTGTTTGTCCCTCCAAGCCTTGTAAATGCCGGATTTTTTCATCTACCCCGGCAAAGGGCGGAAAACCGGCAAGACGCTCCAGAAAGAAGCTCTCCAGCACCCGGTTGGGTATGGTTGATTCCCCCGGCTCCGGTCCCTCTGCCGCGGCTGCATCGCCTGCTCCCTGGGCCAGGTGCAACAATTCTCCCGTGAGATTGCTGAAGTCCAGGCGGCAGGGGGCGTGATTAAAAAGATAGAAACTGGAAATGAGGCTTTCCCGCTCCCACAGGCGCATCAGCTTGCCCATGACCTTGGCCCGCTCCGGGCTGAGAAGAATAGGGCGTTTTAGACAGAGATAATCCCGGAAATGGTCTTGCCCCGCACTTTCCGCGAGCGTGCCCTGCCACACGAGATATTCGGGGAACAGGATGCAGGGCAAAGGGCGGACCGGGTAAATGCCGCACAGGTTGTTTTCCAAAAAAAGGCAGGGTTTCTTTATCTTCAAAGCCACCCTTCTAATCCACTCGTTCTTTTCTTCAGTGAATAAACCCAGGGAATAGTGGGCGCGATAGATGCCCGTGACCGGCTCCCCCAGGTGCCGGGCGGCTCCCAGGAGATCGACCAGGCTTACCTGGATCTGCAAATCTGGATTCTTGCACCCCGGGCGGGTGCAGGCGGGATCACATTCAAAACCAGATTCCCAGGAGGCCAGACGGGCCCTGGTGTGCAGATACGCGGCCAGCCCTTGCTCTGGATTTGCGGATGGCCTAGATGACGGCGGATTTTTTGTCAAATCCATAAGTTAAAATTTCCTGGCCTTGCCTCTTTACTCTGGCGCTGGCCGGATAAATCTCCTCAATGAGTAGTAAGGATCATAATAACACAGATTTCCGAAAAAGAAGATTTGACGAAGGCGTCCACGGGTTATTTTTCGAATTCACTAAGTCACATAATGGTTAAAAATGAAAAATATCTTTACAAATTGTAAAGGTCGTTGACAGACATACCGATAGATTAAACCAAAGGAAAAGGATAAGCTGTTTGTTAGTAGTTGATTTTACAACAAAATAGCTATTACTTTTCTTTGGCACGCATGTTGCTTGTTCAACTTACGCTTAATGCTCTATTATTTGTAAACTATAAAATAATTAAATTATAAATTGCTTTAAGATAAATAATGAACACAATTAATCCAGGAAGGAGAAGCCAAATGTTGCGAAATATGAAACTAAACACGAAAATTTTTACGCTGGTGGTTGGATTTGCGCTGGTTCTGCTATTTGTTGCTTCTATCGGCTGGATCGGCATGAAGGGCCTAGTGGAGAGGTTTGAAAGGGCGGCTGAGGCGAACAAGCTCTATCTCAATCTCCTGGAAGCCCGGCGGCATGAAAAGAACTTTATGATGCGGGGCGAGAAGCAATGGGTGGATTTAGTGGAAAAGAATATCACCATAATGAAAACCGAAGCCGGAGGGATTAAAAATAAATTCAAGGACCCGCAAAACAAGCAGCGCATCGATAACGCCGTAACGGCCATCACCAATTATGAACAAGCGATCTCCCGGTTGAAAGGATGGGTGGAGCAAAAGAAGGTCAAAGCCGAACAGGATGCGGAATTCAAGGCCATTGATATGGAGATGTTGAATACCGGTAGGAACGTGGGAAAATATCTCGACGAAATTATTATTGATCAGAAAAAGAAAGTGGAGTCACAAATTTCCTGGACTAACAGGACCTTGGTAGCGGTCCCTTTAATAACCATTTCATTAGGGTTATTGTTGGGAATCTTTATTATCAGGAGCATTACGCGGCCGGTCAAGCAGGTCATTATGGACCTATCTTCCGGAGCGGAGCAGGTGGCCGCGGCTTCTTCCCAGGTGGCGGCTTCCAGCCAGTTTTTGGCCCAGGGATCCACCGAACAGGCCGCGGCTTTACAAGAGACTTCGGCTTCCCTAGCGCAGATGGCGTCATCCAGCCGCCTGAGCGCGGATCATGCCTTTCAGGCTAATGCCCTGGTATCTGAGGCGCATCGGGTGGTGGAAGGCTCCAATCAGGCTATGAATGATCTCATCCTGGCCATGAAGGAAATAGTAAGCGCGTGCGAAGAAACCGGCAAAATCAACAAGACCATCGATGAAATCGCGTTCCAGACCAACCTTCTGGCTCTGAACGCGGCAGTGGAAGCGGCCCGGGCCGGGGAGGCAGGCGCGGGATTCGCGGTGGTGGCCGACGAGGTGCGTTCTCTGGCCATGCGGGCCGCGGAAGCGTCCAAAAGCACCACGGATTTGATCGAGGCCACCATCAGCAAAGTAAAGGACGGCTCGGACCTGGTGGGCAAAACCGCGGAGTCTTTCTCTCAAGTGGTCAGCAGCAGCATGAAGGTAAAAGACCTGATCGCGGACATCAGCGCCGCCACCCAGGAGCAATCCCAGGGAGTGCAGCAGATCAACCAGGCGGTGTCGGAGATGGATCAGGTGGTGCAGCAGAATGCCGCCGCGGCTGAGGAAGGGGCCAGCGCTTCCCAAGAGTTAACCGCCCAATCCCATGTTATGAAAGACATGGTAAACAGGCTGGCGGACCTGGTGGTTAAAAGTTCGCAAAATGGTCATAAATTGCTCAAGTTGCCGGCTTCCGGAGAGCCGGAAGAAAGCGTCATGGCCGCGACCCGCCCTAAAAGACTGATGATTCCGAACGCGGAATCAAAAGAATTCTGATACCGGGCAACAGCGCCGGCAGCCCTTGCTTTTAACTCGTTCCCAGGCTGCGCCTGGGAACGAGTTAATTTTCAAAATAGTTCTTCATGGGCCTGCGGACTACCGGTAAATCATAAAAAGTCTTACCCCCCCTCACTAGAATCTCCAATTGTCTTCCTGGGAACTGGGAACTGGCAACTTTTCAGTTCCTCATGGGTCCTTAACTAACCCGCAAATTTGGAAACCTCTGAGTTGTCTTCCCAACTTTGAACTTTGAACCTTAAACTTTGAACCCTTTCAAACCAAATGGTGGTAAGATATAGCTGAACTCCGTTATCCAAAAGGAGACGAACCTTGGGTCTAACTGCCCGGGATGTGATGGACACCAGGTTTCATACGCTGCGGCCGGAAGATACGGTGGCGGACGCGGTGCGGACTTTGCATGAAGCCGGGCGGGAAACGGGCCAGACCGTTTTCGGCGTCATGGTGACTGACACGGAGGGCAGATTATTGGGCATGCTCTCCATTTACGATATTTTCCTGCTGCTCCGGCCCAAGCATATTCACATCTGGGGGGAAATGGAGGACCTGGAGGTTACCGGCATCCTGGAAGCTGCGTGCCGGCGGGCCAAGGGCATGCTGGTGGGGGACATCATGACCACCCAGGTGGTCACCATCACCCCGGAGACCCATCTGCTCCTGATCATTGATATTATGATCAAAAGGCATATTCGCCGCTTGCCGGTGCTGGAAAACGGCAAGATCGTGGGGATGGTCTATTTCTCCCGGGTGTTTAATCATCTGCGGGAATTGCTCTCCTGATGCATCTTGCGTCTTTCTTAGCGCCTTAGCGTCTTTGCGTGAGGTTATTTTTTATCAGTAAACGAGTATCCCCATGCCCATCATCGCCTACCAAAACGTCCTCCAGGGCCTGACGGTGCAGGAGGCCATGCGCCGCCAGGTGATCTCCCTGCCCCAGGACGCGCCCCTGGAACAGGCCATTCGGTTTTGTATTAAATATAAGGTTAATGCCCTGTTGATTACCGGAGAGCGCCAGGAAGGTCTGGGGGTGGTGTCGAAGACCGATCTCATGGGCGCTTATTACGCGGGGCTGCCCATCTGCTCCCCTTGCAGCGCGGTGATGGTGGGGCCGCCCCTCTTCTGCCGGGCGGAGGAGACCCTGGACGCGGCTCTGGACACCATGCGGGCCAATAAGGTCCACCGCCTCTATATCCGGGGGGAAGACCCCAGCCGGGTCGCGGGCGTCCTGGCCTATCCGGACATCGTGGGCATGCTTTACCGGTATTGCCTCAATTGCCAGAAGAGCCTGCGGCGGAAGTCCGGCTCCGAGGCCCTGCCGGACGGTTTCCGGGTGCGGGAGGTGATGACCCCGGAAATCTATGCGCACCGTGATGAAGATAGCTTGCAGCAGGTGATGGAAGGGCTGGCGGCCTACAGGTTCGGCGCGGTCCTTATCCGGGACGGAGAAGGCGAGGCGGTGGGGGTGGTCTCCAAGACCGACTTGATCCTGGCTTACAAACACGGGGTTCCGGCCACCGCGCCGGCCCGGGCGGTGATGAACGCGCCGGTGCAGGCGGTGGACGCGGACGGCAACCTGGTGGACGCTTTGAAGACCATGATCTTTGCGGATGTGCACCGGGTCTTTGTTTGCCAGGAGTCTTCCAGCAATTTGGTGGGCACCTTGTCTCTCTCCGACGTGGCCCGGTTCCGTTCCGGGACATGCCGGGCCTGTCTCATCAGCCGTATTAAAATCTAAAGGGCCGTAACATCCGATGGATTTGGTTGTGCTGGGAAGGGAAAATGGTATGAGGTTATACCAAACCTCCTATTAAGGGTTTAAAGACATGATCAAAAGCAGATTCAGGTCGGCAAGGGAGTTGCCGGTAATCGCCCTGGCGCTGGCGATAGTGATCCTATTGCCTCCCATCTGGAGTTATGGGCAAGAAAAAGACCTAAAGCCCGGCGGGGAGTTCGGCGGGCAATATTGCTCCGAGACCCGCCCCAGAGTAGTGATTATCAGAAGCAAAGAGGGCCTGCCGCGGCTTCCGGGCGCTCGGTTCGACCCGGCCCCGGATTTTCAGAAAACCGCCATCGTCGGCGTCTTCATGGGGCAGCGGCCCACCGGGGGGTTTGGGGTAGAGTTCAAAGAGCCCTATGTCCAGGACGGCAAGGTGATGGTGCCCGTTCAAGAACACGCGCCGGAACCGGGCCGCTTCGTCACCCAGGCCCTGACCACTCCCTGTCGCTTTAAGGTCGTGCCGGCCAAACCGGGCCAGGAAGTGGTCGTAATAAATCTTAACAAAGTGGCCGATCTAACTTATCGGCGCATAAAGCTGGAGACGGGCCGTTTCCAATGCGACCTTCCCCAAAGCTGGTATTGGGAAAAGATGGGGGTAGGAACCTCCACTAATCCATATTATGTCAGAGTGCCCTCCGACTTCCCCGGCGAGATGGCCGGGATAATGCTCATGGCTCCTGCGGAGATGGAAGGGGAGGGGGTCAGGGTTTTTGTGGCTCGCTATGTCCCAAAGGACCAAACCTCAATGGCGGAACCCCAGACCTATCTGGAGAAATATCCCCCCGACGACCTTTTCTTTCATTATATCCAGGAAAAATTTCAGTCCGGCGGCCAACCTCCGGCAGGCAGCCCGGCGGGGCGATGGTTTACCAGGCAGAGCGTCATTTCCCTGCGGGGCACAGGGAATAAGCTGCCGATTAAGGAACTCCTGGGAATAATCCCCACCAAGGATGGCTTCTATACCCTGTACTACTGGGCGCCCGCAGCCTTGGCGGAAAAGTACGAACCGGTTTTTCAAAGAGTGGGGCAGTCGTTTCAGCCTATCCCTTAATTGGCTATTCCAGAAAGATTGACCTCACGCAAAGACGCAAAGCAAGACGCAAAATAATTGAAGTTGAAGGTAGTTCCTTCTCCAGTCCTTCGTTTTTGAACATGATAAAGATCGCCATTAAGCTTTAACTGCTTGTGACCTCGTATCCTCAACTTGAATTCATCCTCATCTATCCTTAAATATTAAACATTGGGGTAATTGATCCATTCCCGGATAGACGGATGCTTAAATTTAAAAGCCTGCAAAGAAAGCTTTTCGCGCTGCTGCTGGCGCCGGTGGCCCTTTTTCTGGTCGGGGTCGGGGGGTACGGTTATGTGTTCATGCGGGACTCTCTGTTGCAGGAGTGGCAGGAAATCGCGGTCCTGCGGATGGAGCGGGCCGCGCACCAGGTGGATATGCGGCTGCAGACGCCGAAACAGTGGCTGGAAGCCTTTGCCAACGCTTACAATAACGCCACCCGCAGGTGGGTTTTAGAGCAATTGCGGAATCTCCCCGGTGTTAAGAAAGTGACGGTGGCTTGGGAGAAAGCCGGGCCGGGTCCCCGGGAAGAGGCCGACGCGCCCCCGGGGATCACCGGCATTTCCCCGGTTACTTACCTTTACGAGGCCGGAAAGGATGCCTTCGTGCTCCAGGGCAATCTCCTGGGCATTGGGGGGAAGGTGTTGGGGCGGATAGAAGTGACTATTGCCTATGATTATCTAATGAAAGACATCCTTACCAGCGGTTGGATGCAGACCCAGATGGCCTGTCTGGTGAGCCCGGAAGGCCAGTTCCTGGCCCACAGCCACCCCGCCATGAAAGGCCGCCATTGCCTGGGAGAGGGTGGGGATCCTCTGGAATTGGCCATGCTGGAGGCCATGAAGGAAAGACCCTACGCCACCATTGTGGGGAAAGGATACACCCCGGATGAAGTGATCGGATTTTACCGGCTCCATAGTGCCCCCTGGTCCATCATGCTCCATGCCCAGGGGAGCCGGATCATGGCCCCCATCCTCCGGTTCCGCGTTTATTATCTGGGAGGAGCCGTCCTCTGCCTCCTGGTCATTTTGCTGCTCATCCGCCTGGGCACCGGCCACCTGGTCTCCTCCATCCGGGAGATATCCCAAAAAGCCGCACAGGTGGCCCGGGGTGAATACGGCGAACCTTTGCCGGTCAAGTCCCGGGATGAAATAGGCCTACTAACCCAGAGCTTCAATGAAATGGTGGCCGGCTTGCAGGAAAAGGATTTGATCAGCAATACTTTCGGGCGCTACGTGGACCGGGAAATCGCCCGGGAACTCCTGAGCCGCCCGGAAGCCGCCCGTCTGGGAGGACAGAAGCGGGAGGTGGTCATCCTGTTCTCCGACATCCGGGGCTTCACTCCTCTGGCGGAGAATTTGACTCCGGAAGCCATTATTCACTTGGTCAATAGACACTTTTCCCGGATGATCGAGGTCATCAGCAAGCATCGGGGGATTATCGTGGACTTTTTGGGGGACGCCATCCTGGCCTTCTTCGATCCCCTGGACGGGCCCCTGGACCCGCTGGTGTCTAAGGCGGTAAACTGCGCCTGGGAAATGCAGGAGGCCGTGGCCGCGGAGAACGCGGGCGATCCCGAGGCCCCCCAACTGCTGATGGGCATCGGCCTGCATGCCGGAGAAGTGGTGGTGGGCAATATCGGCTCGGAATACCGGGCCAAATACGGCATTATCGGGGCCGCGGTCAACCTCACCCACCGCATTCAGGGCCAGGCCCGGGGGGGAGAAGTGATGGTCTCCGACGCAGTGTTCCGCCGCCTGGGGGAAGGGGTGAAGGTTGACCGGAGCCTGGAGGCCAGGCTGAAAGGCATCCAGGAACCGGTAACCCTCTATGTCATCTCGAAAGATGGTTGATGCAGTTGTTGATACATTAATGGGAGCAAAAAAGTAGTTGCATCACTGAACCTTGATGTAGGGGCGGGTTTTAAACCCGCCCCTACGGGAACGTAATTGCTTTTTCGCTCCGAGTAATAAAAGATCAACTCAATCTATTGCACCTCCGGCGAAACGGGCAGGGGCGGGATCTCCGGGGCCAGATGGTAGTATTGTACGCCAAAGGCCTTGGTTTCAAAGGCCTTGGGGTTGAGCTTTTTGGTCAGCTCCACCTCCCGGGGTGAGAGGATGCGGACGAAACCCTGGGCGTCCATAATGGCGAATTCCATCCCTTGGTCCATGCATTTACCTACGGAAGTCTCCCCCTTGAGGTCCTGCTTGGTGACGCAAAGCAATTTGGCCGCAAAAGCTCCGGAGACGAACACTAAGGCAACTACAGAAATCAGCAGGGCCGCGAGCAATTTCTTCTTCATTTCCAATAATCTCCTTTGTGAAAACTGAGAAGCGCACCTAAAGTACAGATAGTGCTAATTCATGATAAAGTCAACCATCCCCATTAGTTAAGGTGAGAGCCTGGAGGAGGGCCGATGAAAAGACTTCCGGTGGAGACCATGGCGGGCCATGCCTGGCTGGAGCAAGTATTTAGCTGGATTTCCCTGGGTCTGGAATATGTGGGCGTGGCAATAATATTGGTGGGCGCAATAACCTCCACTGCCGTATTTGTTTATTGGCTCGTCAAAGAGAAGTCAATTGATAAATATTATCAGGATTATAGAAGTTCTTTCGGCAAGGCCATACTTTTGGGGCTGGAGTTTTTCGTGGCCTCCGATATCGTCAATACCGTGGCCGTGGGCCTCACTTTCAAAGATTTGGGCATGTTGGGCCTTCTTGTCTTGATCCGGACCTTCCTCAGCTTTGCCCTGCAAGTGGAGATCAACGGCCAATGGCCCTGGCAGGGGAGGGAAGGAACGGGGAAATAGATTCCCGAGTGAATATTGGGTTATTGCCAGGAGCAGGAAAAACCGGCGTGCATCGGCATACATCAGCGGTATTTTTTTTGACCGCCGGTGCACGCCGAAAACACTTCTGGATACCGATCACCTCAAGGTCGGATATAGGTCACGGCACCCAGGAATATTAATAGTGAAGGAGATTAATGCGAGCCCTCCTCCTTTATTTATTTCAATAAATCTTCCATTGCCTGGTCGATGAAAGGGAACCGGAACTCAAAGCCTGCTTGCAGCAGTCTCCGGGGCAGGACTTTCTGGCCGGTGAGAACTACTTCTGCAAACTCCCCCAGGACCAGGCGCATCATGAACCCGGGGGCAGGCAGGAACGCGGGGCGGCCCAAAACTCGGCCCAGGGCCTGGGTGAGCTCCCGGTTGCGCACCGGGTGGGGGGAGGTGAAATTTACCGGACCCGAAATTTCAGGATGGTCCTTGACGAATAAAAATGCTCTGGCGTGATCTTCCTGGTGAATCCAGGAAAACCATTGCTCCCCTGACCCCAGCCTGCCCCCCACGAACATCTTGAAAGCCTTGGCCATTTGCGCCAGCGCGCCGCCGCCTTTCCCCAGGACAATGCCGAAGCGGGTGATGACCACCCGGACCCCTAACTTTCGGGCTTTGAGGGCTTCGGCCTCCCATTCCCGGGCCAGTTGGGCCAGAAAATCCTCTCCTGCAGGCGAGTCTTCGATGAGATCCTCATCGCCCCGGGGGCCGTAATAGCCGATGGCGGAGGTGCTGCAGAAAAGCTGGCGCCGGTCGCCTTTCTCCAGGGCCGCGACCAGGTTGCGGGTGGTGATGATGCGGCTGTCACGGATTTCCCGCTTATGGGCCTCGCTCCAGCGGGTGAAGATGGAGGCCCCCGCCAAATTTATGATCCAATCGTGTTCCGGCGCCGCGGCCATCCAGGGGCCTTCTATGGTGGGATCGCCGGTGAGAAAACGGATGCGGGGGTCTTCAGAAGCGGGGGGAGATTCCTTGCGGGTGAGGATGGTGACCTCATAGCCCTGTCTCGCCAACTCCTTTGAAAGATAAGTGCCCACAAAACCGCTGCCGCCGGTCATAAAAACTTTCATTAGTATGTCCTCCGGATGAGCCCGTCTTCGGTCTTCGGTCCTCGGTCTTCGGTTAAAAGACTAAAGAAAGATTGCACCAGCTTGATATTGGCTAAAATTAAGCATCCAGGAATAACGGTGCAAAGGCTGGACAGGCACAAAATTCGTCCACCGGATTTTTCTTGCATCCCCCAGCACAAAATGGGATTTTGCCCGCAGGGACTAAGAAGAATGATGTCATCCTTCTTTAAACCAGGGAACAACGGGGTCAGAAGAATTTTGTGGATGGCCTTGCTGACCTTAATCCTGGCGCCTGGCTGCAGCGGGGGCGGGGAAGTCAGCCGCACGGAGGTTGAGCGGGTCCTTAAAGCTTCCTGGCGAAGCTACGTGCGCCATTATATCTCTGCCGAAGGCCGGGTGGTGATCCCGGAAAGGTCCGGGGAAAGCATCTCCGAGGGACAGGCATACGCGCTGCTGCGGGCGCTGTGGGCCAATGACCCGGCCACCTTTCAACGGGTGTACATTTGGACCTGTAAAAACCTCTCCCGCAGCAAGTCTCAGGGCGACGCGCTCCTGGCCTGGCGTTGGGGCCGGGATAAGGACGGTGCTGAAAAAGTCCTGGACGGGAATACGGCCACGGACGGGGACTTGGACTATGCCCTGGCCTTGACTTTGGCCGCGGCCCGGGGCTGGCGGCCGCGGCCGGAGCTGCCGGATTATGCCGCGGCAGCCAGGCGGGTTTTGGCAGGCATTATGACCCTGGAAACAGTGAAACTGCCGAACGGCGAACTTCTCCTCACTCCCGGCAACTGGCACGAGAGCCATCCCCCGTACCTCGTCAATCCCTCTTATTTTTCCCCGGCCGCGTACCATCTCTTTGCTAAAATCCAGCCCCAGGCCGGTTGGGAGCGGTTGCGGGATTCCACCTATGATTTGCTGACTCGCCTCGGGCAGGGATTAGGGCCGCACAAGGGAGTAGGTTTGTTTCCGGATTGGTGCCAGGTGGACGCGCAAGGCCTAACCGGCCCCGCGCCGGGGCGGGATACTCATTTCGGCTGGGAAGCGGTGCGCCTCCCCTGGCGGTTGGCCCTGGACAGCCTCTGGTTTAGAGAGGAGCGGGCCACGCGCCTTATGACGCAGCACTTTCTTCAATTTTTTAAAAAAGAATGGCAGGCCCGGGGCAGGTTGGCGGCCCAATATAGTTATGACGGCGAGCCCTTGGTGAATTACGAAAGCCCGGTGCTTTATGCCGGGGTGCTGGCCGCGGCCCTGGCCACGGGGGATCAGGATTTTTCCCGGCAGATGGCGGAGAAGATTTTATCCTTTTACCGAGAGGAAGGGGACCAGGCATACTTTGTTTCTCCGGATAATTATTACGCCAACAACTGGGCCTGGCTGGGCCTGGCGCTGTATGCCGGGTGGGTTAAGTAAAAAGATTCACCACCAAGACACGAAGGCACAAAGGACCACAAAGTAAAGAAATTTTTGATTTTGGCGCTTTAAGCGCCTAAACCAAAAATCTTTTTTCTTGGTGAATCTTTGTGTCTTCGTGTCTTGGTGGTAAATTTTTTAAAGGAAATCAAATCCCCGTTCAAAGAGACGCAGGCAGATATCCACCACTTCCGGGTCATAGAGTGCGCCCCGGTTCCGGGAGATTTCCTGCAAGGCCCGGTTGATTCCCAGGTTATGGCGGTAGGGGCGGGCGTAGGCCATGGCTTCCACCACGTCCGGCACCGCCAGGATGCGGGCCTCCAGAATGATCTCCTCCCCCTTGAGCTTGGCCGGATAGCCGGAACCGTCCATCCTTTCATGGTGTTGCAAGACAATTTGCGCCACGGGTTGGGAGAAATCCAGATTTTGCAGGAGGTTATACCCGGCCTGGGAGTGGGCCTGGATGAGGGTGGTCTCCAGGTCGGTGAGGGGTTCGGTTTTAGTGAGAATTTCCGGGGGGATAAAGACCTTGCCGATGTCGTGGAGCATGGCCGCGATGCTCAGGCCTTCAATCCGCTCCAGAGCGAGGCCCATTTCCCCGGCGATGGCGCAGGCCAGCCGGGTGACCCGGCGTTGATGCTCCACCAGATTGGGGTCCCGTCCTTCCAAGACCTCCAATACCTCCTCCAACATCTCCTGGAGGATCTCAAAATTCTGCCGCCATTTCTCCACCCGCCGCCACTCCGGGTCGGCAAAAGCCTGAATATCATCCAACTCCCGGCGTAGCGCGGTGATTTCTTCGAGGAGTTGGGCCTTGGATTTTTCTTCGTCTTTCATTTATTACCTAAGATTTATGGTGATTCTGGGAGTTTTTTACCCTTTAGCTATCAGCTATCAGCCATCAGCGTTCAGCAAATACTCATGACTTTTGTCTTAATTTGTCAAAAGATTTATCGGTCCAAATCAAAAAAACTTCTAGACGGTTATGCGCATTCCCAACTCGGAACTCGAAACTCGAAACCCGGAACTCAAAAAAAGACCGCGTTCAGATTTTGCAAAATAGTCTGCACTCGATGTACAAAAGTGTGTTCCGCCAAAACCCGTTTCCGGGCCCGGGCGGCAATGGCCTGGCGTTCTGCCGGTCGTTGGGCGAAATATTGCAGCTTGGCCCGGGCCTCCTCCTGGTCATGATAGACGGCCACTTCATCCTCCCTGAATAAGTCAAAGAGAGATTCCTTAAAATCGGTCAGCAGAAACCCGCCCGCGGCGGGCACGTCGTAGACCCGCTGATTCAGACCGTCTTTCATCTGCAGGCTGGTGAGGTTAAAGTTCACGGCCACGCACTGATAAAAAGCCGGAAGTTCCCGGTTGTAGCCGATATTTCCCCCATACCCGGCCTTATCCTGCAGAAAGTCTTCCCAGGCCGCGTCACCATAAATCTGGAGGCCCTGGGCGGCCAGAGGCACGATGTTTTCCCGGCGGTGCATTTGGGAGGCTCGCCATAGGGCCGCGGCTTCCAGGTCGATCTGCTCTTGCAAAGAAAGTCCAAAAAATTCGGAATAGACCGCGGCCAAATCTTCCCTGGCCTTATAGGCCGGGCTGGTCATAAAGCGCCGGGCCGCGGTTTCAATAATTTGCAGTTTTTCAGAATCCCCCTGAAACCGGGCCAGTTGCTGCCGCACCCGTTGGGTCCAGGTGGAGCCCACAAAGGCCGCGTCGATTTCCCCGAACTTCCAGGTGGGCAGGGTGCGAAAGGGCTTAAAGAGCTGGGGGTCGGTGGCCAGAGGCAGGTAAGTTAGATGCACAAACCCCATGGCTGCCAAATCATCCAGATAATGGCGGTCCCAGACGAAGAGGTAAACCCAGGGGGAGACGTTTTGGGGGTAAGCCCTGATGATAAAATCCGGATCGTCCACGTACCACACGGCCGCGGGGATTTCGCTTTGCCGCAGCAATTCCGTGATCCGGCCCTCTTTGTCAAAACCGATGTGATTGATGCAGAAGATAAAATCGGGTTGGAACTCCAGCAAGCCCGACAAAAACCCGGAAAAGCTTGCCGCGTCCCAGCCTTCCCCTAACAGAAATTCCCGCACTTCCAGGCCCAACTTGCGGCAGGCCCGGACACATTCTTCCTCCAGGAAAAATTTTTGCCGTAACCAAAAAACCCGCCGGGGAGGGCTGGGCCTTTTCCGGGAGCGGAGCAAGTCCGGGAAACGAGGGGGGTAGTCCATCAGCGGTTGTGCCAGCCAGGTAGTTAATTTGATGTTTATTTAGCAAAATTCAGGCCAAATCCATGCCAATCTTGGGTCCTGATCCTGCCGACCTTCTTCTAGCTAAGGGCTCCGGGCAGCTAATTTGAAAAGGATAGGGTTCAGCATGTGGACGCCTTTGCCTGGCACTGCCGTCCCCCATCTAATTTCCCAATCTTCATTAGTTTACAAGATATTAGCAAAAAGGTGGCAGATTTTAAGGAGATGGTCATTATTCTTTGAGAATTAACTACTTACTATTTAAGGAAATTAAAACATCTGCCGATAATTTATCTAGATATCTTTAACAAACTTATCTTGGGATTTAATTTTACAAATTCCATTTTGGGCGGGATAGGAAAGAACTCTAACGCAATTATCTTAATTATTGTGAAAATACAGAAGGATAAGACTTTTCCTGTTACTAAGTATGTAAAGAATACTTAAACGTTACTTCAGCAAAAGCGGCCAAAAGGCCTTGTACATAACCTGGTTCAGGATAATGGGATCGAGAGCGACACGCAAAGATCAGGGCACCCTTGCGGGCTTTTGCCGGCTTGCGCTTTTTTGCCATAAGACGATCCTGCTCCTGACGTTGGGTTGTTTCCTGCTGCTGGCCGATAAAGTCCTGGCCGCTTCGGATACTTGGAGCGGCGCGGTAAGCTCCACCTACAACACCCCCGGCAACTGGCTGGGCGGCAGCGTGCCGAACGGCGCGACGGAAGTGGCCACCTTCCCCAACGGCGCGACGACCTATAGTGTAAACCTGCCTGGCAGCGTGATCTCCGTGGACAGCTTTGTATTTAATGCCGCGGCGCCTTCCTATACCTTTTCCCTCCCCGTGTTCAGCGATTTGCGTCTCTATGGCGGAGGCCTGGTCAACAATTCGGCGGCCACGCAAAATTTTTCGGTTACCGGGACCAATCCCAATTACGCGTATCTGAGATTTTATAATTCCGCCAGCGCCGGCAGCGGCGTGCAGATCACCACCAATTCTTTTGGGAGGACGAATTTTTACGACACCTCCAGCGGTGGCCAGGCCGCGTTTGTCACCAATGCCGGGGGGCAGGTGGATTTTTCCGGGCTGACGTCGGGCGGCACCACCGCGGGATCAATTGCCGGGGCGGGAAATTATGTCCTGGGCAGTAAATCCCTGGCTACCGGCTCGGATAACACCAGCACCACGGTCTCCGGGGTCATCAGCGGCGCGGGTGGGAGTCTCCAGAAAGTGGGCACCGGCACGCTTACCCTGTCTGGGGCCAACACCTATACAGGGGGGACGACCCTGACCGCGGGCACCCTGGCCGCGGGGAACAACGCCGCGTTCGGCACCGGGACTCTGAGCATCAACGGGGGCACGCTGCAAGCCAGCGGCGCGGCCCGGACCCTGGCCAACGCCATTACCGTGGGCAACGATGTTACCATCGGCGGCACCCTGGGCCTCACCCTGAACGGCGCGGTAAATCTCGGAGGCGCCAGCCGCACTCTAAACGTGACCAACACCGGCGGTACCACTTTCGGCGGGATTATCGCCAACGGCGGCCTCATCAAAACCGGCGCCGGCGCCCTCACCCTGTCCGGAGCCAATACTTATGCGGGGGGGACGACCCTGACCGCGGGCACCCTGGCCGCGGGCAACAACGCCGCATTCGGCACCGGGACTTTGACCATCAGCGGGGGCACGCTGCAGGCCAGCGGCGCGGCCCGGACCTTGAATAACGCCATTTCTGTGGCTAACAATTTCAGCATCGCCGGCACCCTGGGCCTCACCTTGAGCGGTAATGTGGACCTGGGAGGCGCAAACCGCACTCTTACCTTTACCAACACTGGCGGCACCACCATCTCCGGGATCATCTCCAATGGCTCCCTCACCAAGGCCGGGGCCAGCACTCTCACCCTGACCGGGGCCAACACCTATACCGATACCACCGTCACCGCCGGCACCCTCATCGCCTCCGGAGGCAGTAACCGCCTGGGCACCACCGGCACGGTGACCATCAACGCCGGGGCCACCGTCAACCTCAGCGGCAACGCCCAGACCTTTGCCACCTTGAACGGCGCCGGGACCCTTTCCAATATCGGCGCCATCAATATCAGTAACGGCACATTCACCGGGGTGATCAGCGGCGCGGGCGGGACCCTCGAGAAAGTGGGCGCCGGCACTCTCACTCTATCAGGGGCCAATACCTATAGCGGGGGCACGACCCTCACCGCGGGCACCCTGGCTGCGGGGAACAACGCTGCGTTCGGCACCGGGACTCTGACCGTCAACGGCGGCACGCTGCAAGCCAGCGGCGCGGCCAGGACCCTGGCCAATGCCATTACCGTGGGCAGCGATTTCACCATCGCCGGCACCCTGGGCCTCACCATGACTGGCGCGGTCAACCTGGGCGGGGCCACCCGCACCCTCAACGTCACTAATACCGGCGGCACCACCTTCTCCGGGATCATCGCCAACGGCGGCCTCACCAAAACCGGCGCCGGGACGCTCACCCTGTCCGGAGCCAACACCTATGCGGGAGGCACCAGCCTGGTTGCGGGCACCCTGGCCGCGGGCAACAACGCCGCGTTCGGCACCGGGACTTTGACCATCAGCGGGGGCACGCTGCAGGCCAGCGGCGCGGCCAGGACCTTGAGCAATGCCGTTTCTGTGGCCAACAATTTTAGCGTCGCGGGCACCTTGGGGCTCACTCTGAGCGGGAATGTGGATCTGGGAGGAGCGAACCGCACCCTGACCTTTACCAACACCGGCGGCACCACCATCTCCGGGATCATCTCCAACGGTTCCCTTACCAAGGCCGGGGCCAGCACTCTCACTCTGTCCGGAGCCAACACTTTAACCGATACCACCGTCACCGCGGGCACGCTGGTAGCCTCCGGCGGCAGCAACCGCCTGGGCACGGAGACGGTGACCATCAACGCCGGGGCCACCGCCAACCTCAGCGGCAACGCCCAGACCTTTGCCACCTTGAACGGCGCCGGCACCCTTTCCAATATCGGCGCCATCAATATCAGTAACGGCACATTCACCGGGGTGATCAGCGGCGCGGGCGGGACCCTCGAGAAAGTGGGCGCCGGGACTCTCACTCTATCAGGGGCCAATACCTATAGCGGGGGCACGACCCTCACCGCGGGCACCCTGGCTGCGGGGAGCAACACTGCGTTCGGCACCGGGACTCTGACTGTCAACGGCGGCACCCTGCAAGCCAGCGGCGCGGCCCGGACCCTGGCCAATGCCATTACCGTGGGCAACGATTTCGGCATCGCGGGCACCCTGGGCCTCACCCTGAACGGCGCGGTAAACCTGGGCGGGGCCAGCCGCACTCTGAACGTGACCAACACCGGCGGTACCACCTTCGGCGGGATCATCTCCAACGGCGGCCTCATCAAAACCGGCGCCGGGACGCTCACCCTGTCCGGAGCCAACACCTATGCGGGAGGCACCAGCCTGGTTGCGGGCACCCTGGCCGCGGGCAACAACGCCGCGTTCGGCACCGGCACTCTGACTATCAACGGCGGCACGCTGCAAGCCAGCGGCGCGGCCCGGACCCTGGCCAATGCCATTACCGTGGGCAGCGATTTCACCATCGCCGGCACCCTGGGCCTCACCATGACCGGCGGTGTCGACCTGGGCGGGGCCACCCGCAACCTAAACGTGACCAATACCGGTGGCACAACATTTTCCGGAGTCATTGCTAATGGCGGTCTCACCAAGTCCGGAACCGGCACTCTTACCCTGTCCGGGGCCAACACTTATGCGGGCGGCACGACCCTCACCGCGGGTACCCTGGCCGCGGGCAACAACGCCGCGTTCGGCACCGGGACTTTAGCCCTCAACGGCGGCACGCTGCAAGCCAGCGTCGCGGCCCGGACCCTGGCCAACGTCATTACCGTGGGCAACGATGTTACCATCGGCGGCACCCTGGGTCTCACCATGACCGGTGGGGTCGATCTGGGCGGGGTCACCCGCAACCTAAATGTGACCAATACCGGTGGCACAACATTTTCCGGAGTCATTGCTAATGGTGGTCTCACCAAGTCCGGAGCCGGCACCCTTACCCTGTCCGGGGCCAATACCTATGCGGGCGGCACGACCCTCACCGCGGGCACCCTGGCCGCGGGCGACAACGCTGCATTCGGCACCGGGACTTTGACCATCAGCGGCGGTACGCTGCAAGCCAGTGGCGCGGCCCGGACCTTGAATAACGCCATTTCTGTGGCCAACAATTTCACCATCGCCGGCACCCTGGGCCTCACTTTGAGCGGTAATGTAGACCTAGGCGGCGCGAACCGCACCCTTACCTTTACCAACACCGGCGGCACCACCATCTCCGGGATCATTTCCAACGGCTCCCTCACCAAGGCTGGCACCAGCGCTCTCACCCTGACCGGGGCCAACACCTATACCGACACCACCGTCACCGCGGGTACGCTGGTAGCCAGCGGCGGCAGTAACCGCCTGGGCACCACCGGCACGGTGACCATCAACGCCGGGGCCACCGTCAACCTCAGCGGCAACGCCCAGACTTTCGCCACCTTGAACGGCGCCGGGACCCTATCCAATATCGGCGCCATCAATATCAGCAACGGCACATTCACCGGGGTGATCAGCGGCGCGGGCGGGACCCTCGCGAAAGTCGGGACCGGTACCCTCACCTTATCGGGAGCCAACACCTATACCGGGGGCACGACCCTCACCGCCGGCACCCTGGCTGCGGGGAGCAACACTGCGTTCGGCACCGGGGCCCTGACCATCAACGGCGGCACGCTGCAAGCCAGCGGCGCGGCCAGGACACTGGCCAATGCCATTACCGTGGGCAACGATTTCGGCATCGCGGGCACCCTGGGCCTAACCATGACTGGCGCGGTCAACCTGGGCGCTGCCATCCGCACCCTGGATGTCACCAACACCGGCGGCACCACTTTTTCGGGGGTCATCTCCAACGGCGGCCTCATCAAAACCGGAACCGGTAGTCTTACTCTGTCCGGAGCCAATACTTATGCGGGGGGGACGACCCTGACCGCGGGCACCCTGGCCGCGGGCAACAACGCCGCGTTCGGTACCGGCACTCTGAATATCAACGGCGGTACGCTGCAAGCCAGCGGCGCGGCCCGGACCCTGGCCAATGCCATTACTGTGGGCAACGATTTCGACATCGCGGGCACCCTGGGTCTCACCATGACCGGTGGAGTCAACCTGGGCGGGGCCAACCGCACCCTGAACGTGACCAACACCGGCGGCACCACTTTTTCCGGGATCATCGCCAACGGCTCTATTACCAAGTCCGGAGCGGGCACTCTCACCCTGTCCGGGGCCAACACCTATACCGACACCACCGTGAACGCGGGCACGCTGGTGGCCAGCGGGGGCAGCAACCGCCTGGGCACCACCGGCACGGTGACCATCAACGCCGGGGCCACCGTCAACCTCAGCGGCAACGCCCAGACCTTCGCCACTTTGAATGGGGCAGGCACCCTCTCAAATATCGGCGCGATAAATATCAGCAATGGCGCTTTCTCCGGAGCTATCACCGGCGCGGGCGGGACCCTTGCGAAAGTCGGTAGCGGGACCCTCACCCTATCTGGAGTCAACACTTATACGGGGGCAACCACGGTTCAGAATGGAGAGTTGCGGGTCACAGGCAGTTTGACCAGCTCCATCAGCGTCAACTCCGGGGCCAGACTGGGCGGCGCGGGCAGCACCACCGGCAACCTGACCATGAACTCCGGCGCGATATATGCCTTGGACATCGATCCCTCACTCGCAGGCACCCGCGTCGGTCTGCAAATCGGCGGCAACGCCACCCTTAATGATAATTTACTGCAGTATACGTTTATAAGCTCATCCAGATATGTGCCCCAGAGTCAGTTCGAGGTGTTGAGGTATGGCGGCACGGCCAGCGGCTCTTTTGTGCTTCCCTCTAATTCCAATACTTTTTACTCCCAGCAACTGGTCCATGATACGGCCAACCAGCGTTTTCTTCTGCTCACGGGCTGGAGGCCTTTGGTCAGTGTAGTGCAATCCACCACCAACCAGTTGGCCGTGGCCCGGGCGCTGGACCGGGCCTGGCAGGCCGGAGCCGCGTCCGAGATTATCCAGTCAATTCTTAACATGAGCAGCACCCAGGCGGAGACGGCTTATGGGCAACTTGCCGGCAGCGACTACGCAGTGCCGGTCCGGGGCCTCTTCAATCGCATGGACGACTTTAAGACCGGCATGCAAGCGCGGCTACAAGGATTACTGAATGGGGACGGCCGCCAGCCTTTGCGGGCCTTTGCATCCCTCAAGCAATTCTCCGGCATGGACGCAGCTCCGAATTACCTATTATCCCAAGAACCCCTTTGGTCGCAGAACCTGTTTTCCACTCCCCAGGGTTATGAGGGGTCTGGATTCGACCAGAGCCGGCCAGCCACCCTGGTTTCCACCGCTCTGGCTCTGGGCGGCCCGGCGGAAACTTCAGAGCGCAAGAATCCGGGGGCCGATGCGGCCAGTGAACCACAAAGGCAACAGGGTTTCTGGGGCGCGGTCATCGGCCAGGAAGAGCGGGTTAATGGAGATGGAGGCATTGGCGCGAGCGGCGCGCGGATACGCACCGGCGGATTCCAGGTGGGGTATGACCGGGTGATCGGCAAAATGCGGGTGGGGGTCGCGGCCAGCTATAGCGACAGTACCGCGCATTTCGATAGCGGCCTGGCTTACTCCCGCAGCCGCGGCGGGCTGGGGGGCGTCTACGGCCAGTACCAGGGGGAATGGCGGAACTGGTACGCCCATGCGGGATTGGGCTACGGGGTCTATAGCAGCGATTTGAGGCGCACCCTGAATTTTGTCACCCCGGCTTTGGAGGCGCGCGGCAATTTCCGGGCGGACCTGCTCATGGGCTTTGGGGAAGCCGGGTTCGATCTGGTGCGCACCGGCCCGCTGACCCTGCAACCCTTTGCCGGGTTTACTCTAGCTAATATTATGACTTCCAGATTCAGGGAAACCGGGGCCGATCCTTATAACCTGACGGTTGACGGGGATACCTTCCGCTCCAGGCAGTCTCAGGTGGGAGGAAGATTGATCTTCCAGGACAAGGTGGGGAACAAATTACCGTATAAGTTGATGGCGGAAGTCTCCTGGAAGCATGAATTCGCTAATCTCGATATGCCTGTCAATGCTGCTTTTAAGGTCGGTCCGGACTTTAACTTTGTTAGTTTCGGCGCGCCCCGGGCGGCTAATACGGTGCAGGTGGGGGGCGGGGGGTACTTGCACCTGGGCAAGGGGGTGCAGATTGCTGGCCGGATAGCTTATAGTTACGACTCCTCCCAATCCGGGGTGGCGGTGTTGGCCGGGCTGCAGAAGTCATGGTGAGAGTAGGGAACTAAGGTGTTGGCGCCAAAATTAGTCTTCCAGGCTAATCTTAATAATATTTATTAAATAATAGCCATATCATATTGATAATCTTTTAATAATCAGCATTATCTCATTTCTAATAAATGAAATTACTTTGGCGCGACAGTCCGGGGAATAACCTTGTGGGGGTGGAAAGAATCCTTTGGTGCCCCATCCCGGAATGTGCTATACTGACCCAATTAATCATGCAGGATCAGGACTTTCCCCACATCTATACGGTCAGCGCCCTGACCCGGGAAATCCGGCAGAGACTAGAGACCGGCTTCCCCCTGGTCTGGGTCAGCGGTGAAGTTTCCAACCTGCGGCAGCCCTCCTCCGGCCATTATTATTTCACCCTGAAGGACGAAGGCGCGCAACTGCGCGCGGTTTTTTTCAAGGGAAACCATATCCACCTGCGCTTCAAGCCCCAGGAGGGAAGCCAGGTGCTCTGCCGGGGGCGGCTCACGGTCTATGAGCCCCGGGGGGAATACCAGCTGGTCCTGGACTACCTGGAGCCCCTGGGTTGGGGCGCTTTGGCCCAGGCCTTCGAGGCCCTGAAGGCCCGGCTCCAGGCCGAGAGGCTTTTCGCTCCGGAAATTAAGAAGCCGCTGCCGTTCATGCCCCGGCGTCTGGCCCTGGTCACGTCGCCCACGGGTGCGGCGGTGCGGGACTTTTTGCGTCTCCTGCGACAGCGCTTTCCCAACGTAGAGGTGCTCATTTACCCGGTGAAGGTCCAGGGCGCGGCCGCGGCCGGAGAGATCGCCGCGGCCTTGGCTGATTTGGGCGATTATCAGGGTCTGGAGGTCATCGTCTTGGCCCGGGGCGGCGGTTCCCTGGAAGACCTGTGGCCCTTCAACGAAGAGATCGTGGCCCGGGCCATCCACCGCTGCCCCATTCCCGTGGTCTCCGCGGTGGGCCATGAAGTGGATTACACCATCGCCGATTTCGTCGCTGACCTGCGGGCTCCCACGCCCAGCGCCGCAGTGGAGCTGGTGGTGCCGGATAAGACGGAATTAAAAAGGCGGCTGGATAATCTGCAAGCCGCTCTCAATCTGGATCTGAAACGGCGCATCGGCGCGGCTCAACGTCATCTGCAGATGACGTCCCGGCTGCTGCCGGACCTGCGGCGGGTGCTCACGGACCTGCGCCTTCAGGTGGACGATAAGGCCGAAACCCTGGCCCGGCGCACCCGGCGCTGCGTGGAGGGCTGCCGCCAGCAGACGCGGCTGGCCCATTCCCGGGTTTTTTTGTTAAGCCCCCGGCGGAGCATGACTTTGGCCCGGCAGAGGGTGGAGCACGCGGGGCTAACTTTGGGACACCGCTGGCATCTAAAAATGAAAGAACAGCGGCGGCACCTGGAGTATCTCCAGAGCCACTTGCAGCAACTCAGCCCCCTGGCGATTTTGGAACGGGGTTACGCGGTGGCGACGAAAATGCCGGAAGGAACCATTATCCGGGATGCGGCCCAGGCCCCGGTGGGGTCCGCAGTGCGGGTGCAGTTGGCCCGGGGGCGGCTGGATTGCGAAGTGCAGAGGAGTGAGCGGTGAGCAGTAAGCAGTAAGCAGTTTAAAAGAAACAGTAGCAGGGCAAAAAAAAGCTGGGTTGACACCAAAACAGAAAACGGAAAAAAAAAACAGAAAACTGTCTTCAAAATGGCTAAGAAACAACAACCGCCCGCCACCTTCGAGGCCGCGCTGAAACGCCTGGAGGCCGTCCTGGAGTCCTTGGAGCACGGCGACCTGCCCCTGGAGGAGTCCCTGGCCGCGTTTGAGGAAGGGGTGAAGCTGGTGAAGTTCTGCCAGCAGAAGCTGGATGAGGTGGAAAAGAAGGTGGAACTGCTGCTCAAGGACGACGCGGGGCGCTTCTTCACCCGGCCCTTCCCGGAGGAAGAGGGGGAAGGAAATTAAAAGATTCACCACCAAGGCACAAAGACACAAAGATACACCAAGAAAGAAACTTTATATTTGGCGCTAAAAGCGCCAAATATAAAAAATACTTTGTGTTTCTCTGTGTTCTTGGTGTCTTTGTGGTAAAATCATTATGGACCTCAAAGCCTATTTGGAAGAACGCCGGGGGTTGGTGAACCGCTCCCTGGAAGCCTATCTGCCCGCGGTGCGGGGGCCGGCCTTCCGGGTGGTGCAGGCCATGCATTACAGTCTCTTTGCCGGAGGCAAGAGGCTGCGGCCCATTCTCTGCCTGGCCGGGGCCGAGGCCGTGGGCGGCGACGCCGGCGAGGTCCTGCCGGTGGCCTGTGCGTTGGAGATGATCCATACGTATTCATTGATCCATGACGATCTGCCGGCCATGGATGACGACGACCTGCGCCGGGGGCAGCCCACCTGCCACAAGAAGTTTGATGAAGCCACGGCGATTTTGGCCGGAGACGGCCTGCTTACCGCGGCTTTTCAGATTATGGCCGACGCCGCGGCCCGCTATGAGGGCAGGGAAGCGGCCCTGCTGGACGTCATCCAGCTCATCGCCGCGGCCGCGGGTTACCAGGGCATGGTGGGCGGCCAGATGCTGGACTTACAGGCGGAAGGCAGGGAGGTGACTCTCAAAGAGTTGGAAACCATCCACCGCCTGAAAACCGGGGCTCTCCTCACCGCGTCGGTGCGCGCCGGCGCGCTGCTGGCCGGGGGCACCCGCGCGGAAGTAACCGCGCTCACCAGTTATGGCGAGAAATTTGGGTTGGCCTTTCAAGTTACCGATGATCTCCTAGATGTGGAAGGGGAGACCGCGGAGATGGGCAAGGCCGCGGGGATGGACGCTCAGCGCCGCAAAGCCACTTACCCGGGGGTGCTGGGAGTGGAAGAAACCCGGGCCTGGGCTAAACGCCTGGTGGACACCGCGGTCACAGACCTGGAAGGGTTCGGGGAAAAAGCCGAGCCGCTGCGGGAAATTGCGCGCTATTTATTGATACGTCGCTCCTAAAGGGGAGGAATGCGGATAATGGAGAAAAAACAGGGTTCAGTGCCGGATAAGGCTGTCCGCCGCTTGCTGGACACCATCAAAAGCCCCCGGGACTTGAAGAAATTACCCCCGGACCTGCTGGCGCCCCTGGCCCAGGAAGTGCGGGAGGTGATCATCGACACCGTGTCCCGCACCGGCGGGCATCTGGCCCCCAGCCTGGGGACGGTGGAATTGACCATCGCCCTGCATTACGTCTTTGACTCCCCCCGGGACAAGATCATCTGGGACGTGGGCCACCAGGCCTATACCCACAAGATCATCACCGGCCGCCTGGACCGCTTCCATACCTTGCGGCAATACCAGGGGATCAGCGGCTTTCCCAAACGCAGTGAGAGCCCCCACGACGCGTTCGACACCGGCCACAGCTCCACCTCCATTTCCGCGGGGCTGGGCATGGCTTCGGCCCGCTGCCTGAAACGGGAAAACGGGCGGGTCATCGCGGTGATCGGCGACGGCTCCATGACCGCGGGCCTGGCCCTGGAAGGGTTGAACAACGCCGGCGACCTGAATAAAGACCTGATCGTCATCTTAAACGACAACGGCATGTCCATTGCCAAGAACGTGGGGGCCATGTCCTCCTTCTTCAGCCGCAAACTCACGGGCCGCACCATGGTTTTCCTGAAGAGGCAGGTGGAGCACATGCTGGGGTCCTTTCCGGGTATCGGCGACGAGCTCCTGCATTGGGCCAAAAAGAGCGAGGAGTCCCTGAAGGCCTTTTTCACCCCGGGCATGCTGTTTGAGGCCTTGAAATTCAACTACCTGGGTCCGGTGAAAGGCCACCGCCTGGACCACCTCATTGAGACCTTTAAGAATATCCAGAACCTGAAAGGCCCCATCCTGGTGCACGTGCTCACCACCAAGGGCAAGGGCTATGAACCCGCGGAAACCGACCCCACGGGTTTTCACGGTTTGGGCCGCTTCGATCCCGATACCGGCATCGCCACCAAGAGCGTCAGCGAAATTCCCTCATATACCGAGGTCTTCGGGGACACCATGGTGCGCCTGGCCCGGGAAAACGAAAAAATCGTGGCCATTACCGCGGCCATGCCCGACGGCACCGGGTTGGTGGATTTCCGGGAGCAGTTTAAGGACCGTTTTTTTGACGTGGGCATTTGCGAGCAGCACGCGGTGACCTTTGCCGCGGGCCTGGCCGTGGAGGGCCTGCGCCCCGTGGCCGCGATTTATTCCACTTTTTTGCAGCGGGCCTACGACCAGGTGCTGCACGACGTCTGCCTCCAAAATCTACCGGTGGTCTTCGCTTTGGACCGGGGAGGCATCGTCGGCGATGACGGGGAGACCCACCAGGGGCTTTTTGACCTGTCGTATCTGCGCCACCTGCCGAACCTGGTGGTCATGGCTCCCAAGGACGAAGACGAACTGCGGCACATGCTCTACACCGCGGTGGAACATAATGGCCCCATTGCTGTGCGCTATCCCCGGGGGCAGGGGGTGGGCGTGGATTTTACCTCCACCCTGAAGAAGATCCCCATCGGCAAGGCCGAGGTCGTTAGAGATGGCGAGGATTTGCTGATTCTAGGTTTGGGCGCGTCGGTGCACTACGCCCTGGACGCGGCCCAGCAATTGGAGGAGAAGGGTTTCCAGGCCACGGTGGTCAACGCCCGCTTTGTCAAACCCCTGGATGAACAGCTCATCCTCACCCTGGCCGCCAAATGCGGGCGGGTCCTCACCGTGGAAGAAAACGTGGCCCTGGGAGGCTTCGGCAGCGCGGTGCTGGAACTCCTGTCGGATAAGGGCCTCACGGGCATCCCCGTGAAACGCCTGGCCGTGCCGGATAAATTTATGGAACACGGCAAACCCGATCTCCTCAGGAAAAATTACGGCCTGGACGCGGAGGGGATATTAAAAGGCGCGCTGGAAATCCTGGAGCAACCGGCACAGCCGAAGAAGGTGGTGTGGGGGAGTTTTAAAGGATAAGGATTTTGGGGGAGCCTGTAGGGGCGGGTTTAAAACCCGCCCCTACGGCGCCCCGGCTTTCACCCTTCGTTCCCAAGCTCCGGCTTGGGAACGGGCTTGGCGGCGAAGTTCCGGCTTTGCCTCATACTTTACCTAATAATGGTGCGTAAAACGCACCCTACCCATCAATATTGTCCATTAATACCGAAAACCGCAAACCGAAAACCGAAAACCGGCCTTCACGGGAACGCCTGGATACCCTCCTGGTGGACCGGGGCCTGGCGGAAACCCGCGCCAAGGCCCAGGCCCTGATCCTGGCCGGGCGGGTGGAAGTCGCGGGCGAAGTGGTGGCCAAGGCCGGGACCCTGGTGGCCCAGGACGCGGCCATCGCGCTTAAGGCCGCGCCCCACCAGTTCGTCAGCCGGGGCGGAGAGAAGCTGGCCGGCGCGTTGGCCCATTTCCGGGTGAAGCTCAAGGGCAAGGTGGCCATGGACGTGGGCGCGTCCACCGGCGGCTTTACCGACTGCCTCCTGCAGCAGGGCGTGGCCAAGGTCTACGCGGTGGACGTGGGCTACGGCCAACTGGACGCGTCCCTGCGCCAGGACCCCCGGGTGGTGGTGCTGGAGCGCCGCAACATCCGCCATCTGCCTCCCGAGGATGTGCCGGAGCCGGTGGACCTCATCACCCTGGACCTTTCCTTTATCTCCCTGACCCTGGTGCTCCCCAAAATTCTGGAGTTTCTGCGTCCCGACGGTGAGATCTTGGCCCTGGTGAAGCCTCAATTCGAGGTGGGCAAGGGCCTGGTAGGGAAGGGGGGGGTGGTGCGGGACCCCAAGATGCAGCAGGAAGCAGTAGAAAAGGTGGTCCGGGCCGCCGAATCTTTAGGCCTGCAGGTAAGCCCTGCGTACCCTTCACCCCTGAAAGGCCCTAAGGGGAATCAGGAATATTTTCTATACCTTATCTCCCCAGGCGAGGGCCAGAAGAATATTGACAAAGGCAAAAACCGTCTTTAATATTTATATCAGCGGCATGTCTAAAAATAAAAAAAACCGGTACTTAATCGAAAAAGTCAGCGTTATTAATGGGGACAGAAAATTAATTGCATCAGCGAGCTTTGATGTAGGGGCGGGTTTTAAACCCGCCCCTACGGGAACGTAATTGCTTTTTCGCTCCGAGTAATAATTTAAAACGGTAGCAGTGATGATCAAAAGCTTTAAAGTCCCCCTTTTCTAAAGGGGGATTTAGGGGGATTTTTAGGAGGTTATAAAATCCCCCCTAACCCCCCTTTAAGAAAGGGGGGGATAAAGAGCCCAAGGCCAAGGCGTATATAAATATTGGCCCTTTAAGGGAGCAGACTATGGAAAACAAAATAAAAACCTTTCTGTTGTTGGGCGGCCTGACGCTCTTTCTCATCTTCATGGGCAAGCTCATCGGCGGCCGCGGCGGCATGTACATCGCCTTTATCCTGGCGTTGGCCATGAACTTCTTCAGCTACTGGTTCTCCGACAAGATCGTGCTCAGGATGTACGGGGCCCAGGAGGTAAGCCCCGGGGAAGCTCCGGAGCTCCACCGCATGGTGGAAGACCTGGCCCGGGAAGCGGGCATCCCCAAGCCCAAGGTGTACATCATCCCCGATGATTCCCCCAACGCGTTCGCCACCGGCCGCAACCCCGAACACGCGGCTGTAGCCGCGACCACGGGCATCATGCGCATCCTCACCCCGGAAGAGCTGAAAGGGGTATTGGCCCATGAAATCGGCCACGTGCGCAACCGGGACATCCTGATCTCCACCATCGCCGCCACCATGGCCGGGGCCATCATGATCCTGGCGGATATGGCCCGGTTCGCGGCCATTTTCGGCGGCCGGGACGACGAGGAAGGCGGGGGCGGCATCATCGGGGTGATCGTTATGTCCATTGTCGCGCCCCTGGCCGCGATGCTCATTCAGATGGCTATTTCCCGGTCCCGGGAGTACCTGGCGGATGAAACCGGCGCGCATCTGGCGCATAATCCCATGTCCCTGGCCTCAGCCTTGGGCAAACTGGCCCGGGGGGTGGAGCAGAGGCCCATGGACTCAGCCAGCCCGGCCACCGCGCACATGTTCATCGTCAACCCCCTCACCGGGGGCGGCATCGTCAATCTCTTCAGCACCCACCCGCCCATCGAGGAGCGGATCGCCCGCCTCCGGGCCATGCGCAGCTATTAAGGAAGGGAATGTGGGGGGAGGGGCAAGGGACCTGAGGTCCCTTCCCCTCCCCCCACACCCCCCTCCCCAACCCGCATAGATTTTAGAATATTCCATTAAGCCTGTTTGATAGAGGGATGCTCAATATGATAGCTAAGCACTTGAAGCTGATAATGCCTTTCTGCTTGATATTCATGACTTCACTAGCTTTTGGTGCCGATTTGCTATCCCAAGGCCTGGAGGCCCAAAAGGCCGGAAAGAATAAGGAGGCCGTGGATCTTTTGAGCAAGTACTTGAAAGACCACCCGGACGCGGCCCCGGCCCGGCAAGCCCTGGCCCTGGCTTTAGCGGCTCTGGAGCACCGGCCCGAAGCCCTGGAGGAGGTCAACCGGGGCCTGAAGGCCCACCCCAATGATGCCGGTCTGCTCCTGACTCAAGGAACGATTCTGATGGAACTGGAACGCCGTCCGGAGGCCATTGCCATTTTTACGAAGGTTCTTGATCAAAACCCCAAAAACGTGGAGGCTTTAAAGGAGCGGGGAGACAGTCTGGCCCAGGAAGGGCGCTTTGCGGAGGCCCAGAAGGACTATGACCGGGCCGTGGCCCTGGCTCCCAAAGACCCTTGGATCTTTTTCAAGAGAGGCATGGGCTATTTCTGCCAGGCGAAATACCAGGAAGCGGTGGGCGATTTCAGCGCGGCCATCAAGTTGGCCCCGGACCGCCCGCTCTTTTATTTTGCCCGGGCCCAGATCTACCACCTGCATCTAAACCAGAAGGACAAGGCCGTGGCCGATTTTCAGGAGGGCTGCCGCCTGGGCCATCCCCTTTGTTGCCAGGAATTGGAGAAAATGGGAATTGCGCCGATAAAAAAATAATCCACGGCGTTATTTTTCTTAATCAAAATTTAATTAGCTCAGGGTTTCGGCGATAATGTATAATTAAAAGCTAAATATCCAATTGAATAAAATGGAGGTACGTATGCATATAGCCAAATGGTTAAAAGGCTCCCTGGTGTTGCTGAGCCTGGTATTTCTGTGCGCCTGGGCCTTCCAGGTCGACCAGGCCTGGGCCCGAGCCGGAGGCGGCGGCTCCATGGGCAGCCGGGGCTCCAGGTCCGCGTCGCCGCCTAAGGCTTACACTCCCCCCAGCACCTCGAAACCAACCCAGCCCGGCGCTGGGGTCACCACCCCTCCCGGAACCGCGCTCCGGCCCGGGATGACTCCGCCTCCGTCCCAGCCCAGTTCGTTTTGGCGTAGCTTCGGCGGCGGCGTGTTGGGCGGTCTGGCCGGCGGTCTCCTTTTCCGCAGCTTGTTCGGAGGGCCTTCGGCTTACGGCGGCGGTTGGGGCGGCGGCGGCGGCGGGGGTATCGGCCTGTTTGATATCATCCTGCTCTGCGGCATCGGCTACCTGATCTACTGGTATATCAAAAAGAAGAGACGGGAAGCCGTAGCGGCTGAAGGTTATTACCAAAGCTCGGCCCAGACCGTGCAAATGCCCCAAGCCACCTTCCCGCCGGTTTACGACATGCCCCAGGGACAGGCGCCGCCCCAGGAACAGCGGGACTGGGACCTGGAGCAGGGTCTGAGCTATATCCAGCAAATGGATCCGAGTTTCGATACTGCCCGGTTCCAGGACCTGGGGATGGATGTGTTCTTCAAGATTCAGGGGGCCTGGGCCAACCGGGATATGGCCCCGGTGAGGAATCTGCTCACCGACGAGATGTACCAAATCCTCCAGGAAGACGCGGCCAAGCTCAAGGCCGAAGGCAAGATCAATCGCCTGGACAATATCGCGGTCAGGTCCGTGGACATCACCGAGGCCTGGCAGGAATCGGGGCGGGACTACATCACCGCCCGGGTCTACGCTAACCTGCTGGATTACACCGTGGACGAAAAATCCGGAGAGGTGCTCTCCGGCAGCAAGACCGACCCGGTGAAATTCGAGGAATACTGGACCTTCACCCGGCCGGTGGGGAATAATCCTTGGCAGCTGTCTGCGATTCAGCAGCCAGCTTAGGGAAAAGATTTACCACCAAGACACTAAGACACAAAGATACACTAAGATAATAATTTTGGGCCTTGGGCTTTGCCCAAGGCCCAAAATTTTTCCTTGGTGCTCTTGGTGTTCTTTGTGTCTTTGTGGTGAATTTTTTAATCTAAAATCCGCTCCGGATGGGTATAGATATTCATACGGTCGCGGCGGGCAAAGCCCACCAGGGTTACCCGCAATTCCTGGGCCAGGGCCAGGGCCATGGAGGTGGGCGCGGAGACCGCGGCCAGGATGGGGATGCCGGCGCGGGCGGTTTTCAGGGCCATCTCGAAACTGATGCGGCCGCTGAGCAAAGCGACCATCCGCGTCATATCCAGGCGCTGCAGCAGCGCCTGGCCGATAACCTTATCCATGGCGTTGTGGCGGCCGATGTCTTCCGCAATGAGGAACACCTTCCCGTCCGGTGACGCCAGGGCCACCCCGTGGGCGCCTCCGGTTTTTTTAAAGACCTCCTGGGCCGCGGCCATCCGTTCCATCAGCCCTAAGAGAGAGGCGCGATTTATAGTCAGGTCGCTGTCCACCGGGTCCATTTTTTGCCGGATTTCTGCCACCGCTTCCTTGGCGCAAAGGCTGCAACTGGAATAGGCCACTTCCAGATGGCGCCTGCCGGTGCGGGCCTGGGCTTCTTCACTGAGAATGATGTCCACTACGTTGGGGGGCAGCAAGGGATCGGTGGCCGTGCCGCAGAAGTGCAGGGTGGTGATGTCTGCCAAACTGCGGATAATCCCTTCAGTGTACAAAAAACCGACGGCCAGTTCCTTTTCCAGCCCCGGGAGGCGCATCAAGACCTGGAAAGGCTCCCCCGCCAGGCGTATCTCCAAGGGCTCCTCCACGGCCACGAGGTCGGTGGCTTCATCCGTTCCTTCCGGGCGGCAGCGGCGAATGGAGATTTCTTGAATAAGCTCAGTCAAAGGATTTACCACTAAGACACCAAGACACAAAGAGACACAAAGAAAAGAATGCTTATATGTTGGCCCTGAAGGGGCCACCATATAAGATTCTTTGAGTGTCTTTGTGTCTTCGTGTCTTTGTGGTGAATTTTTTTCACGCCGTTTCTTTGCTGACCTGGTAATTAGGGGCCCGCACTTCGCCCCAACCCAGTTTCGCCCGCAAGATTTCAAAATGGCTGCGCCGGGGGGATCTGATGAGCTTCAGATGGTGGGACGCACACTTCACTTCCACCCGGTCGCCCGCTTCCAGCATTTGTCCCACCTGGCCGTCCACGGTGAGATAAACGTCCTCGGCCTTCCGGTCCAGGGTCACGGCCAGAGTCACCGTCTCCGGCAGAATGATGGGCCGCATGGACAGGGTATGAGGGCAGATGGGCAGCAGCAGCACGTGGCGCAGAGTAGGATAGACAATGGGCCCCCCCGCGGACAGGGTGTAGGCGGTGGAGCCGGTGGGAGTGGCGATGATCAGGCCGTCAGCCCGGTAGGTGGTGAGGTATTCCCCGTCGATCCAGGCGGTGAGTTCCACGATGCGGGCCAGCGCGCCTTTGTTGATCACCGCGTCGTTAAGAACATTTTCTCCCCATAAAGGCTGCCCATTGCGAAATATCGTGGCATGGAGCATCATCCGCTCTTCCACTTCGTACTTCCCGGCCAATATTTGTTCGATGGCCGGATAGAACTCCTCCAGGGAGACCTCGGTGAGAAAACCCAGTCCGCCCACGTTTACCCCCAGGATGGGGAGGCCTTTCTGGCCGTAGCGCCGGGCCACGCTGAGAAGAGTGCCGTCGCCGCCCATGACCACGATGACCTCCACGCCGGGCGGCAGCGGCTGCACCTGGGGATCGGGTTCGTTCACCCACAGAAAAGCTTCCAGACCCTGCTCCCGGGCCCAGGCTTCCAGGGCCTGGCCGGCCTGCCAGGCGTCGGGCTGGTGCTTTTTGGTGATAATGGCCAAGGACTTCAATTTTGCTCCTCCCGAGTTGACAATTATCATAATCTTGGGTAATTATCAAAAGGTTTGGGGGAAGGGCAGAAAAGGAAAAGATACACCACAGAGCCACAGAGAGCACAGAGTTACACCAAGAAAATTTTTAATGCTTTGGCGTGAAACGCCAAAGCATCAAGCTTCTCTGTGAAATTCTGTGTCCTTTGTGTCTCTGTGGTAAATCTTTTTCCTTTTTCCCCTACACAAAATTACATATTAAGGGAGCGCTCAGACTTTGCAATTAGCTCGACGTATCCGCCAAATTCCTCCCTCCGCCACCTTGGCCCTGAACGCCAAGGCCAATCAACTGAAGGCCCAGGGAGTGGACATTGTCAATTTCGGAGTAGGAGAGCCGGATTTCGATACCCCGGAAAACATCCGGGAAGCAGGCATCAAGGCCATCAAAGACGGCTTTACCCGCTACACCCCCGTAGGGGGCATCCCGGAGCTGAAAGAAGCCATTATCCGCCGTTTCCAGGATGACTACGGCCTTAGCTTTAAGCCGGGGGAGATTCTGGTCTCCTGCGGCGGCAAGCACGGCCTTTACAATCTCTTCCAGGTGCTCTTTGACGCCGGGGACGAAGTCATTATCCCCGCGCCCTTTTGGGTATCCTATCCCCCCATGGTGATGCTCGCGGACGCCACGCCGGTGACGGTGCCCACCCGCCAGGAAAACGGCTTCAAGCTCACCGCCCAGGAACTGAGAGAGAAGATCACCCCCAAGACCAAGGCCCTGGTGCTCAACAGCCCCTCCAACCCCACGGGCATGGTGTACACCCGCAAAGAACTGGAGGCCCTGGGGGAAGTGGTGCTGGAGAAGGGGCTCTACGTGGTCTCCGACGACATCTATGACAAAATCCTCTTCGACGGGGAAAAATTCATTAATATCGCCATGCTCTCTCCTGAGTTAAAGGCCAGGACTTTCATTTTGAATGGGGTGTCCAAAACCTACGCCATGACCGGCTGGCGCATCGGTTATCTGGCCGGGCCCCAGGAAGGCATTGCCGCGGCTACCAACTTGCAGAGCCAGTCCACCTCCAACCCCACCTCCGTCGCCCAGAAGGCCGCGGTGGAGGCCCTAAGCGGCCCCCAAACCGCAGTGGTGGAGATGGTCAAGGAATTCGCCTGGCGGCGGGACGACATCCTGCGCCGGACCCTGGACATTCCCGGGGCCACCTGCCCTAAACCCGGCGGGGCCTTTTATCTGTTCCCGAATTTTTCGGCTTATTACGGCAAACTAAAACCCGCGGCGGGGCAGTCCCCCTCCCAGGCCCTGGCTGACTACCTGCTGACGGAAGCCAGATTGGCCGCGGTGCCGGGCGCGGAGTTCGGCGAGGACAACTGCATCAGATTTTCCTACGCCACCTCCCGGGAGCGCATCGCCACGGGCCTGGCCAGGATTAAAGAGGCTTTGGAGAAGTTGGGGTAGTAATGAATCGGCGTTCATCGGCGGCTAAATATTAACCGCGGATGCACGCCGATATACGCCGATATAAAACGGCAAAAAAAAGCGCGGCCACCATCATGGTGCCGCGCTGTTCGTTTGCCGTCGCTGCTTATCTTAGCGACCGGCGGCTTTGCGTTTGGAAGCCTTGAGAGGGTTGATCTTGCCGTTGCCGTTCTCTTTCTTTTCCTTCTTCACGTGAGTGGCCAGATTGCAGAGTCCCTGCCGCCACTTGGCCTTGGGATCAGGGAAGGAGCCGCAATAGCTGGCGTCTTCCCAATTGAGGATGCGATCGCAACCCTCACAGTTTTCCACGATGGTGTGGCATTTGCCGCCGTTAAACGAACAGCCTTTTTTGCTCATGAAGGTGCAATCAACTCCCGGTTTTACGCTTGCGCAGTGCATGGCCGTAATCCCCCTGCCTGGGTAAAGATTAAAAGTGAATCTTATATTTATATAAAATATTTAATATTAATGTCAAGAGAATAATTAAAAAATATTTCTCACGCCAAGACGCCAAGACGCAAAGCATCTAATTATTTGCGTCTTGGCGTCTTGGCGTGAGAAATATTTTAAAAATAATGATCCAGGGGCTGAAACCGCCGCCGCACGGCCCAGGCGAAAAAGAGGTTGAAGGGCAGCATGTGCAAAGAAAAAAGATGCAAGCTCTGGCGTTTTAAGATGGACAGGGGCGAGTAAAAACGGCGGTTGGCCCGCCAGTAGCCTTCTTCCAACTGCCGCGCGGTCAGGTGTTTGGGGTGGTAGACCACCTTGAAGCCGCAGTAATTCGTCCAGTCGTGGTCGAAAATGCGACCTTCCTGGAGCAGTTGGTCCCGCACCTTGGTGCCGGGGCGGGGGGCCAGGATGAACATGAAGGAGACCGGCGCCTTGGCCCGAATGAGAAAATCCACGGTGCTTTCGAAAATCTCCGGAGTGTCGCCGTCCAGGCCGAACATGACGTTCACCGAATAGCCGATGCCCCGGTCCCGCAGGGCCTTAAACTGGCGCTCGTAGTCCTTGACCTTGTTTTGCTTTTTCCTGATGGCCTTCAGGCTCTCCGGGCTGATGGATTCCATGCCGATGTTCACGTGGAGGCAGCCGCTTCGGGCCATGAGGTCCAGGACTTCCGGGTCGTCCCCCACGTTGGTGGTGGCGAGACACCCATAGATGAGCTTCAAGGGGACGAGGCGCTCCATGATCTTAAGCGCATGCTCCCGGTTGGCCACAAAGTTGTCATCCACAAAATAGATGAAGTCGCTCTGGGTAATCCGCCGGATTTCCTTGATTTCCTCGATGACTTCGTCCACCGGGCGGTGCCGGAACTTGCCGCCGTACACCTGGGTGACTTCGCAATAGCTACAGTTATAGGGGCAACCCCGGGTGGTTTGGGAGGGGATGTTCAATAACTTGTAGCGCTTGAGGTTAAGCAGATCGTAGCGGGGCACCGGCAGGTTTTTCAGATCCGACAATTTCTTCGCCTGGTAGCGGGGCTGGAGCTGCCCGGCCTGAAAGTCCCGAAGCAGCCGGGGCCAGGCTTCTTCGGCCTCTCCCAACACCAGGGCGTCCGCGTGTTCCTGACACTCATCCGGGGCCAGGGTGGCGTGGAACCCTCCCATGACCACCGGAATATGGCGGCTGCGGAAGCCCGCGGCCAACTGGTAGGCCCGGGGGGCCTGGTGGGACATGAAGGAGAAGGCTACCAGGTCGCAGTCTTCCCGGAAGGTGATCTCCTCCAGCAGGTCGTCCTTGATCTCCACCTTAATTTCTGCAGGGGCCAGCGCGGCCACATAGGGCAGGGTCATGCCCAAAAGCCAGCGCCGCTTGCGTCTATCCAGGCGGCCGTTTTCCCGGAACTGGGAAGGTTGGATGAGTAAGACCTTCATTATTTTTAAATTAAGCAAATCTCCGGGAGGGGTCAAGGGGGAGAAGCTGTCAGCTATTAGCTATCAGCTGTCAGCTTAAAAAATGAATGAAGGGAGATTTACTCAAACCCAAGTAGATGAGTTCATAAATATGATGACGCCTATTCCATCCCCCCTCACCCCGGCCCTCTCCCCCCGCCGGGGGGAGAGGGAGTTTTTGTTCCAACTTCCATGAGGAGGAAAAATAGAGGAATTGGTAAATTTATCCCCTCATTGAATTGTTCATCACCCAGTATTTTGTATCTTGTGGATATTGTATTATTTTCCTCTCCCCCCAGTGGGGGGAGAGGATAGGGTGAGGGGGGCTTCGCCAATACGTTTGAATAATTATGAAATAAGAGGTTCGGTATGTGTTGAGCTCTTGGCCTTTTTTCAAAAAAGCTGAAAGCTGAAGGCTGATAGCTGAAAGCTCATCTGGTTCACCGGTGAACTCGTATTTATCCGGTTCTTCCCGAAAACTCTCTTAGTAGATGATAAAAGCCTCCGGTCACCAATAAAACAAGGACCGCGCTGAGAAGAAAACTGACTTCGTAACCCACCTTGCTGATAGCCCCGCCCATGAACGCGGAGCTGAGCATCATGCCCAGATAGATACTGGTGTTGTAGCCCCCCATGGCTAGGCCCCGGGCTTCGGGAGCCGCGACTTCGGCGATCAGCGCGCCCAAAGGGGTAAAACCCAGGCCCATGGTCACCCCCAGGGCGATGGAGGCAAGGAGGAATTGGGGCAAGGTGCGGCAGAAGCCGAAGACTGCGAGAAAAAAGGCGAAGGAAATGAACCCCAAAGCCGCCAATTTCGCCCGGCTCTGCACCTGGTCGCTGAGACGTCCGAAGGGGAGGCGGGAGAGGGCGTTAAAAACCGCCTGCGCGGTGAAGACCAAGCCTATCTCCCCTATGCTCAGACCGTACTCATGGGTGAGCAGCGGGCAGAAAGTGACGAACATGCCCTGGCCGAAACAGGTCCCCAGGGTCAGGAGCCAACAGCCCAGAAGGGCGCGGTTTTTGAAAATATCCCGGGATAAAGTGGGGGTCTGGGGGCTGGAGGGCCGCTGGCTCAGATGGGGGGCATGGGCCGGCAGGAAAAAGACTGCCACCCAGATAAGCAGAAAGACGAAAATCCCGGCAATAAGAAACAGCGGCCTGAATCCCAGCCATTGGGCCAGAAAGCCCCCCAGGGCCGGGCCCAGGCTCATGCCGCTGTAGATCGCGGTGGTGTACCAGCCGTAGGAGCGTCCCAGGTGGGTGGAGGGGGAAATATCCGCCACATAGGACATGAGCGTGGGGCCGATGGCCGCCAGGCCCGTGCCGAAGAACAGGTAAATGGCGATTAATTGCCAGGAAGCAGTGCTGACGTAAAGGAGAAAAGAAGTGGCCATGGAGATCACCAACCCGGAGGTGATGAGCAACTTGCGGCCCCAGCGGTCGGAGAGGATCCCCATGGGGATGGACAACGCGCCGGACATGAGCAGGAACGCGGCGTTGATAAGGCCCACTTCCCAGGTGGTGGCCTTCAAGGACAGGGCGAAGAGCGGCACCACCGGGATGCGCATGTACGAACCCAGGTAGGACGCAAAGGCAATGGAGCAGCAAATAGCCAGAAGTGCGCCGTAGGAGGGGACGGTGGTTTTTGTATGGAGAGGATTCATTGTTTCAAGGTTAATTATAACAAGACCGCTTTGTATAGTGATCAGTGATCAGTAATCAGTAATCAGTTTTTTCACTGATCACTGATCACTTCCCCTTTCACCTCGCTGGCCCTCTTCAGTTCTGATGCTTATAATAAATCTATGAACATCCTCGCGGCCTTACTCGACCTCCGCGCCTATCCCGAGCCCACTTCCCGGGTGGACCTGGTGCAGACCCATATTTCCTGGATTTTCTTGACCGACCGCTTTGCCTACAAAGTCAAGAAGCCGGTGGACCTGGGGTTTTTGAATTTTACGACCTTAAGAAGACGCCATTTTTATTTGCACCAGGAACTGGTTCTGAACCGCCGTCTGTGTCCGGAAATTTATCTGGAGGTGCTGCCCATTGTCGTACATCGGGGCGCGGTGCAGGTGGGCGGCCACGGCCACCCGGTGGAATACGCGCTGCAGATGGTGCGTCTGCCCCAGGAGCGCATGATGGACGAAGTCGCAGACCGGGGAGAACTCCGGCGGGAACACCTGGACCGGATCATCGAGCGCCTCGTCCCTTTTTACGAGCAGGCCGCGACCGGTCCTCGAATCAACAAATTCGGGGAGCCGGCCATCATCCACTTCAACCACCAGGAGAATTTTTCCCGCACCGCGCCCCTGGTGGGGGAGATTTTGTCTCCGGAGCTGTTCGCCGGGATTCAGGCCTTTTCCTGGGGCTTTTTAAAAAAGAACCGGCAGCTTTTCCTGCGGCGCATTAAGGCAGGCCGCATCCGGGACTGCCACGGCGACCTGCACATGAAGAACATCTGCCTGGCGGACGGGGTTTATATCTATGATTGCATTGAATTTAATCCCCGCTTCCGCTATGGTGATGTGGCCGCGGACATCGATTTTCTAGCCATGGACCTGGATTTTCATGGGTATCGGGAATTGAGCCGCTATTTCGTGGAGGGGTTCGCCCAGGCTTCCGGGGATTCGGAATTGCTGGAGGTTCTGGATTTTTACAAATGCTACCGGGCCTACGTTCGGGGCAAGATCAACGCGTTCGTGGTCCTGGACCAGGAGCAGAGTCCGGAGACCCGAGAACAGGCGGGGAAGTTAGCCCGGGCCTACTTCGCCCTGGCTGGGGAATACGCCCAGGAAGGGGCGCGGTGGGCGGCATAAATGACTCACCACCAAGACACGAAGACACAAAGGGGCACAAAGAAGAAATTTATGCCTTGGCTTTGCCAAGGCATAAAAAATTTTCTTGGTGAACCTTGGTGTCTTGGTGCCTTTGTGGTTAAAGGCTTTTAATCATGAAAAAGGTAATAGTCATCTTCGGATTGATGGGCACCGGCAAGACCACCCTGGCCCAAGCTCTGGGCCAGGAACTGGGATGGCCGGTGGTGCACAGCGACGCGGTGCGCAAAACCCTGGCGGGCCTCACCCCCACCACGCCTACACCCACCGAGTTCGGGAAGGGGATTTACGACGAAGATTTCTCCCGGCGCACCTATGAGGAGATGCTCAAGCAGGCTAAGACCCACCTGGCCGCGGGGAAGAGCGTCATCCTGGACGGCTCCTATAAGCGGGAGGGGGAGCGGGACTTGGTGAAGCAACTGGCGCAGAAGAACGGTGCGGCCGCGATTTTCCTATACTGCGCCTGCCCGGTGGAGGTGGTTAAGGGGCGGCTGGGCCTCCGGGCCAAGGACCCCGACTCCATCTCCGACGGCCGGGAGGAGATTTTGGAGGCCCAGGCCAAGGATTTCGATCCCGTGGACTTAACCCTCCAGGATTTTTGGGGGGTGAATACCAATCAGGAAGTCCCTAAAATTGTAGAGAAGGTGAAATACCTGCTGGAGCGAGTGGACTAAATGGCGGGCCTGGCCGCGGAGATGGCTGTACCCAAGGACCTGGCGCGGTGGGGGTCGGAGCCTTTTGGGATTAAAATCCTTGAAAGGCGTATTTCAAAGGTGTCCAAGCAGAGCTTGGACGGAAAAGCATGCGTTCCCAAGTGAAACTTGGGAACGAGATCAAGAACCGGCTCAATTCTTCCTTGACAGGCGATTTTTTTTGCGATAAAGAATAAACCGACCGTTCGGTATATTTTAAACCAGAGAATTCTTATGTCCTCCAAAGGCGACTTAACCCGCCACCATATCATCGAAAAATCCATGCAGCTCTTTTCCGTCAAGGGCTACTTCAATACTTCCATCGCCGACATCGTCAAGGCTACGGGTCTGACCAAGGGCGGCCTCTACGGCCATTTCCGGAACAAGGAAGAAATCTGGTACGCGGTTTATGAGGAATGCGGCCGGGTGTGGAAGAGCGTGGTCTTTAACGGGGTGCGGGAAATCTCCGACCCCATGGAGCGGATCAAGCTGGTCATTGAAAACAGCCTGCAAAACTACCTGGGCGGCGGCGTTTTCGAGGGCGGCTGTTTTCTCCTCAATTCCCTGGTGGACCTGGCGGGACAGGCCCCGGATATGAGCAACCATGTTCTCAAGGGTTTTCAAGGCTTCGCGGGATTGATCCACAAGTGGCTGGCGGAAGCGGAGCAGAAAGGCTTGCTCCAGGAAGGGCTGAATCTCCCGGAAATCGCCAACTTTCTGGTGATTGCGGTGAACGGGGCCTCGCCCCTGTATGCCGCCAGTAAAGATCCGGCCTTGTGGCGGCAGACCATGAAACAATTACACTATTATCTCCAGACCTTGAGAAAGGATGAAGAGGAAAAGATTAACCACAAAGACACAAAGGCACTAAGAATCACCAAGAAATGATTTTTTACTTTGGCGCTATAGCGCCAAAGTAAAATTTTCCTTGGTGCATCTTTGTGTCTTCGTTTCTTAGTGGTTAAAAAGAATTTTTTTCCATAACCAATAGATTAAGGAGAGTGCGAGATGAGCTACACCAACGTTTTGGTGGAAAAAAAGGATAAGATCGGCTTCATTACCCTGAACCGCCCCCAGGCCATGAATACCTTCAACGTTCCCTTTGCCCGGGAGCTGAACGACGCGCTCTGGAAGATGGAGATGGACCCGGAGGTGCGGGTGGTAGTGATCGACGCCAATGGCAAGCATTTCTCCACCGGCATTTCCCTGGATGAATTTAAAGAGAAAACCAACAAGGAGTATTGCGAGTTTATCCACAGGATGGATGAGCACAATCACACCATCGCCAAAATGAAAAAACCGGTGATCGCCTCGGTGAAAGGCTACGCCCTGGCCAACGGCGCGGGGTTGTCTTTTGCCTGCGACCTGACCATCGCCGCGGAGGACGCCAAGTTCGGGACCACGGCCATCAACGTGGGCCTCATCTGCCTGGGCCCCGCAGCGCCCCTGAACCGGCACGTGGGCCTGAAAAAGACTTTGGAAATGGTGCTCCTGGGCGACATTATATCGGCCGCAGAGGCGCAAAGGCTGGGGCTGGTGAACAAGGTGGTGCCCCCCGATAAGCTGGAGGAAGCCACCCTGGAGTTGGCTACGAAACTGGCGGAAAAGAGCCCGCTGGCGCTACAGTCCGGCAAATCCGGCATTTATGCCATGCAGAATGTGCCATACCCCCAGGCCCTGAACATGCTGAGCGACCGTTTTGCCGCGCTGTGCAGCACCGAAGACGCGGAGGAAGGTGTAAGGGCCTTTCTGGAGAAGAGGAAACCGGAGTGGAAGGAACGCTAACGTCTCTGAGCGACTATCCTGAAAAGATAGTCTCACGCAAAGACGCAAAGTCGCAAAGCAAGCACGCAAACATTTAGTTAAAATGCGTCCGGGCAGAAGAGGCTGTATCAGGCTCCCAGCGGAAGGATGAGTACGCAGAACACACTTCTATTTTTATATATTTTGCGTCTTTCTTTGCGTTTTTGCGCCTTTGCGTGAGGTATATCTTTTCAATACGAATGCGCAGGGGGGGCCAAGAAAGGTGACATCCGATGAGCGTCGAAGAAGTCATGAAAGAACACGGATTCAATCTCGCGGCCAGTTGCGCGGGTAAAGCGTCATTTACTAAGTGGATCAAGTATAAAGGCAAGCGCGCGTATATCACCGTCAATGACGCCACAGGCGAGAGTTTTCCCACCACCCTGGGGGAACCCGTGCGGGTGGCCATCCATGACCTTAAGTCCGGGAATGAAGTGGAGCCGCCCCAGGAGATCAGCTCCCTGAGGTCTTATCTGGAATCGCTGCAGGATTAGTTCAAGGTTCAAGGTTTAAAGTTCAAGGTTAAGATATAACCTAAGAGCTGACAAGACTCGCTAGAAGGGAAACCAGGTGGCGGTGAAGGCTCGGCGAAAAGGCCGGGCCTTTTTTTTCCGGGGAATATTGCCTCCCGCACTTGCCAAAGAGGGTTGCCTAATGATAATTTGTGTCCAGGAAACGCAGGCTTTGCCGCGAAAATCAAAATCCCCCTAATCCCCCTTTAATAAAGGGGGACTTTTTAACCTCCATTTCTCCGGGGGTGAGGGGGATTTTTCATGGCCGCGGTGAGATAAAGATGGTTTTGAAGGTAGCGTGTGGGGGCATAGGTGGAAGCCTGTGCTGCTAACAGAAGAAGAATTCGCCGTTGCCCGGCGAAGAGATAACCCTTAAGTTAGGAAGAAGAATGTCGTCTGCAAATAAACCCGGTGCGATGAAAACCGATAAGAAAAAACGCATCTTGAGCGGCATGCGGCCCACGGGCAAGATGCATTTGGGAAATTATTACGGTGCGCTTTACAATTGGCTGCGCCTGCAGGAAGAGTACGAGTGCCATTATTTCGTGGCCGACTGGCACGCGATAACCACGGAATACGAGAACCCCCAGGACATTGCCGGCTACATCCCGGAGATGGTCATGGATTGGCTGAGCGTGGGGCTGGACCCGGCCAAGTCCACCATCTTCGTGCAGTCCGCCATCCCGGAGCACGCCGAACTGTATCTCATCTTCGGCATGTTCACCCCGGTGCCCTGGCTGGAACGGAACCCCACTTACAAAGATCAGATTCAGGAGTTGGCCCATAAGGACCTGGCCACCTACGGGTTTCTGGGCTACCCGGTGCTCCAGGCCGCGGATATTTTGATGTATAAGGCCCACGGCGTGCCCGTGGGAGTGGACCAGGTGCCGCACGTGGAGATGACCCGGGAGATCGCCCGGCGCTTCAACCACCTGTACCGGCCCCTGTTTCCGGAGCCGGAGGCCCTGCTCACGGAAATCCCCAAGCTCACCGGCACCGATGGCCGCAAAATGAGCAAAAGCTATAACAACTGCATCTATTTGAGCGACCCGCCGGAGGTGATGAGCAAGAAGGTGCGGCAGATGATCACCGACGTGGAGCGGCCCTACAAAAAAGACCCGGGGGAGCCGGACCGTTGCCTGGCCTTTCCCTTCCACCGCCTCAACCTCCCCCAAGAGCGCCTGGAGGAGATCACCACCGAGTGCCGGGTAGCCAATCTGGGCTGTGTGGACTGTAAAAAGTTGCTGGCTGAGGCCCTGCTGGAAAATCTGGCCCCCATCCAGGAGCGGCGGCGCTACTACGAGGCCCATCCGGACGAAGTCCTGGACATTCTGCAACAGGGAAACAAAAAAGCCCGGGAGGAGGCCAAGCGCACCATGGCGGAGGTGCGGGAGGTTATCGGGTTTAATCAAGAAATTCAGTTGTGGAAATAGATTAAGGGAGAGGAAGAGTGATCAGTAATCAGTGATCAGTAAAAGAAGGCTCATTGAAACAGTTTTTTTACTGATTACTGATTACTGATCACTGATTACTTTTTTCCTAACCGGGCTATGCCCCAAGAACGCTTACAAAAATTCCTCTCCCGGGCCGGCGTGGCTTCCAGGCGGGCCGCGGAGGAGTGGATTCTAGCCGGGCGGGTGACGGTGAACGGCAAGGTGGTCCGGGAATTGGGGGTCAAGATCGACCCGGACCGGGACGTGGTCAAAGCGGACGGCCGCCGGGTGCGGCTGGAGCCGCTGCTGACGGTGATGCTGCACAAGCCTTATGGTTACGTCTCCACCACCAAGGACCCCCAGGGACGGCGGGTAGTGACGGAGTTAATCAAGGAAAAGGTTCTCCGGCTTTATCCGGTAGGCCGCCTGGATTACGACGCCACCGGGCTGCTGCTTCTCACCAATGACGGGGAACTGGCCCAGCGCCTGACCCATCCCCGCTACCAGGTGCCCCGCACCTACCGGGTGACCGTGGAGGGGGAGATGAGCCGGGAGACCTTGAGGCTCCTGGCCGACGGCGTCGCGGTGGAAGGCCGGGTGGTGTCCGCGGCGGTAATGGTGCGCAAAGAAGAAGCGGGGAAGACAGTGCTGGAGATCACGGTCTGGGAAGGCCGGTACCATCTGATTAAACGCCTTCTGGCCCAAGTGGGGCACCCGGTGCTCAAACTGAAGCGCATTGCTTTCGGGCCTCTCAAACTGGGAAGGCTGCCCCGGGGCGCGTACCGGGCGCTTACGGCCCAGGAGATGGAGGCGCTAAAGGCTGGAGTGAAGCAGCGATGAACCAGGAAGAGAGACACCCGGTATTCGATCCCTCCGAACCGGATAAGGTTTGGGGGTATCAGCGGCAGCCTCTCCCGGGCCCAGAACCGCCGCCCCAGCGGTTAGGTGTGCATCTGGTGCTTTTTATGGCCACCGTGGCCACCACCATCACCGCGGGCGCGATGTTCGCGGGGGTGAACCCTATTATCCAACCGTGGGACTTATATAAGGGGATTCCTTTTTCCTTCACTTTGCTGCTGATCTTGGGCAGCCATGAAATGGGCCATTACCTGGTGTCCCGGCGGCATCACCTGAACGTCACCCTGCCTTACTTCATTCCGGCCCCGCCTTTTCCTTTTATAGTAGGCACCTTTGGGGCTTTCATCCGCATCCGCTCTCCTATCCAGGACAAAAGAGCCTTGCTGGACGTGGGTTGCGCCGGCCCGCTGACCGGGGTGGTGGTGTCCATCCCGGTGATCCTGGTGGGGCTGCAATTATCCGCGGTCGAAGTAATTCACGAGGGAGGCCTGAAAATCTTCTTTGGTGAACCGTTGCTCTTTCAGATTCTAAGCTTCCTGGTTTTCGGCTCTTTGCCCCCCGGCCAAGATATTATTCTGCACCCGGTGGCCTTTGCCGGCTGGATCGGGCTGCTGGTGACCGCGCTCAACCTCATTCCCGTGGGGCAGACGGACGGCGGCCACGTGGTCTATGCCCTGTTCCCCGACCACCATAAGCAGATTTCTTGGGTATGCTTGCTACTGTTAGCTTTGAGCGGGATGTTCCTATGGCAGGGATGGCTGATCTGGGCTCTCCTCCTGATTTTGTTGGGGAGACGCCATCCCCCGCCCGTTTATGACTGGGTGCCCCTGGATCGTAAGCGCAAGATCCTGGGGGTCGTCACCATCATTGTCTTTCTTTTGACCTTTACGCCCGTGCCCTTGAAATTGGGGTGAACGCCCGCGTCCAGCCATACTTCTCCTTGATGTTGAAATGGTTATGTTTCTTGTCATTTCCTTATTAGCATTGTCATTGTTTTTCAGTATCTATTTGTTTATGGGTCTGCTGCTTCTTCTGAGCGGCGGCTGGTTTCTGGCATATAAGCGTCCGGAACTGTATAAAAATAAATTAGCCTCTTATCTGCCGAATATCTTCGTGGTTTTACTTTCGTTTTTTTTTATCGTGGTTTTCCTCGAAATATATTTGCATCTGGCCCAACCGGCTTTTTTGGAAGCAAAATCCCCCCTTCTCGGAGAACTTTCCGATTATCAAAGCCAAGGATACGTGACCGACAAAACCTTTACCAAAACTGAGGGTTCGTTTCGCATCTTGGGGCTGGGAGATTCCTTTGCCCTCTGCGGGGGGGACAAAAATTACCATAGTGTTTTAACTGCCGCTTTGAAAGCCGCGGGTCACAACCATATTGATCTCGTCAACGCGGGTCAGTCGGCAATCGGCCCCGGTTATTACTGGCGCATCCTGGAAAAATTTGGTCCCCTGTGGAAACCAGATCTGGTGCTGGTGGGCTTCTTTGTGGGGAATGACTTTGGAGAAATGGATTTCTTTGTCCTCAGAGGCCCTTTCATCAAGGAGCCCAGTGAGCCTCTGAAACGGTGGCTGGGTTATTTAAAATTTCATAATTTCTGGTTATATAAAGTAGTTAAAGGAAAATTGACCCTCATTTTAGAAAAGCGCAGAAAAGAACGGGAGAAAGAAGAAGCCGAGGTTCAACCGGAGGGGTTCTTATCCAATCAGGCCTTCTTGGATATGCAAAGAAGCCGGATGCGGATTTTTCAAAAGGAAACCAAGGCTGGATTGGAAAGGTTGTGGCAGGAGAAAGGCCCTCTTTTATTGAAATTTAAAGAATGGTGCGCACAAAGAAATGTTTCTTTGGTAATCGCCATCTTCCCGGACCAATTTCAGGTAGACCCGGACCTAAGACAGGTAATTTATAATAAATATCAGATAGATGCCAGCACAATTGATCTGTCCTTTCCTAACCGGCTCATCAGCGATTATTGTCGACAAAACGGTATACTCTGCCTTGACCTGCTGGAGCCGTTCCAGGAGCAAGGGGCGGCAAGAAACTTATACCTGGTTCGGGACAGCCATTGGAGTGACGACGGCAACCGCTTGGCTGGAGAGCAGATTTTTAATTTTCTCATGGCGCACCGGCTTATCAAGACGCGGCAAGGATACGCCGCGGGCGGGCTGTTCCGGTAGGAAGATTGCCCCCATGATTCTCTATTGCCACTAAATACATGCACTTTCTCGGCTCGGAAACTTATAGATATTGCCCCCAATGCGGCGGGGAACTGGAGGAGCGCCTGCTTAAAGCCGGGGAGCCGCCCCGGCTGGTGTGCAAAACCTGCGGGTTCGTCTTTTATATCGACCCCAAGCTGGCGGTTATCGCCCTGGTGCCCCTGGAGCGCGGCCTGGTCCTGGCCCGGCGGGCCATCGACCCGGGATACGGCCTCTGGGTGGTGCCCGGAGGTTTCGTGGACGCAGGGGAGCCTCTGGAGGAAGCGGTGGTTCGGGAAACCCTGGAAGAGACGTTGCTCCAGGTAGAAGTGGTGCGGCTGTTCAATGTTTATTCCTACCGGCACAGCCGCACGGTGGTGGCGGCTTATCTCACCCGCTATCTGGGGGGGAATTGGCCGCGGGCGACGAGACCCTGGAGGCCCGGGTTTTCGGCCTGGAAGCAATTCCTTGGGAGGAAATTGCCTTCAGCTCCACCCGGGACGCGCTCAGGGAATATCTAGGTTTGTTGGCCGCTGGACAGCTTTCTTAAAGGTAATCTCTCTACGCTCTCTGCGATGCAAAATAAATTATTAATGGGAGCAGAAAATTAATTGCATCAGCGAGACTTGATGTAGGGGCGGGTTTTAAACCCGCCCCTACGGGAATGCAATTGCTTTCTCGCTCCGAGTGGTTATTCACCGCGGAGACGCAGAGCGCGCAGAGTGAAATTGTTTCGCTTGGATGGTGGCGATGATGACAGAAAATAAACCCCGGCTCTTGGACCAGGTCAAAGAAAAAATCACCTCCGGGGAGAATGAACCGGTCCCGGAGATGCCTAAAAAATTCTGTGTTCATTGCGAGAAAGAAACCGCGACCTGGGCTTTTTGCGACCAGTGCGGCAAGCTCTTCTGGGGCCGGATTGTTTGGGAATTGATTTGCAGCGGTGTCTGTCTCCTGTTGGCCGCCGGCATGCTGATGAAGGCTGGAGGGGAATTCTACGAAAAGGCCCTGGCGGTTCTCATAGGGGCCGCGGGTCTTTGGGCAATGGCGCGGTTAATGCGGCAAATTAGTCTATTTTGGTCCTGGAGAAGCCCGCGATAAAGACAGGGATCAGGGCGCAGGGGCCAGGGATCAGAAAAAGACATCTTTTCCTGCCCCCTGATCCCTGGCCCCTGACCCCTAAAAAGGATCGAGGATGGATGAGAAAAAACTGCAACTCTTGAAACTATTGCAAGAGAAGTCATACCGATATAGCCCGGATAAACCCTTCACCCTGGCTTCGGGGCGCCAGAGCCCTTACTATGTGGACGCCAGGCCCGTGACTCATAATGCCCGGGGGCTGTTTCTCATCGGCGAAATCTTCTTTGATTTGGTCCGGGACCTGGACGTGCAGGCCATCGGCGGCCTGACCCTGGGCGCGGACCCCATCGCCCACGCCGCGGCCCTCACCAGTTTCCTGAAGGGCAGGCCCATCAACGCCTTTTCCGTGCGCAAAGAACCGAAAGCCCACGGCGCCGGGGGGTTGGTGGTGGGTGACGTCCAGTCCGGGGACCGGGTGGTGATCGTGGAGGACGTGATCACCACCGGGGGCTCCACCATCAAGGCCATTAGCAGGGCCCGGGATTTCGGTCTGCAAGTCGTTAAGGTCCTGATCCTGGTGGACCGGGAAGAAGGGGGAAGAGAGGCGGTGGCCGCGGTGGTCCCCCAGGTCCAGGCGGTTTTCAGGCTGGCGGAACTGAAAGACGGCTAGCTTTTTCGGCATTATTCCCGCCAAATAAGCAATGAGAAATTTTATATTTTGTAGTGAATTAATATAATATATTTGTTGGTCATTTGCGCGGCTAGGTCCCACGTATTCTCAAAATCTCTCCGTTCGCGGTTTATTGACAATTCCACTTATCTGCTTATTTTCCAAAAAAAAAGAATAGCCAAGCAACATTATAAAAAAACCTTGCATTCCTCGTTTGATAATGATCTTTCCCGTTTTTCCTTGGGCAGCCTCCGGGTGCGCGCCATTCTCCTGGTCCTCCTGGCCATTATCCCCCTGGTGGGGTTGACCCTCTATTCTTACCTGGACCAGCGGGCCACGGCCATCGTCGAAGCCCAAAGAGACGCGGTTGTTGCGGTCAAGTTCGTGGCCAAAATTCAGGAGACCCTGCTGCGGGATACGAACCAGCTCTTGCAAACCCTGACGCAATTGCCCCAAGTATTGAAGTTGGACCCGGCAGCTTGCAGTTTGTTGTTCGCCCGGGTGATCGAAAACCATGAGAACTTCACGACCTTAGTAGCGGCCTATCCCAGCGGCTTGGTTTTTGCGAGCGCCCCTACGCGTACCGACCCGCTCAACCTGAGAGATCGCTCCTGGTTTAAGGAGGTTCTTCAAACCCGTGATCTAGTGATCGGCGATGCCTATTTGGGAAGAATCTCCCGCAGGCACACTCTCCCACTGGCCTTCCCCGTCCAGAACCCCGGAGGCGAGGTGACGGCCATTGTCGCCATCGGACTTGATCTTGACTGGTTGGGCAGGTTCATCATGCAGACCGGCCTGCCGCCAGGCACTATTCTATTAATAACCGACCACCAGGGCAGGGTCATATTCCGTTATCCCCACCCCGAGAACTATATCGGCAAACAATTCCCCGAAGCTTCCATAATCAAGACTATGATCTCCCAGAAGGAGGGCACCGCGGAAGACGTCTGCCCAAGTGGAGGACCGTGGCTTTATGGATTCACTCAATTTTCCTCTCCTACCCAGGGATTCCACGTGGCCGTGGGCATCCCCCAGGACGTGGCCTTTGCCGACATAGATTGGGACTTAAAACGGAATTTGCTCTATTTGGGCCTGGTGGCTCTCTTAGTCATGGCTGCCGCCTGGGTCGGCGGGGGTCTTTTCCTGGTGCGGCCCATTAAAGGATTGCAACAGATAACGCACCAATTGGCTGCCGGAGAATTGACGGTGCGTGCGGGTCCTCCTTACCGCTCCGGGGAAATGGGCCTGCTGGCCCGGGATTTCGACCGCATGGCCGACGCCCTCCAGGAGCGGGATAATCGGCTCCAGCAGGCCGCGGACGAATTGAACCGGCGGCTGCAGGAACTCAACGCCGCTTATAAGGAGTTGGAGTCTTTCAGCCATACTGTGGCCCACGACCTGCGGGCTCCTTTGAGGGGTATCGGCGGTTTTTCCAGGATTCTGCTGGAGGAAAGCGGCGAAAAACTCGATGCAGAAGGTATCAGGTATCTCCATATCATTCAAAGCGATATTAAGAAGATGGGGAATCTGATCGACGACCTGCTGACCCTCTCCCGGCTGGCGCGTCGGGAGATGAAGTTCGTTAAAATCGAGATGGAGGACCTGGCCAGGTCCTTATTTGAAAAGCTCAAGGAAATGGAGCCTGAAAGGAACGTGCAAGTCCAAATGCATCCCCTGCCTCCGGCCTGGGGGGACCGGGAGATGGTGCGCCAGGTCCTGGAAAACCTTTTCAGCAACGCCCTGAAATTCACCCGGCCCAGGAAGGCCGCGGTTATTGAAGTCAGCGGCGAGGCCCGGAAGGGTGAGACCGTCTATTGTCTCCGGGATAACGGTGTGGGGTTTGAAATGGCGTACGCCGACAAGTTATTCAAAGTATTTCAAAGATTGCATCTTGAAAGAGAGTTTGAAGGCACCGGCATGGGACTGGCCATCGTGCAACGCATCCTGCAGCGCCATGGCGGCCGGATTTGGGTGGCAGGGAAAGTGGGCGAGGGGGCCAAGTTCTGTTTTTCCTTGCCAAAGGAGGAAACCGGATTTAAGGTAAACGCAAGAGGGGAGAGCGCCGCGTGAGTCTGGATGCAGGGAATATCTTGTTGGTGGAAGATAATCCTCAGGATGAGGAGTTAATACTCAGGGCCTTGAAGAAACAAAATCTGGGCGACCAGGTGCGGGTGGCCCGGGACGGCACTGAGGCCCTGGACCTGCTTTTAGCGTCCAACGGAGAAGGGAGGACTTTACGAGAAAACCTGAAGGTGATTCTCCTGGATTTGAAGCTGCCCAAAATCAGCGGTATGGAAGTGTTGAAGAAGATTAAACAAGACGAAAGAACTAAATCCATCCCGGTGGTATGCCTCACCTCTTCCCCGGAAGAAAGCGACATCAAAGAATCTTACCTATTGGGTTGCAACAGCTACGTGGTCAAACCGGTGGGATTCGATGAATTCACCGATACCATGGGCCAACTTGGTGTTTACTGGGCTTTGTTAAATCGGACCGCCATTGATAGGCAGTGAACAGTAAGCAGTGAGCGGTGAGCAGTATGAGAGGTGCGCCAGGCGCACCTTTTTTATGTCAAATCCGCGTACATCGGCGTTTATCGGCGGTTATATTTTACCGCCGATGAACGCCGATAAACGTCGCCCTCTTTAACTACCTTCCTTTTTGCATGTGAATCGGTTTAGGAAGCGGAAAACCGCCTCGAATACCAGCCGTAAAGAAAATAAATCGCCAGTCCCGCCAGGAGCCAGAGGCTCAACCGCCACCAGGAGCCCCCGGGCATGGAGAGCATCAGCCCCAGGGAGACCAGCGCGCCCAACGCGGAGATAGTCTTCCCCCCGGGACAGCGGAAAGGCCGGGGCAAGTCCGGACGGGTGAAGCGGAGCACCAGCACCCCGGCGCAAACCAGAAAAAACGCAAAAAGGGTGCCGATGTTGCACAGATAAGCCAACTTGGCAATGGGCGTGAGGGAGGCCACCAGGGCCACGGCCGCGCCGCAGACCAGCGTCATGCGGTGGGGGGTCTGATAGCGGGGGTGGACTTCTGCGACCCAGCGGGGCAGGAGGCCGTCCCGGGCCATGGCAAAGAGCACCCGGGGTTGGGCCAGGAGCAGCATGTAGAGGACGGAGGTAATGCCGATCATGGCCCCCACGGCCACCACGTCCGCGGCCCAGTGCAGACCCACCTGGCGGAACAGGGTGGAGAAGGGCGCGTCCGCGTTCACCTGGGCGTAAGGCACCATGCCCACCAGTATGAGAGTTACGGCCAGATAAATGAGGCTGCAAATCATGAGCGAGCCGATGATGCCGAAAGGCACGTCTCTGGTGGGGTTCTGGGATTCCTCGGCGGTGATGGCCACCACGTCGAACCCCAGGTAAGCGAAAAAGACCAGGGTCGCGGCCTGGATGACGCTCCAGCTCCCATGGGGGACCAACGGCAGCCAGTTTTGGGGTTTGACGTAGCCCACCCCCAAGCCCAGGATGAAAGCGATGACCGCGAGCTTCACCACGACGATGAGCATGGCGATGATCGCGTTGAGACGGGTGCGCAGGATCAGGAGCACGGTAAAAAAGAGAACCACCAGGGCCGCGGGCAGGTTGATGACGCGGCCGGGCAGGCTCAAGGGAGGCCCGCTGGCCCAGAGGGGAAGTGATAACCCGAAACCTTGCAGCAAATCCTGAAAATAGAAAGACCAGCCCGCGGCTACCGTGGCCGCGCCCATGCCGTATTCCAGGATCAGGTCCCAGCCGATGATCCAGGCCGGCAGCTCTCCGAAAATCGCATAGGAATAGGAGTAGGCGCTGCCCGCGTGGGGGATCATGGAAGCCAGTTCCGCATAGCACAGAGCGGAAAGGGTGCAGGCCGCGCCGGCCACCAGAAAAGAGAGGAGGATGCCGGGGCCGGCGATCTTCACCCCCACCCCGGAGATGATAAAAATGCCCGCGCCGATGATTTGCGCCACCCCGATCACCACCAGGTCCCGGCGGGTGAGGCTGCGGCTCAGGGCCGCGCCCGGAGGCGCACCCGCGGCGATGGGTTTTTTGGCCCACAGCCGCCGGAGAAAAGCCTGCATGGGGGAAGGAGGCGCAGCAGGATTCAGAATTCTACGGCCTCAGCGGTAATCCGGAGATTGCCGCCACCCCGGCCCGGAGGATTAACCGTGCCGGTGATCGTCAGGGGCTGATCCAAGGTCGTGGAAGTGAGGCGAGTCACGGCTTTCGTGTCCGGGAGATGGCCGAAGAAAACCTCCACCATCCCCTCCGGGGCTTTCAGCAGCATGGTGTGGCGGTGGACCAACACCGTTCCCGGCATGCCCCTGACCGTTACCCGGGTGCCCACATAGCGATCCTTCTCCCTGAGAAGCTGGCTGACGCTCAGCGGTTCCGGGCCCGGCGGCGGGGCCGCGGCCTGGGGGACTACCGGTTTTTCGAGGCGTTTCAGGATTTCCTGCTGGCCGGCCTCCAGCTTGGCCAGTTTCTCCTGCATTCCCTTGACTTCGGCTCGCAGGCCCTGAATCTCCTTTTGCAGCTCCTCCTGGGCCTTTTTGTCAGGGGTGCAAGCCCCGGGGGTTAGGAAAAGCAGGAATAGGAAAAAGAGTCCGGTTATTTTCGGTATCGATGGCATAGGCTTTCCCTTATTACGACTTGGATGGTTTTTGGATACCATTGAAAAGGAGTCTCGAAGCCGAAGGCCATAGAAATCACAAGGTGAAAGGGTTAAAAGGTGAAAAGGTTAAAAGGGGAAAAGAAAAGAATGCCTGTTGCTGGCCCTATATTTCCCTTTTTCCCTTTTACCCTTTTCACCCCTGCCTTAGCCGCCGGATACTCCGATAAAACTAGACAAACTCCGCCAGATATTAGATCATTTTTAGTTAAATAACCCCACCTGTCAATCTGGAATTTACCTCCGGGGCAAGCGCGGTTACAATGTAGGGCGATAATCCCGTGGGAGGAGACTTTTTATGGCCCGTATCTTGGTCACCGGGGGCGCCGGGTTCATCGGCTCCCACTTGGTGGAGTTCCTGCTGCAGCAAGGACAGGATCTCCTGTGCCTGGACAATTATTTCACCGGTTCCAAAGAAAATCTGCTGCATCTCCGGGATCACCCCCGGCTGGAGATGATCCGCCACGACGTGGTGAACCCCATCATGCTGGAGATAGACCAGATCTACCACCTGGCCTGCCCCGCGTCCCCGGTGCATTATCAATACAATCCGGTGAAGACCATCAAGACCAACGTCCTGGGCACCCTGCACATGCTGGGGCTGGCCAAAAGGGTCAAGGCCCGGATCCTGCTGGCCTCCACCTCCGAGATATACGGCGATCCCCTGGAGCACCCTCAAAATGAAGGGTACTGGGGCAACGTCAATTGCCTGGGGCTCCGGAGCTGCTATGACGAAGGCAAAAGGGTGGCGGAAACCCTGATGATGGACTACCACCGCCAAAACGGCGTGGACATCCGCATCGCCCGCATCTTCAATACTTATGGCCCCCGTATGGCCTTAAACGACGGCCGGGTGGTGAGCAACTTTATCATCCAGGCCTTGCGGGGGGAAGAAATCACCATCTACGGCGAAGGCCAGCAGACCCGTTCCTTTTGCTACGTTTCCGACCTGGTGGACGGCCTGGTGCGCCTGATGAACTGCGAAGGGCAGACGGAACCCGTAAATTTGGGCAATCCCGAAGAATTCACCATCATGGAATTGGCCAAGAAGGTCCTGGACCTCACCGGCAGCGCCGCGCCCCTGGTTTATAAACCTCTCCCGCCGGACGACCCGGTGCGGCGGCGGCCGGACATCACCCGGGCCAAGGAGCGCCTGGGCTGGCAGCCTTCGGTGCTTTTGGAGGTGGGATTGCGGGCCACAATTCCTTATTTTGCGGAAAAACTTAAAGGATAGTTTTCTGTTTTCTGTAAATGATGATCCCTCTGCACGATAATCACTTTTTTGTCATTCTGAGCGGAGCGAAGAATCTAATTTTATTTAGATTCTTCGGTTGCTGCACTCCCTCAGAATGACAAAAGAAGTTTCTTTTTAAAAATCACAGCGATCAAGGTATTAATGCACTATTCCCCAATAACAAAGGCGCGTGCCATCTTCCCTCAGAAAACAGAAACCAGAAAACAGAAAACCAGGGCCACCTGTCTCCTTCTAATCATGCTGGCTGCCCTGGCCTGGGGCTGCGATCGCGCCCCCCACCAACCCTCCCAGCAAGCCCGGGTCATCCAGGTCATCGACGGCGACACCCTGGTCCTGGCCGGGGGCGCGCGGGTGCGCCTCCTGGGAATCGACGCGCCGGAAATGGAAAGGGAAGCGCGGCCCGCGGAGTTTCTGGCCCATAAATCCAAGGTCTATCTGGCCAAGCTCACGGAAGGAAAAGAGGTGCGCCTGGAATACGACCAGCTCCGCTACGACCATTACGGGCGGCTGCTGGCTTATATCTTTCTACCCGACCACACCCTGGTGAACGCGGCCATGCTTAAAGAGGGCTTAGCCCACGTCTATTTCCACCCCTCAGAGGTCCGCTACCGGGAAACCATGCTGGCTGCGCAGCGCGAGGCCATGGACGCGCGCCGGGGGATTTGGCTCAAGGCCCTGAACCAGGATGAAGCCTTCTACCTGGCCAACCGCAAGACCCTTCGCTTCCATCGGCCCAACTGTCCCCTGGCCGCCAAAATCGCTGCGGCCAACCGGGAGAAGATTGCTTCCCTCAAACAGGCTTACCTGCAAGGCTTCAGCCCCTGCCGCAGCTGCAAGCCGTGATAAATGATTTACCACCAAGACACAAAGATCACTAAGAATCACTAAGAAATGATTTTTGTGTCTCTGTGTCTTGGTGGTGAATCCTTAAATTGCCTTCTCATGCTCCAGCAGCCACTTTTTGCGATGGAGGCCGGAGCTGTAGCCCCCCAAAGAGCCGTCCGCGGCGATGACCCGGTGGCAGGGAATGATCAGGGGGATGGGATTGGCGCCATTGGCCTGGCCCACTGCCCGGAAACCTTTGGGTGAGCCGGCGCGGGCCGCCAGTTCTTTGTAGGAAATCTTGGCGCCATAAGGTATTTTCTGGAGTTCCCGCCAGACCTTGAGATGAAACGCGCTCCCCTGGAGATCGAGGGGTAGGGCTTTAATATCAATGGGTTTGCCGGAGAAAAAATCCTCCAGCGCCTGAACCACCAGATGTTGCCAGGTCTTCAGCTTGTCTTTGGGCAAAGCCTGTATTGCCGCTGCGGGGTCCGCAGATGCTTCTTGCTTGCGGTCGTTTCCTGCGGCAAAGACCAGCCCCATCAAGCCTCTATCTGAAAAGAAGAGGTTGATTAGTCCCAGGGGCGTCTCTATTACTAGTCGGGAGGTCACAGACTCTTTGAGGTGTTTACGGGAAAAAAGCATAGGACTTATCCTTAAAAGGGAAGAGATTTTAAATCTTCTAGAAGAATTATTCGTCCGCGGTGTCAAATTGAAGGAAGGTGATAAGGCCTGGGTGTTTGACCTCCGAAGCTTTGCTGGATCTCATTTGGGGTTACCATCTTCCTCGAGTATCTAGAGCTTCTTCCGGGCCTGGCCATGGAGGCATGGTTGCTATGATGAAGCACAAAGGTTCCGAACCTGTATTTCTGAATTGAAAGGACATTCCAGGCTGAATTGACAGACTGGTCCCTGGGCGAACTTCCACCTCATTATCTTTTTCATTTTGTCTGCGCCAAACTTTTCCTTCCCCTGCGAGGCAATACCAGAGTTCTTCAACAGATTTATGGGACACCGCTTTTGAAACCTTTCCTGTGGGTAGCACGCAATGACAAAGACTTCCTCGGAACCCTTTGGAGAGTAAACGAATCTCGGAACCATCCGGCGCTAGATAGTCATATTTTTCCGGCAGACACAATGCTTCGAATTCACTGGGGAAGAGGGTATCTTGGTGCATAATTTGCCCCCTGTGAAAAATGCGATGATATCTTGTAGCATGATGTGTAGGCAAAAAATATCATAATCTGGCCCACACGGCCATTAATAATAGATATCTCTATACAGGGGATAAAAAGTTAAGGGGGGATGTGCTCCCCCCTCTAAAGGTCTGATTTTTCTTTTGCGGAAAATAAGAAACTTCCGGTTTCTTAGAAATCTGTAAAATCCTTATTATCCAGGGGAATAACCTCCTCCGGAGAGGGATTCCGGGCCGGGGTGCGGTCCTGGGGGCGAGGGCCGGGGAGTGCCTCGGCCCGTGGAGTGGCTTTAGCCCCGGACCGGAAACCCAGACTGCGGATTCTCGTCAAAGAGAATCCATTCCCTTCGCTTGATTTGCCGTTACGGGCACTACCCGCTACTAGTGACACCAACTCTCCGATGACGCCCTTCATCTGGTACGCCTGGGCATTGAGCTCCTGGGAGGCGCTGGCGGATTCCTCGGCGCTGGCGGCCACTTGCTGCACCACGGTGTCCATGGACGACACGGCCTTGCTGATCTGATCCGCGCCCTGGGCCTGCTCATGGGAGGTGGCGGCAATCTCCGCCACCAGTTCCTGGACCTTCCCCGCGCTGGCGCTGACCTGGCCGAATGCTTCTCCGGTTTTGGCAACCAAGTCGGTGCCGCCTTTGACCTTGCCCAAGGTGCCTTCGATCAGGGTGGCGGTGTTTTTGGCGGCATCCGCGGCTCGCATGGCCAGGCTGCGCACCTCGTCGGCCACCACCGCGAAACCGGCTCCGGCCTCCCCGGCCCGGGCGGCCTCCACCGCGGCGTTGAGGGCCAATAGATTGGTCTGGAAGGCAATCTCATCGATGGTCTTGATAATCTTGGCCGTATCGTTGGAGGCCTGGGATATTTCCTGCATGGAACCGGTGAGCTCTTGCATATAGCGGTCGGCCTCTTTAACCACCCTGCCGGTCTCATGCATCAGGGAATCGGCTTGCTTGGCGTTGTCCGCGTTTTGCCGGGTCATGGAAGCCATTTCCTCCAGGGAAGAAGAAGTCTCCTCCAAAGACGCGGCCTGTTCCGAGGAGCCCCGGGCCAGTTCTTGGCCTGCTGCTGAGACCTGGCTGGAGGCTGAGGCTACCTGGTCGGCCCCTTCATTCAATTCGGCGATGATGCGGTTGATGGGCCGGGTGATGGACAGGCCCAGGATGATGCCCAAAATCAGGGCCAACCCGGAGCCGGTCACCATACCCAGGAGTGACAGCCATTTGGTCCGGGCTGAGCCAGCTTCAGCCTGGGCAAGGGTTTTAGTTGCCACTTCATCATTCATTTTGACGAGATTGTCCACCAGGCCTATAGACTCCTCCTGGCGTGGGAGGCATTTTTCAAGCAACTGCTTGTTCATGGCCCCATAAATCTCACCTTTGTCTGATGTAGGGTTATCTAACGACTTTGCCAGGTTGAAGAATTTGTTATTCTCCTCCCTCCAGATTTCCACTGCCCTTTTCATCTGCTCCCAGATCTTTGCCTCTTCTCCGGTCTTGGAAAGGGTATCATAGGCCTTGAAGGCATTCAGATACTTCTCCCGGGCCTGGGCTACCCGGTCCATCTGCCGCTGCCTCATTTCATTATTAAGAGTGGGATTAAGCAGAGCGTTCTGGGAGGTGCGGATGGTTTCCAGATTTTTCTGAATGATAAGCAGATTTTGGATGCTGGGCAAAATGTGCTTGCCCACCCCATTGAGATGGCCGCTTAGGCTGGTGGCGCTGCTCCAGCCCAGATAACCCACGCCAAGAGTGATGAGGGCCACACAGATGAATCCGCCCAAAAGTTTGACTGCCAGGGAAAACTGCTTCATGCCTAAATCTCCTTTTATAACAGTATGTAAAATTGTGATTACCGAAAAATCTGCTAGAGCGCAGGCAAATCCGTAGAGGAAGAGGAAGTTAAGAGCGCGAGATAATTACGAGCGGTGAAGCCGGTGTTTGTTTGCCTGAGTCTGGTTCTCTCTGCCAACAAAAATAAGTTGCGGAATCTCCCCTAACAATGACTTGGAAGCTATAGGCTTATCGGCTGGGGCAAGAAGAAAGTTAAGGGGTTAAGAAGCGGAATTGATTTTTCTGGAAAATAAGGAGGAAAATTGAAATCGACGCGCATCAACGTTAATCGGCGGTTAAAGATCAACCGCCGATAAGCGCCGATAAACTTGGAACTAAATGCTTAAGTTTCATTAACCGCCAGCACCGCGAACCACAAATTTTCATCCAGGGCCGCGATTTCCTGCAAACCCGCAGCAGCCAGGGCCTGGCGGAAGCGCGCCATCTGCGTGCCCAGGACGCCGGAGAAGATGTACCATTTACGGGTGAGGAATTCTGGGATTTCCAGCAAGTCCAGGAGCACGTCCAGGTGGATGTTGGCCAGGGCCAGTTTTCCGGGAAAATGGGCAAAATGCCGCGCGTCTCCCTGGATCAGTAGAATTTCCTTCTCCCGATGGTTGTGGCGGATGTTCCGGGCCGCGGTGCGCACCGCGAGTTCGTTGTATTCCACCGCGATCACCCGGCGGGCGCCCATAGCTACAGCGGCCAAGGCCAAAATTCCGGTGCCGGTGCCCAGGTCCAGGACTTCCCGGGGGGCATTCTCTGCAAAGACGCGTCGCAAAAGTTGCAGACACAGCTTGCTGGTGGGGTGGTAGCCGGAGCCAAACGCCAGGCCCGGCTCCATGCGGATCAGGGTCTCGCCGGGAGGGGGTTTGGGCTCTTCCCAGATGGGGGAGAAGTGCAGGCCCGCGATGCTTAAAGGTTTGAAGGGCTGTCCCGCTTCCCAGTCCGCGTAATTAAGAATAGTCTCCGAAGAATATTGGCCTGCGGGCGCCGAAATGAGCCAGGCTTTTATCTGCTCTTCTTTGCCGTTGCTGAAAAAGAGGTAGGAATAATCTCCTTCCCGCCAGGCCCCCAAGAAGTCGTCGCCGCAGAGGGCTTCCGGGGGGGTGACTTTACCCTGAATTTCGTAGACGAAGATTTTTTCCGGCGCAGGCATGGGTGAAGATGGTTGTTAGTTTTTGGTTTTTAGTTTTTAGTATATGGATAAAAAAAAGCAAGACATCCAAACTGGGATGTCCAGCTTTTATCTCTCTCCTTACAGAAAAACGCGGTAGTCGGCTTTGAGAACCTTGGCGAGCCTCCGGGCCATGTCCTTGCCGATGGGCCTTTTGCCGTGCTCCATTTCCGAGATATGGGTCTGACTGATCCCCACCAAGGCAGCCAACTCTTTTTGGGTCAGACCCTCCCGTTTCCTGGCTCCCCGCAGGGCTACGCTGCCATTGAAATCAGGATAGACCTCCTCCCAAGGCACGGACTCTGGTTCTGCGGCAATGGCCCCGTAAGAGGCCAAAACCTCTTTTACCTCAACCACCTTGGCCGCGGGTATGCGAAATTTGACCTCAACATAACCGCCCGTAATGGGCTTTTTCATGGCTGCCGACATAGGTTACCTCGATTACTTTATCCCGTTTGCTCAAGACTCTCCAGACCGCGACATAGGTGGGCCTGCCCCTCTGGAGATGGCAATGATAGCAGTTCTCCCGGAGTTTGCCATAACTAGGCCAATCAGGCTTAACTGGACCTGAGAGCCGCATTTCTGCCAACAAATACTGGAAGATCTCATCAATACTCTTGGGCAGTCTTTTGAGCCTTTTGCGGACATCCGAAGTTAAGCGAATCGCCCAAGCCATGTGGGGGAATATATCAATTGGTGGTATATATTGTCAACCTTAATAAACCGGGGGGTATGACTTTACTGTATATCTGTGTGCATCTGCGTTTATCGGCGGTTATTTTTTGCCGCCGATATACACCGATAAACGCAGATATGAGCGGTTTATCTATTGAAATCTCCCGATTTGCTGATAAATTAATTAATTCATTCATCGGCCCGGCAAGCCGGGTGAAGGAAGGGAATCATGGAGCTCAAAGGCAAGGTCTACAAATTTGGGGACGACATCAATACCGACGAGATTCTTCCGGCCCGTTATCTGAACACTTCGGACCCCGCTGAGCTGGCGAAACACGCCATGGAGGACGCGGACCCGGAGTTCGTCAAAAAGGCCAAACCCCGCGATTTCATCGTTGCGGGCAAGAACTTCGGCTGCGGGTCTTCTAGGGAGCACGCGCCGGTGGCGCTGAAGGCCGCGGGCCTGGCCGGGGTGATTGCCGTGAGCTTTGCCCGGATTTTTTACCGCAATGCCTTTAACATGGGCCTCACCATCCTGGAGGCCCCGGACGCGGCCCAAGAGATCGAGAGCGGCCAGGAAATCGCGGTGAACTTCGACACCGGGGAGATTACCAATCTTACCACCGGCAAGAAATACTTAAGCCAACCCATTCCGCCTTTTATGCAGGAGCTCCTGGCGGACGGCGGCCTCATAGCCCACATAAAGAAGCATCTGGAGGGGAAACACGCATGACGCATAAAATCGCAGTTATTCCCGGGGACGGCACCGGCCCGGAAGTGGTGGCCGAAGGCATCAAGGTGCTCAACGCCATAGCCGGACCCGCAAACATTAAATTCGATTACCATTACTACGACTTGGGCGGCGAACGCTACAAAAAGACCGGGGAGACCCTGCCAGATTCGGTGATCGCGGAACTGCGGCAGTTTAAAGCCATTTACCTGGGAGCCATCGGCCACCCGGACGTGGCCCCGGGCATCCTGGAGAAGGGTATTCTGCTGCGGGCCCGGTTTGAGTTGGACCAATATATCAATCTCCGGCCCGTGGTTCTATATCCGGGGGTGGATTGTCCCTTGAAAGACAAGGGGCCGGATGACATTAATTTCACCGTGGTCCGGGAAAACACCGAGGGCATGTACGTGGGCGCGGGCGGCTTCCATAAGCATAATACCTCGGATGAAGTGGCGGTGCAGACCTCCATTAACACCCGGAAAGGCGTGGACCGCTGCCTGAAATTCGCGTTCGAGTTGGCGAGAAAGCGCAACAAGGACAAGAAACTGACCCTGGTGGCCAAGACCAACGTCCTCACCTATGCCTCGAACCTCTGGTTTCGGGCCTTCGAGGCCATGGCTCCCCAGTACCCGGATATCACCACCGACTACGCGCACGTGGACGCCACCTGCATGTGGTTCGTGAAGAACCCGGAGTGGTTCGACGTGGTGGTCACCGACAACCTTTTCGGGGACATCATCACCGACCTGGGGGCCATCATCCAAGGGGGCATGGGTGTGGCCGCGGGCGGCAACATCAACCCCGAAGGTGTGTCCATGTTCGAACCCATCGGCGGCTCCGCGCCCAAATACACGGGCCTCCAGGTGGTCAACCCCATCGCGGCCATCGCCGCGGGACAGATGATGCTGGAGCAGTTGGGAGAAACCAAGGCCGCGGCCGCGGTGGATCAGGCCATCAAAAAGGCCGCGTCCCAAGACATGAAATCCATGGCCGCGGGCAAGATGGGCATGTCGACAGGGCAGGTGGGGGACTTGATCGCCAAGTATGCAACGGAACTGTTATAATTGTGAGCAGTCAGCATTGAGCAGTGAGCTGTAAGCGGTGAGCAGTAAGTAGTGAGCAGTTGCAGTTGGAGTTAATGCGGCGGGTAAAAAATTATCGGTTAATTAAAAAGGAAGGCATCTGCATACCAGGTTTTTAAGTCCCCCTTTTCTAAAGGGGGATTTAGGGGGATTTTAAGGACGTAAAAAAATCCCCCCCGCCCCCTTTAGAAAAGGGGGAGAAAACCTCTCATTTCTCAGCCTTCTTCGTATTTTTCTGCGCACTGCTCACAAACAAAAGATATACAGCAGAATCAAGGAGCTGAATTAATATGGCCGGTTCGTACAGAGTAGCCGTAGTGGGCGCCACCGGCGCGGTGGGGCAGCAGATGGTGGCCTGCCTGGAGGAGAGGCGTTTTCCCGTGGCCCAGTTGTTTCCCCTGGCTTCGGAGCGTTCCCTGGGGAAGAAGGTCACCTTCCTGGGCAAAGAGATCCAGGTGGAGGTGTTGACCAAAGATTCCTTCAAGGATATCGACATTGCCCTGTTCTCCGCGGGGGGCTCCATCAGCAAGGAATACGGGCCCATCGCCGCGGCCGCGGGCGCGGTGGTGGTGGACAACTCCAGCGCCTGGCGCATGGACCCGGAAGTGCCCCTGGTGGTGCCGGAAGTCAACCCCCAGGATATCGCGCTTTATACCAAGACCGGGATCATCGCCAATCCCAACTGCTCCACCATCCAGATGGTGGTAGTGCTCCAGCCCTTGCACGCCGCGGCCAAGATCAAGCGGGTGGTGGTCTCCACCTACCAGGCGGTCTCCGGCACCGGCCAGAAGGCGGTGGAGGAGCTGGCCGCGCAGGTGCGGGCGCTGTTTAACAACCAGGAGGTGGTGAAGAAGGTTTATCCCCACCGCATCGCTTTCAACTGTCTTCCCCATATCGATGTCTTCCAGGACAACGGCTACACCAAGGAAGAAATGAAGATGGTCAATGAGACCCAGAAGATTATGGGCGACCCGACCATCAAAGTGACGGCCACCACCGTGCGGGTGCCGGTGTTCTACGGGCACTCGGAGTCCGTGAATATCGAGACGGAACGGAAGCTCACCGTGTACGAGGCTCGGGATATACTGGCTCAAGCTCCGGGGGTGAAGGTGGTGGACGATCCCTTGAAAAACCGGTATCCTATGCCCATTGACGCTGCGGGCCAGGACCTCACCCTGGTGGGGCGCATCCGGGAGGATTTCAGCATCGACAACGGCCTCAACCTCTGGGTGGTGGCGGACAATCTGCGCAAGGGCGCGGCCACCAATGCGGTGCAGATCGCGGAGATTTTGGCGCAGGAGTATTTGAAGTAGCCAGTGATCAGTGATCAGTAATCAGTAATCAGAAAGTGCTGCTAGCGTCATCACTTAGTGTTATTCTGTTATCAAAAGAATAACTGAAAACTGAAAACTGAAAACTGACTACTGGCAACTGATCACTGATTACTGATTACTGACTCTCCCAAGGGGCGGCCCCATGCGCATCATCGCCGGCTCCCTGAAAGGCCGCCGCTTAGCGCCGGTCAAGGGCCTCATCCGGCCCACCGGGGCTAAGGTCCGGGAGGCCATTTTCAATATCCTGGGAGACGCCGTTGATAATGCCCGGGTGTTGGATCTCTTCGCGGGCACCGGCGCTTTGGGCATCGAGGCCCTGAGCCGGGGCGCGCAGGCAGCGGTCTTCGTGGAGGACCACCAGGAGTCGTTAAAGGTCCTGCGCCGCAACCTGGAGAGCCTGGGCCTTACGGATCGGACCCGGGTGCTGCCGGTAACAGTATTCAGCGCTTTGAAGAAATTGGCGGCCAAAGGTGAAAATTACGACCTGGCCTTCCTGGACCCCCCATACGGCGGGGAAAAGGCCGCGGCCGCGCTGGAGGCACTGGCAAAAGCGGAGATCATGACCCCCGCCGCCTGGATAGTGGCGGAACACAGCCGCCGGGATACCTTGCCGGAGGCTGTTGGGAGCCTGGAGCGCCGGGAACTGCGGCGTTACGGAGACACCCAGGTGGCTTTTTATCAAAAAGTAAAAAGTGAAAAGTAAAAAGTAAAAAACAAATTGTTACTTGTTACTTGTTACTTGTTACTTATTACATATTACTTTTACTTTTAACTTATTACTTTTAACTTTTTACTTTCAAAGAGGGCACATGCCTGACATTGCGGTCTACCCCGGTTCCTTCGACCCCATCACCAACGGCCACCTGGACCTGCTACAGCGGGCCCTGAAGATCTTCGACCACATCATCGTGGCCGTGGCCTGGAACCCCACCAAACAGTGCCTCTTTACCATCGAAGAGCGCATGGAAATGATCCGGGTCTCTTTGCAAGACCATCCCCAGGTGTCCATTGACACCTTTACCGGCCTGCTGGTAAATTATGCCCGGAACAAAAAAGCCCGGGCCATTCTCCGGGGATTAAGGGCGGTCACCGACTTTGAGTACGAGTTTCAGTTGGCCATGATGAACCGCCGCCTGGAACCGGAAATCGAAACCGTCTTTCTCATGACCGGGCTTAGGTGGGTCTTTTTGAGCTCCAGCATCCTCAAGGAAGCTGCCATCCACGGAGGTAATATCGAAGGCATGGTGCCGGAGATCGTGTACCAGAAACTCAGGGAAAAGTTCAACCTAGCTTAAGGGGCAAAGATGCGCATCTGCGTCATCGACGGCCAGGGCGGCGGCATCGGCGCCGCGCTCATCAAGCGCCTGAAAGAGGTTTACGGGGAAGATCACGAAGTCATCGCCCTGGGGACCAACGCGGTGGCCACCGCGCAGATGATGAAGGCCCGGGCCAACCGGGGCGCGAGCGGCGAAAACGCCATCTGCCGCACCGTGCTCCAGGTGGACGTCATCCTGGGCTGCCTCTCCATCGTCCTGGCCAACTCCATGATGGGGGAAGTCACCCCGAAGATGGCCGAAGCCATCGCGTCCGCGCCCGCGCCTAAAATTCTCTTGCCCTTAACCCAGGAAAAGGTGGAGATCGTGGGCCTTTCTCCCGAACCTCTGCCGCACTTGGTGGAAAAGATCGTCAGCCACCGCTTAAAGGAGATACTCAGCCATGTGTGAAGCCGCGGCCTATATTCTGAAAAACGGCAAGGAAGAATTGCTGCTCCAGGACGTGGACCTCATCGAACCGGATGGGGAAAATTTAAGGATCGTCAGCATCTTTGGCGAACAAAAGGTCGTCAAGGCCACCATCCAGAGCCTTAACTTGGTGAACCACAAGGTGATTTTGGTGGAGAAGTAAAAGGGATTAGGGGTTAGGTGTAATGACACCTTACGTTAACATACGGCTAAAAGCATGACGACGGTATTCAGACACATAAACTTGCATAGGGGTTCTTCCCCCGAGACCCTGATGCGGACGCCGGGTGTTGTAT
>Ga0233423_10000045_pt1 | contig 75868 bp, 67 predicted proteins | sample Watercolumn_Mata_FD_180713 | JGI IMG/M metagenome (GOLD analysis project Ga0233423, IMG submission 180713) | Freshwater microbial communities from Lake Matano, South Sulawesi, Indonesia - Watercolumn_Matano_2014_112_MG | ecosystem: Environmental > Aquatic > Freshwater > Lake | place: Indonesia... | reverse complement strand
TCGAATGATCGCTGCTGTACTCATGGAGCATCGCCTGTTGATCGATATTTTGTCTCTCAAAGAACAGTCTCTCAAAAAATTAGGGATCCGGTTTCCCAACTGGCCTTATTTTAACCGGACACTACTGTGATAAAAATATGGATGATGTGATTCTGAGACTCAAGAAGGTTGCCGGCCAGGTCGAGGCGCTCATCAGGATGATCGAGAAGCAGGATGGCTGTGAAAAGGTTATCGTGCAGTTTCAGGCGGCAAAAGCCGCGCTTGACAGGACCTATTCCCTGGTTCTTGACAGAAGCCTCAAAGAGTGCATGAGCCATCATGACTCGGAGAATGTCGAGAGGATATTAAAACTCATATCAAAACAGTAACAAACCATGAAGGGATACCAGGTATTTGCCGGGATATGCCTGTTCGGGGCTTTTGCTTCACCGGTCCAGGCGGCTGCCGGGGGCAGGATCGTCAGGCTTTCGCTCGAAGAGGCTGTGCGCCTGGCTCGTGACAACAACTATACCATCAAGGTCGCGCGCACCCGGGTCGACCAGGCCGATGCGAAAATCGTCCAGACCCGCCAGTCCTATCTGCCGAAGGTTACCCTCTCGGAAACAGCCCTGGTGACGAATGATCCTGGCACCGCACTGGTTCTCAAACTGCAGCAGAACATCGTCGAGGCTTCCGATTTCAATCCCGACAAACTGAATAATGCGGATACGATAAACGATTTCAACACCTCACTTCAGGTTACCCAGCCAATCTACAATGCCGATGCTGCCATCGGTCGCCGGATTGCTTCGACCGCTAAGAAAGCCCAGGAGTTCATGGCTGCGCGAACCGAAGAATCGGTTGCTCTTCAGGTCAGCAAGGTGTATTACGGGCTGATTCTGGCAAGGAAGAACATCGAGGCGGTTGAGCAGTCTATCAAGGCGATGCAGGGTCACAGTCGTGAAGCCGCAAAGGCTTATCGGGTCGGACTCCTGACGAAATCTGACAAGCTTTCAACAGATGTCCGGCTCGCCGAGCTCAATGAGCAGAAGCTCATTCTTCACGATGCCATAAAAAACGCTACCGATGCCCTGAAAGTAATGCTGAACCTCAAGCAGGATGTCACCATCATTCCTGCCGGCGATTTCGTGATCGGCAAGGGTATGCCGGTTGCCGCGGAGGATCGGGTTCCCGAGAACAGGTCCGACCTCATGGCATTGCAGGTCAACCGGGAGGTTGCTGAAAAGCAGGGTGAAATGGCCCGGGCCTCTCGGCTCCCGAAAGTCAACGGCTTTCTGCGTGCCGATCTGCACAGCGATGATATTTTCAGTGGCGGATCAAGCTGGGCAATGGGTGTGAACGTGCAATGGGATATTTTTGACGGTATGGCCTCGGAAGGGCGTGTCCAGGAAGCGAAAGCGCAGGAGCTCGAAGCGAGATATTCGTACGAGTTAGCAAGGAGCAGCAGTCTGGCGGATATCAGAAAAGCGCTTCGCGAGATGAAAACCGCCAAGGCGAGGATAGCGGTGTCACAGCAGGCACTCGAGGAGGCCCGGGTCAGCCTTGACTATATCGGTTCGCAATTCAGAACCGGTATGGCCATGACCTTCGAACTGCTCATGCGGGAGTCAGCGTATACCTACGCAAAATTGCGCCTGAACCAGGCCAGGCATGATTACTGCATTGCCAGAAGCGAATTTGACTATTATTCGGGAAAACAGCGATGATGTCTTTTCATTAACGTAAAGCAACGACAGGGATGAAGTCAAGAGCCATCAGCTTGCTGATGCTTGTTGTCACCCTTGCGGGGTGCAGCGGGGAGCGGCCAAAAGAGAAAGATACCGGACAACCCCGAATAAAGCTTCCGCCCGGAAGCGTTGTCGCGGTCGAATGTCGTGCCGACCTTTCAGGGGATCAGGAACTTTTCGTGCCGGAAGGCGCGGTGTTTTACCGGGGCTCGCTTGCCGGGGTGTATGCTGTCGATACAGCAGGAAGGCTTTTGGTTCGCTGGGTCCGGACCGGACGGCACGAAAACGGATACCTTGCGGTTCTCAGTGGTCTTGATGCAGGAGAAAGGATTGTGGGCAACCGTGTCGGCTCTCTCAGGGAAGGGGTGGCTGTTGAGGTACAGGTTCCAGAAACAAAGGAGGGTTCAGTCCAATGAATGAAGGTATTGCAGGCAGGCTCGCCAGACAGTTCATCAACTCGAAGATCACGCCGCTTCTGATGATTGCTGCGCTTCTGGTCGGCGTCATTGCTACATTCATGACGCCGAGGGAGGAAGAGCCCCAGATCGTGGTTCCGATGGTCGATATCTACATCCCGTATTCAGGGGCGGTTCCTGCAGAAGTTGAGGAGCGTGTTGCAAAGCCTTTTGAACGCACGTTGACGGAGATTCCTGGTGTCGATTATGTCTATTCCACCTCGATGCAGGATTTTGCCCTTGTGACGGTGCGTTACAAGGTTGGCGAGGATACCGAAGAGAGCATGGTGAAGCTCTGGGCAACGCTCATGAAAAACATGGACAAGATGCCCCCGGGCGTGCAGATGCCGCTTATGAAAAAGGTGGCAATCGACGATGTGCCGGTGCTGAACCTGACCTTCTGGAGCAAGAGCCGCGATCCCTATCAGCTCAGGAAGTCAGCGATGGATGCGGCCGACGAACTGAAAAAAATCCCGAATATCGGCGATATCGAAATCAAGGGAGGTCTGAAGCGCCAGCTGAGGGTTCTGCTCGACAAGCAGAAACTGGCACAGTACAATGTCAGCCCGCTGCAGATCGCCAGACAGGTGCAGATGGCGAACAGCCAGATGACATCAGGCGTATTCACCCGGCAGAACAGCGAAATTGTCGTCAGGTCAGGCAGTTTTCTTGAGAGTGCAGAGGACGTTGGCAGCGTCGTCGTCGGTGTTTACGGCGCATCGCCGGTTTATCTCCGCGATGTCGCCACCATTACCGACGGGCCTGAAGAGGTGAACAACTACAACTTTTTCGGATGGGGTGCTGCATCGAAGTCGAAAGATGCCGGGGAATATCCGGCGGTAACGCTTACCGTGGCGAAACGCAAGGGCGCGGATGCTTCCAAGCTTGCTGAAAAGGTGCTTGATGCGGTCGATCACCAGAAGGGTTCGGTTATTCCTTCCGGTGTCAACGTAACGGAGACACGCAATTACGGGGAAACCGCAACCGAAAAGGTCTTTACCCTGCTTGAACACCTTATCATTGCCATCGTTGCCGTTACCATTGTCGTCGGTTTTTTCCTCGGATGGAGAGGCGCACTGGTGAATTTCGTTTCCGTGCCGATCACGTTTGCGCTTACTCTCCTGGTTTACTACCTGTTCGATTACTCCCTTAACCGTGTCACGCTTTTCGCGCTTATTTTCGTGACAGGCATTGTTGTCGATGACTCGATCATCATTGCCGAGAACATCCATCGCCATTTTGCGATGAAGCGACAACCCAAGCTGCAGGCCGCCATCACGGCCGTCAGCGAGGTTGGCAATCCTACCATTCTTGCAACCTTCACGGTGATTGCCGCCGTGCTGCCCATGGTGTTCGTTTCAGGCCTCATGGGTCCCTACATGAGCCCGATGCCGATCGGGGCATCGCTTGCCATGATCTTTTCGCTCATGATCGCGCTGATCGTCACGCCCTGGCTCTCGTACCGTTTTCTGAAAGTTGAACATGAAGGTCATGAGGAGTACGATATCACTAAAACCGTCTACTACAAGCTGTTCGATACGGTTCTGACTCCGCTTCTGGACAACGCTTTCATGCGTCTTCTGGCTTTTGCCGGAGTAGGTCTTCTGCTTGCGGGAGCGATTCTGCTGATACCGCTCAAGGCGGTGCAGATGAAAATGCTGCCATTCGACAACAAGAACGAATTCCAGGTTATTCTCGATATGCCGGAAGGAACTGCCCTGGAACAGACTGCAAGGGTTAGCAAGGAGATAGCTGCCTATCTGAAGACCATTCCCGAGGTCAGCAGCTATCAGTACTATGCGGGAACCAGTGCGCCGATCAACTTCAACGGTCTTGTTCGACACTACTATCTGCGTCAGGCTCCCCATATGGGCGATATCCAGGTGAATCTCGTGCACAAGGGCGAACGCAGGGAACAGAGCCACGATATAGCAAGGAAAGTACGAGCCGGCGTCCAGCAGATTGCAGGGAAGTACAATGGCAACGCAAAAGTTGTCGAAATTCCGCCGGGCCCACCGGTTCTTTCCACTATCGTCGCGGAAATATACGGGCCTTCGCAGGAACAGCAGATTGCCCTGGCCGGTCAGGTGATGCGGATTTTCAGGGATACGCCTGGAGTTGTTGATGTCGACCGTCTTGTAGAGGACGACCAGAAGGTCTACAATCTTGTTGTCAACAAGGAGCGGGCGGCTTTCCGCGGTGTGAGTGCCGAACAGATCGCTCAAACTCTCCGCATATCGCTCAGCGGCATCGACGTCGGTCTCCTGCATACAGGAAATGACAAGGAGCCGGTGACGATACAGCTCCGGTTGCCGCAGTCCGGCAGGACCTCGCTCAGGGACCTCTCGGGAATATTCGTGCAGTCCCAGGGCATGGGCTCTCTGACAACCCGTTTGCGTGCCGGAGAGATGATTCCAATTTCCGAACTGGTCCGCGTCGAGCAAAAAATCCAGGAAAAGAGCATTTACCGGAAGGATCTGCGCAGGGTGATCTATGTGACTGCCGATGTTGCGGGCGTGACGGAAAGTCCTGTCTACGCCATGCTTGAAATGGACAAGAAACTCAAACAGCTCAAGCTTCCGGGAGGCTATACCATAAACCCTCTCTACACCGCACCGCCTTCTTCGGAGGAGAAGCCGGCAATGAAATGGGATGGTGAATGGCAGATCACCTTCGAGGTATTCAGGGATCTCGGCACCGCCTTTGCCGTTGTGCTGGTTATCATCTATCTTCTGATCGTTGGCTGGTTCCAGTCGTTCAAGACCCCGCTCATCATGATGATCGCCATTCCGCTCAGCCTGGTGGGCATCATTCCCGGCCATTTCATCCATGGGGCGTTCTTTACCGCCACAAGCATGATCGGCATGATCGCTCTTGCAGGAATCATGGTGAGAAACTCGGTGCTCCTGATCGATTTCATCCAGATCAGGCGTGATGAAGGGGTAGCCCTCAAACAGGCCATCATCGAATCCGCTGCCGTGCGTACGCGCCCGATCATCCTGACATCAGGAGCGGTCGTGATCGGATCGGTGATCATGCTGTTCGATCCCATCTTTCAGGGGCTGGCAATCTCGATGATCTGGGGCGGCGTGCTTTCTACGGTCCTGACCCTTTTAGTGGTGCCGCTTGTCTATTACATCAGCGAAAAATAAGAAATCCACGTAACCCTTACCGGAACGACCGAATGAAATTTCTTGCCATTATGGGACATGAAGAGACCAGGCCGAAGGTGCGCGCTCTCTTCCGGCAATACCAGGTGCACATGTTCAGCAATGTATCCATCAAGGGATGCTATTGTGATAAAATGACCCAGCAGCAATCCTGGTGGCCGTCAGACAAGGAGATCGGGGCCTATTCCTCCCTCTGTTTCGCGATTCTCGATGACGACAAGGCGGAAGCAATCATGGAGGAGATCGAGAGGAATCCCATAGCGGCAGATCCTGCGTTTCCGGCAAAGGCTTTTCTGATGAACGTCGAAAAAATGGCCTGAGAACCTTTTTCCATTCCCATGATAGTCAAACAGTTCCGTACAGGGGGCGACAGGAACTTCGGTTATCTTGCTGCCGATGAGACGACGGGTGAAGCCCTCGTCGTCGATCCATCCTACAGTCCCGCTTTGATTGTGGCACATGCAGCCGAGCAAGGATATACGATCCGTTACGTTTTTTCGACCCACGGCCATGAGGACCACTGCAACGGCAATGGGGAGATGGAGCGCCTGACCGGCGTCAGGGCGCTCCGTTTCGGCGATTCCTGCAGGGAGACCGGCATCCGTGTGGCCGACGGCGTGCTTTTTCAGGTCGGATCCCTTGCGGTACGGATTCTTCACACGCCGGGACATACCCCCGACTCCATGTGCATTCTTGCGGAGGACGCCCTCTTCACGGGCGACACCCTGTTTGTCGGCAAGGTTGGAGGAACATGGGACGATGAAGAGGCGAGGGAGGAGTATCATTCGCTGCACGACAGGCTCATGGTGCTGCCGGACCTGACAAAGATCTATCCCGGCCATGATTACGGCACGGCTCCGGTTTCGACCGTCCTGCAGGAAAAAACCTCCAATCCTTTTTTGCTCCAGCCGGATTTCAAGTCGTTTCTTGATCTGAAGGAGAACTGGGCAGCGTATAAAAAAGCGCACGGGATTCTGTGATTTTTCTGTGCAATCCTGTTGTTTTGCGAGGGTTATTCTTTATATTATCAGATTGGTTTTTATGTGCTTGTAGAGCCATAAAGCAGTCCTTCCTTTCAAGGTAAACAGTCCGACATAAACAACATCGCTCATTATTTTTTAAATAATTGGGGACAGCGTGTCCTTTTTTAACAAGAGGTGAAATAGTATGGATCAGCTAATCAAGTTAAGGACCATGCCTGTGTCAGCATTGATGCAGAAGGATTTTCCCACCATCAAGGGCAGCTCCACGGTAGCAGAGGCGCTTCAGATCATGAAGAAGACGAAGGAGAGCGGTCTTATCGTCATGCCGCGCAATGAGGATGACTGCTACGGTATCGTTACCGAAAAGGATATCCTTGAAAAGGTCATCGATCCGGGGGAAGATGTCCACAGGGATCCATGGAACACTCCTGTTTTTCAGATCATGAGCAAGCCGATCATCAGCATCAATCCCAATCTCCGGGTCAAGTACGCCCTCAGACTGATGAAACGGACGAATGTCAGGCGCCTGACGGTCATGGACAGCAACAAGGTCATCGGAATCCTCAACATGACGGATGTGCTCCAGGCGGTAGAGGAGCTGCCGATCCATGATGACCACGTCGCTCTGTAAGCCTTCCCGGCACTGATCACTCATTCCCGGTCGAATACCAGACGTCGCTCAACGGGCAAGGGTACTGCCGTGGCAACTCCTTTTATTAACCAGCGAGCCTCTGCATCAGGCTTGCAAGGATATTTGAGTTTATGAAACCTTTTGATATCGTCATCGTCGGCGGCGGCGGATCGGGTCTTTATGCTGCAATGGAAGCCATGAAGACCAACCCGGGCCTGAATATCGCCGTCCTGTCGAAAATATATCCGAACCGTTCCCACACGTCGGCGGCCCAGGGAGGGGCAAATGCTGCGCTTGCAAACAAGGCCAAGGATGACACGGTAGAAATGCACATTTTCGACACCATCAAGGGCAGTGATTACCTTGCCGATCAGGATGCTGTCGAGATTCTGTGTTCAGAGGCTCCGAAAATCATCCGGGAACTCGACAATATGGGCACACCGTGGTCGAGAATGGAGGACAACACCATCGCGCAGCGGCCGTTCGGTGGCGCCGGACGGCCCCGCTGCTGCTACTGTGCAGACAAGACCGGGCATACGATTCTTCAGACCCTTTACGAACAGTGCCTCAGAAAGGGCGTTTTCTTCTTCAACGAATACTTCGCCCTGAACCTTTCGCTCAAGGGCAGCAGGATGAAGGGGCTCATCGCGATGAACATCAAGACGGGGAAGGTCGAGGCCTTTCCTGCAAGAACGGTCATTTTTGCCACAGGAGGCTATGCGAAAATGTACTGGAACCGGTCAAGCAACGCAGCGGGAAATACCGGCGACGGACAGGCGATCGCATACCGCGCGGGCATTCCTCTCAAGGATATGGAATTCGTGCAGTTCCATCCGACCGGATTGAGAAAAAGCGGTCTCCTGGTTACCGAGGGAGCGCGCGGCGAGGGAGGGTACCTGGTCAACGCTCTCGGCGAGCGCTTCATGTCGCGCTACGCTCCCGAGAAAATGGAACTCGGTCCGAGAGACCTCGTTTCCCGTTCCATCGAGACGGAAATCAATGAAGGCCGCGGGTTCGACAGCCCTGCAGGAAAATACATCCATCTCGATCTTACGCATCTCGGGGCCGATCTCATCAAGTCGAGATTGCCGCAGATCAGGGAAATGTCGATGTATTTCGAAGGTGTCGACCCGATCGAGGAACCGATACCCGTCAGGCCGACAGCTCACTATTCCATGGGGGGCATCGATACGGACAACTTCGGACGCACTGTCATGGCGGGAGTCTATGCGACCGGAGAGTGCGGCTGCGTTTCTGTTCACGGGGCGAATCGTCTCGGCGGCAATTCGCTGCTCGACATTCTTGTTTTCGGCAGGATCGTCGGCCGGGCTGCAGCCGAGGAAGCCGGGAAATTCACACCTGAAGCCATCTCGGAAAATGAAATCAAGGATAAGGAGCTGGAACTCCGGTCCTACATGCAGCCATCCGGGCATTATGAACGCTACGGGTCACTCCGGGAAGAGCTCGGACAGACCCTCGGCATCAATGTCGGCATCTACCGGGAGGCCGACAAGATCAGGACAGGCATCAGCGATCTCGAAGAGCTTCAGGAGAGGTTCAATTCTGTAAGGGTCTTCGATACAAGCGACGTGTACAACACCAATCTGATCCAGGTTCTTGAACTCAAGAACATGCTCGATCTTGCCCAGACGGTTGCCGCCGGTGCTCTGGTGAGGGAGGAAAGCAGGGGATCACATACGAGGATCGATTTTCCCGTGCGTGATGATGAGAACTGGCACAAGCATTCCCTTTACACCTTCGATAAAGGCAAGCCTTTCATCGGGTTCAAGCCGGTCACCATGGGCAAGTATGAACTGCAGGAAAGAACCTATTAACGAGGAGCACATGACGGATTCAACGATACAGCATCATGAAGCGACGCGGGATGTGACGTTCCGTGTTCACCGGTTCAATCCGCAGGTGGACGGAAAGCCGTATTTCGATGATTATACGATCCAGGTAGAAAAAGGTATCACGGTTCTCAGGTCATTGAACTATATCAAGGAGCATGTCGATGCTTCCGTCAGTTTCCGTGCGTTTTGCCAGGCCGGCATCTGCGGATCGTGCGCCATGAGAATTAACGGAATATCGAAGCTTGCCTGCACCACCCAGGTCTGGGACGAACTTGAAAAAGGCCGGGAGCCCGGCGTGATCAAGGTCGAGCCGCTCAGGAACCTGCCGCTGATCAAGGACCTCATTGTGGAAATGGATCCCCTTGTCGGGAAAATGAAGGAGTATTCGAACTGGGTCGATTCGAAGATGCCTGAAAACGAGTGGGGCAGGAAGGAGTTTCTCATTTCCGAAGAGGAGTTCCTGAAGTACGACAAGGCGACGGACTGCATCCTTTGTGCTTCATGCGTGTCCGAATGCACGATCCTGAGGGCGAACGAGGAGTATGTTTCTCCGGCTGTGCTTCTGAAATCATTCCGCATGAATGTCGACAGCAGGGATTCCAGGCATGAGGAAAGGCTTGCGGAACTGGTCAAGGATCATGGCGTATGGGACTGCACGCACTGTTACCGTTGCCAGGAGGCCTGCGTCAAACATATTCCCATCGTGGACGCCATTCACGGAATCAGGGAGGATGCCCTTGCCGTCAGGGGGGTGAAGGATACCAGCGGGGCCAAGCATGCCGAGGCGTTCATGGAAGACATCGAAAAGAAAGGCAAGCTCGTCGAAGCCACCCTGCCTATCCGGACCAATGGCATGCTCTGGACGCTCAGGAACCTGCTGCCGATGGCATTCAAGATGATTCTCAAGCGCAGGACTCCCCCGCCGCCGCCTCTGGTGAAACCATCTAAAGGTATCGGAACGTTCCGTGAGATGTTCAGGGAAATGACCGAGCATGTCAAGCAGGACCATAAAAAATAACCCGGAGAGTAGCGGTATGAAGCGGTATGCATATTACCTGAGCTGTATCAACGAGTCCATGACCAGGGAGGTTGACAAGTCGATCGAGCTCTGGCAGAAAGATCTCGGCATCGAACTCGTGAAGATGCATGAAAGCACATGCTGCGGAGGCAGCAACCTCGATTATGTCAGTCCGAAGCATTTCGCGCTGGTCAATGCCCGCAATATCGCTGTTGCGGAAAAGATGGGACTTGATCTTGTGACCTCCTGCAATACCTGTCTGCTTACCCTCAGAAGCGCCAAGAAAAAGCTGGACGAATCCGAGGATCTGAGAAACGAGGTCAATGAGCTGCTCGGAAAGGAAGGTCTGCACTACCGGGGAACATCGGATGTCCGCCATCTGCTCTGGGTGCTGATCGATGACGTCGGTCTCGGTGCCATCCGGGAAAAAGTCAAGGTCCCCCTGAAGAATTTCAGGATCGCACCGTTTTACGGTTGCCATATTCTGCGGCCTTCGACCATTCTGGGGAAGGATGACCCTCTCGAACCGAGTTCCCTTGACCAGCTCATCGAGGCGCTTGGCGGGAAGACCATTCCGTTTGAGCACAAGAACCGCTGCTGCGGCTTTCACACGCTGCTTGTCGCCGAGGAGGAGTCCCTGAATGTCGCGGCTGAAGCCCTTGAGGAGGCCATAACGGCAAAAGCGGATTTCATCGTTACCCCCTGCCCTCTCTGCCATACCGTTCTGGACGGTTATCAGTCCAAAGCCCTGAAACAGACGAGCCTCAGGCAGTCCATTCCGGTCTTTCATCTTTCCGAAATGGTCGGGCTTGCACTGGGCTACAGCGAGAAGCAGCTCGGCATCAAACGTCACATGGTGAGCTGACCCTGCAGGGACTTGTACAGTCGCCTCGCTGAGGGAAACGCGCGTCGGGACCGTTTTTTTAAACGGCTAAAAAAGCGTAGCTTTGCACTTTTATGTAATTGCTCTGCAAGCGCGTTGCGGTTTTTTTGCAGGTCGCTCGGGGGCAGCTGTTTTTTCAACATTTCAAATTATTGCATTCCATGCTCAAAAATGATCTTTTTCTCCGGGCGTTAAAAAGGCAACCGACCCCCCGTACACCGATATGGGTCATGCGCCAGGCGGGACGTTACCTGCCTGAGTACAGGGCGGTCAGGGAAAAAACCGACTTTCTGACGCTTTGCAAGACTCCGGAACTGGCTGCAGAAGTAACCATTCAGCCTGTAGATCTGATGGGTGTGGATGCCGCCATCATTTTCTCCGATATTCTTGTGGTCAATGAAGCCATGGGAATGGATGTTGAAATCATCGAAACCAAGGGGATCAGGCTGTTCCCTCCTATCCGTTCCCAGGCCGACATCGACCGCCTGATTGTTCCCGAAGTCGATGAAAGGCTGGGATACGTTCTTGATGCCATCCGTCTGACCAAGAAGGAACTCGACAACCGGGTTCCCCTCATCGGTTTTTCAGGTGCCGCCTGGACGCTGTTCACCTATGCCGTCGAAGGAGGCGGCTCGAAGAATTACGCCTTTGCGAAGAAAATGATGTACCGTGAACCGAAAATGGCTCATGAGCTTCTGGGCAAGATTTCCTCGGTGATCAGCGCATACCTGCTGAAGCAGGTAGAGGCCGGGGCTGATGCAATCCAGATTTTCGATTCCTGGGCGAGTGCACTGACGGAAGACGACTACCGCGAGTTCGCCCTTCCCTATATCAGGCAGAATGTTCAGGCAGTCAAGGCGAAGTATCCTGATGTTCCGGTCATTGTCTTTGCGAAGGATATGAACACCATTCTCTCCGATGTTGCGGATACCGGATGCGATGCTGTCGGTCTTGGCTGGAATATCGATATCTCGAAGGCCCGTAACGAGCTCAAGGACCGTGTTGCGCTTCAGGGAAATATGGATCCCACCGTTCTGTACGGCACGCATGAAAGAATCAGGGCTGAGGCATCGAAGATTCTCAAGCAGTACGGACAGCATTCGGAAAAGTCAGGCCATGTGTTCAACCTCGGCCACGGCATCCTGCCGGATGTCGACCCGGCAAACCTTAAGTGCCTCGTCGAGTTCGTCAAGGAAGAAAGTGCGAAGTACCACTGACGGAAGAGGATGACCATCAGCTTTTTCCACTATCCGCCCCGTCTTATGATGGGGCGGAATTTTTTCAGGGGGTCCGTCCCGGGAAGGAGAGATCCTGTTTAAACCTGACAGGATCATCCCCCCAGCTGCGTCTCGCATCAGGTGTCTTCCGGAAGGTTTTTTCCTTATATTATATTATGCGGTTTATTGTGAGCATCAATCAGTCCGTGCCGCGAGTATGGTGAAACAGTGCAGTTGTTCTGAAGGAGTCAGGGGCGGAACCCGCCATGAGGATTTCGTTCTCGATACCATGCTGTACAGCGCCCGTCTGAAGGAAACGGTTGCGAGACAGAACAGCGCGGTCATTGTTGCCATGGCCAGGATGATCGCCGGAGTTTTTGAGGATGGAGGCAAGCTTCTGATCTGCGGGAACGGAGGAAGTGCGGCAGATGCCCAGCACCTTGCGGCAGAGCTCACCATCCGTTTCAGACAGGCAGTCAGGAGACCAGCGCTTCCTGCGATTGCATTGACGACAGATACCTCCGCCCTGACTGCCGGGGGAAACGATCTCGGTTTCGACGAAGTCTTCGTCCGGCTTACCGAGGCTTACGGGCGTGAAGGAGATGTGCTTCTTGGCCTTTCGACAAGCGGTAACAGCGTCAACGTCATGAAAGCGCTTGCCTATGCCCGGCAGAACGGCTTGAAAACGGCTGCTCTGCTTGGAGGAGACGGCGGCAGTATGAAGAATCTTGCCGATCTGGCTGTTGTTGTGCCCCACACGGGTTCAGCCGACAGGGTTCAGGAGTGCCACATCGCTGTCGGTCACGTCATCATCGACCTGGTCGAAAAAATCATGGGTTACAGCAGGTAGCCATTCAAAACCGTAAAGACCATACATCTATGCAGCTAAAACAGATCGAGGGGGCTCTCGGTGCCAGGGATATCCGGTTTGCCCTGGTTGTATCGCGTTTCAATGATTTTATCGGCCAGAAGCTGGTTGAAGGCGCTGTCGACTGCATCGTGCGTCATGGCGGTTCCCCCGAGCATATTACCGTCATCAGGTGCCCCGGAGCGTTCGAACTGCCGGCTGCCGCGAAGAAAGCGGCCGTATCGGGAAATTACGATGCCGTCATTACTCTCGGGGTCATCATCAGGGGATCGACTCCCCATTTCGATGTCATTGCTGCCGAGGCAACAAAAGGAATAGCCCAGGTCGGGATGGAAACCATGATTCCTGTTTCTTTCGGCGTGCTGACTACGGAAAACATCGAGCAGGCGATAGAGAGGGCGGGCACAAAAGCAGGAAACAAGGGGTTTGATGCCGCACTTGCAGCCATCGAGATGGTCAACCTGTACCGTCAGCTCTGATCCTGGCCGTATGCACCGAGCGTTTCTGCGATTGTTCTCCGGCAGGCCTCCATCAGCTCCTCACTGGTTTTGAAGCTTGACGGAAGCTGCGGTTTGCCGATTACTATCCGGATTTTGGCGCTGTTGATCTTCAGGCTTTTCTTGGCGGCGATCAGGTGACTGCCAAGGATCGTGACCGGCAGGACCGGCGCCCCTGCCTTTTTCGCAACGATGAAGGCTCCCCGCTTGAACGGCTGCAGCTTTCCGTTCTCCGAACGAGTGCCTTCGGGGAAGATATGGACAGAACGGCCCGATTCAAGGACAGACGAGGCGTCCAGGAGACTCTGGAGTGCTTCCCTGTTCTGGCCGCGCCTGATTAAAATATATCCTCCTGTTTTCAGCGCCCAGCCGAAAATGGGTATTCTGCCCAGCTCTTCCTTGGCGACGAACCTGATGTTGAGAGGCAGGGTCCCGAGTATCAGCGGGATGTCCGCCATACCGGCATGGTTGCTTACGACAAGATAGGCCTTTCCGGGGTCGCAGTGCTCCCTTCCGATCACCTCTATGGAGATGCCGAACAGTCTGGCGGAAAATCTTCCCCACCATGCAGCCATTCTGTGGAAGGAGTCTCCCGTCCGGTCGGCAAGGTTGACCAGAATTGCCAGGATAAGCCCGATGATCATGATGGGGATCATGATCACAAAAAAAAGCAGCGTTTTCAGATTCATGTCAGGCCGGGGGATTACTGGTCGAGATGCAGCAGAAAGCGTGACAGGGCACGGTAATCGGCTTCGACGGCGGTCGCGCGCTTCGGTTTTTCCATGATCGCCTTCAGTCTTTCCGGAAGAGGGACCTCACGGTGGATTGCATTCATGATCGCCTCGTCGAATTTCACCGGATGGGCAGTTGACAGGACGACCCCGGGAAACCCTTCTCCCGCGCGATCTGCACGATACCGTTCGAGTGCGCGGAAACCAACGGCTGTATGAGGATCCATGAGATAGCCGTAGCGCTCGTGGACCGAGCGGATCGTTCCGATGGTGTCGGCGTCAGATACCGAGATGCCGGTCATGTCCCTTCCCATCTGCCGGTGGTCGTTATGATAGAAATGGAGCAGCCTTGCAAAATTGCTCGGATTTCCGACATCCATGGCTGTGGTCATTGTCTTTACGGTCGGCCTTGGTTCAAACCGCCCGTCCTCGAGGTATCGGGTGACGCTGTCATTGGCGTTGGAGGCGGCTATGAACCGGCTTATCGGAAAACCCATCATCTTTGCAAGAACTCCGGCCGTCAGATTGCCGTAGTTGCCGCTCGGCACGGAAAAAAACGGTTTTCGTCCGTTGCAGAGTTTCCTTAGCTGCAGGGAGGCCCATGCATAGTAGAACGACTGGGGTATCAGCCGGGAGATGTTGATCGAGTTAGCCGAAGTCAGGGTCAGTTTCTGCCGAAGCTCGGGATCGACAAAAGCCTGTTTTACAAGACGCTGGCAATCGTCGAAGTCACCCCTGACTTCAAGTGCGAAGACGTTGTCTCCTGCCGTCGTCAGCTGCTGTTCCTGAAGGCGGCTCACCTTGCCCGATGGATAGAGAAGCACGACCCTGGTGTTCGGGATACCCTGGAATCCATAGGCAACAGCGCTTCCCGTGTCGCCGGATGTGGCTACGAGCACCGTGATCATTTTTCCGTCTTCCTGGGCGAAATAGCCGGTCAGCTGCGCAAGGAACCGGGCACCGTAATCCTTGAAGGCAAGCGTCGGTCCCCAGAAGAGCTCTTCAACAAAGGTGTCCGTTTCAAGCTCCACGAGAGGGGTTTCGAAGGTGAAGCAGCCGTCGATCAGGGCGCTCAGCCTGTCGAGTGGAATTTCACCGCCGGAAAACTTCTTGGCGATGGCGAAGGCGACGTTGTTGAACGAGCCGCTTTCAAGCAGCCCGATCTCCTCGCCGGAAAAAGAGGGGATGCTGGCAGGCACGTAGAGTCCTCCGTCTGGAGCAAGGCCTTCAAGGGTCGCCTTCTTTATTGAAACAGGCGTTGAGGTCTTGTTGGTACTGAAGAAGATCATGATAACCTGTTTTTCAAGTCGTTTTGCTGATTGTTTTCGCTCCTTCGCTGCATATCGGTGAGACCCACATGTCTGACGGAAGATTCGCCTTCGCATGCAGGAATGCATCCTGCATCGCCTGACCTACCGCAAGGGCAGTTGCTTTCGAGGATGAAAAGGCAAAAAGGGACGGGCCTGATCCTGCAATGCTGCAACCAAGGGCTCCCGAATCGATGGCGGCCTGCTTGACCTCAGAGAATCCGGGGATGAGAGGAGCCCTTTTGGGTTCTGCAATGACATCGACCAGCGAGCGGCCGATGAGTTCGTAGTCGCCTGTCAGGAGGCCCGAGACCAGTGCGCCGACATTGCCCCATTGCTGGGTTGCTGTGGAAAGTGTAATGGTCTTGGGCAGGACGGAACGGGCGAAAGAGGTTCTCAGTTCTGTATGGGGGTGCACAAGGGTGCAATAAAGATGTTCCGGTGATGGAATCGTGATCAGGTCGAGAGGGTGATAGCTCCTGATCAGGATGAAGTTGCCGAGAATGGCCGGGGCAGCGTTGTCGGCATGGGCTGAACCGCAGGCAACACGTTCGCCTTCAATGGCGAAATGAACAAGTTCCATTTTCGAGCAGGGTGACCCGAGAAGTTCATTGGCAGCAACGAGAGCAGCTGCGGCGCTGGCGGCGCTGCTGCCCATGCCGCTGCTCAGCGGCAGGTTTTTTTTCAGCCTGAGGCTGATATGTCCGTCGAAAGGGATGTTCTTGTGGGTGCGGATGAATTCAAGGAACTTCAGCACCACGAAACTCGATGTGTTTTTTCTCGGATCAAGAGGCAATGCGCCCCCATCTCCTTCTATTTCCGTTATCGATACAGGGCATTCGCTCTTTTTTCCATCGTGAAGCGTCAAGACCACTTCATCGCCGGGTTCGGTAATTGCAAAGCCGAGGACATCAAAGCCGCAGGCGACGTTTCCAACGGTTGCCGAGGCAAATCCAGTGACGGTTTTCATGGCACGGTCTGCAACAAATTTCGTGAATCGGAACAGTGAAAGGTGATGCAGGCATTTCCCGGCATCCAATTTATCGGCAGCATTTGAATAACTAAAAGCTTTTCATTAAATTTGGCTTTTCTTTTTTGGATGTGCTTTGCCGTGCCTGATTTTCAAAAGAAAGTACATAGAATCTTTTTCTTTTCTTAACAAATAACCTATCGAATTCCATATGTCTACAACAGTCAGACCCGATGAGGTCTCGTCCATCCTCCGCAAGCAGCTTGCCGGTTTTGAGTCGGAGGCGGAGGTTTATGATGTGGGAACCGTGCTGCAGGTCGGTGACGGTATTGCACGTGTTTACGGTTTGTCAAAGGTTGCAGCGGGTGAACTTCTCGAGTTTCCACACAAGGTTATGGGCATGGCGCTGAATCTCGAGGAAGATAACGTGGGAGCTGTGCTGTTCGGTGAATCAGACGCGGTAAAGGAAGGCGATACGGTTAAAAGAACCAATATCCTTGCTTCCATTCCTGTGGGAGAAGGCATGCTCGGCAGGGTCATCAATCCTCTCGGCGAACCTATCGACGGCAAGGGTCCGATTGAAACACAGATTCGCCTGCCTCTCGAACGGAGGGCTCCGGGCGTCATTTTCCGAAAGTCGGTGCACGAGCCTCTCCAGACCGGTCTGAAGGCAATCGATGCCATGATTCCCATCGGCCGGGGTCAGCGGGAACTGATCATCGGCGACCGCCAGACGGGAAAAACCGCAGTTGCCCTTGACACCATCATCAATCAGAAAGGCAAGGGTGTGTACTGTATCTATGTTGCGGTCGGACAGAAAGGGTCGACCGTTGCACAGGTTGTCAGTACGCTCGAGAAATACGGTGCCATGGAGTACACCACCGTGATTTCCGCAACAGCCTCCGATCCGGCTCCGTTGCAGTTTATTGCTCCTTATGCAGGTGCGACCCTTGGCGAGTATTTCCGGGATACCGGACGTCATGCCCTTGTCGTGTATGACGATCTTTCGAAACAGGCGGTTGCCTACCGTCAGCTTTCACTGCTGCTTCGCCGGCCCCCGGGACGTGAAGCGTACCCCGGGGATGTGTTCTACCTTCACTCACGTCTGCTTGAACGGGCTGCAAAAATTACCGACGACTACGAAGTCGCCAGGAAAATGAACGATCTTCCGGATGCCCTGAAGCCGATCGTCAAAGGCGGCGGCAGTCTGACGGCCCTTCCGGTCATCGAAACCCAGGCCGGTGACGTTTCGGCCTATATCCCGACCAACGTCATTTCCATCACCGATGGCCAGATCTTCCTCGAGTCGAACCTTTTCAACTCCGGTCAGAGACCTGCAATCAACGTCGGCATATCGGTTTCCCGCGTCGGCGGTGCAGCGCAGGTCAAGGCGATGAAGAAGGTTGCCGGTACGCTCCGTCTCGATCTTGCCCAGTTCCGCGAGCTTGAGGCGTTCTCGAAATTCGGCTCCGATCTCGACAAGGCGACCAAGGCACAGCTTGACCGTGGTGCCAGGCTGGTTGAAATTCTCAAGCAGGGCCAGTATGTCCCGATGGCGGTGGAAAAGCAGGTCGCCATCATTTTTGTCGGTACCCAGGGTTTGCTTGATACGGTCGATCTCAGGCATATACGCCGTTTTGAAGAGGAGTTTCACGCCCTGCTCGAGCACAAGCACGGCGATATCCTGAAAGCCATTGCCGAGACCGGCACACTTGATGCTGATATTTCCATGAAGCTGAAAGAAACTGCTGAAAAGTTCATCGGTGCCTTCAAGGAGAAAATGAAGGCGTAAACAGAAGAGAGAAGGTTTTCAGCAATTCAACCATGTTTCGACATTCATGCCAACACTCAAGGACATACGCATTCGCTTAAAGGGGATCAAGTCGACGCAGCAGGTAACCAAGGCGATGAAGATGGTTGCAGCCGCAAAGCTGAGGCGCGCGCAGGACAGGGCTATCCAGGCTCGTCCCTACGCATCGAAGCTGAAGGATATGCTTGCATCCCTGTCAACCAAGGTTGACACATCGCTCAATCCTCTGCTGTCGCCCCGTGAAGATGTCAGGAAAGTCCTGGTGATCCTTGTCACGTCAGACAGGGGGCTGTGTGGCGGATTCAATACCAACATCATCAAGCTCGCCCAGAAAGTCATTCACGAGGATTACGCCGAACAGCACAAGAAAGGCGGAGTCACCATGATCTGTGCCGGAACCAGAGGCAACGACTTTTTCCGGAAAAGGGGTTATCCGCTGACCCGGTCCTATCCTGCGGTTTTCCAGAACCTCGATTACAGCACAGCGAGGGAGATTGCGGAGATCGCATCCGGCATGTATCTCAAAGGTGAGGTTGACCGGGTGGTCATGGTCTACAACGAGTTCAAGTCCGTGCTGGCTCCGAACCTGAAAATGGAAATGCTTCTTCCCATCACACCTGAAGCCGGCGCAAAGGAGGGGGGAGGGGACTACCTGTACGAGCCGTCTCCTGCGGCGATTATCGATGTCCTTGTGCCGAAGCATCTCAGCACCCAGGTGTGGAGAATCATGCTCGAGTCCAACGCTGCAGAGCAGGCTGCGCGGATGTCCGCAATGGATTCGGCTACGGAAAACGCAAAAGAGCTCATCAGGGTACTGAACATCAGCTACAACAGAGCCAGGCAGGCGGCCATCACCAAGGAACTGAGCGAGATCGTTGCTGGTGCAGATGCCTTGAAGCAATCCTGACGCCTTTGTGCACCGGTGATCCGGAAAAAGAAAAAGCGCCCTGAAAAGGCGCTTTTTCTTTTTCCGGATCGAAAGATCTGACGGAGAGCGGCGCGTCCGGCGGGCACGGGCACTGAAAACGAAATCATTTGTAATATTTGCTCTTCCATGAGAAATTAGGAGAACTTTCAGTCACGTCAATGCAGTCCTCTACAGCATGAGAGTTTACAAGTTTGGCGGCACATCTATCGGTTCTGCCGCAAGAATCAGGAAAGTTGCAGAGATCGTCAGGGACGGTCTTGCCGAGTCTCCACTCGTGGTCGTGGTTTCTGCGATTCACAGGGTAACCGATATGCTGCTCGAGACCGCAACGCTTGCAGGCAAGGGTGACTCGCTCTACAGGGTGAGGCTTGAAGAGGTCGAGGCTCTGCATGTTGCAATCGTCAGCGAGCTGTTCGGTTCAAGGATCGCTGAAGAGGCTGAGGCGTGGATTTCAGACGAACTGGCCGAACTGCACGATGTTTCGCACGGCGTTTTTCTGCTTCGGGAGCTTTCGGAAAAAAGCACGGCTCTCATCCTGAGTTACGGAGAACGGTTGTCAGCATATATAACAAGCCGTTACCTGCAGCAGGAGGGCATCGCGTCGGAGTTTTTCGATGCACGAAAACTCATCGTCACGGATACCAACTACTGCAATGCGAAGGTTGACGTTCATGCGACGGAACGGGTGATCAGCCAAAGGTTCAGCTCAACGAAGGTTGTTCCGGTTGTGACCGGTTTCATCGCCGCCGCTCCTGACGGGACGGTAACAACCCTCGGGCGGGGAGGCTCCGATTATACGGCAACCATTCTCGGAGCGGCTCTGCACGCTGCAGAGGTGTGGATCTGGACGGATGTCGACGGCTTTTTCAGCGCTGATCCCAAACGGGTCAGGGATGCACGGGTCATTCCGGATATCAGTTATGCCGAAGCCATGGAACTGTCCCATGCAGGTGCACGAGTTCTGCATCCCCTTGCCGTCCAGCCGGCCATGAAAGCCTCCATCCCGGTGCTCATCAAGAATTCGTTCAATCCGGCAGCCAGGGGGACGAGGATTGAAAACGAGCCGTATGCCGATACTTCCCTTCCCAGGCCGGTAACCGGGCTGACCTCCATCAACAGGGTGGTGCTGCTGAACCTTTCAGGCAGCGGCATGGCCGGCGTTCCCGGCACGGCGTCACGCCTTTTCAGCAGTCTGGCGAGGCACAGCATCAACATTATTTTTATATCCCAGGCATCATCCGAACAGTCCATCAGTCTTGCCATCAATCCCGGCCAGGCCGCCGTCGCAAAAAAGATGCTCGAGGAGGAATTTTCACAGGAGATCGATGCCCGGCAGATCGAACCCATTGCCGTCCGAAGGAACCTTGCAATGGTTGCCGTTGTCGGCAACAACATGTCGGGACATCCCGGCGTATCGGCCCAGTTGTTCGAAACGCTTGGAAAGAACGGCATCAATGTCATTGCTGTTGCTCAGGGAGCCAACGAAATGAACATATCCCTGGTCATCGACAGCAGCGATGAGGACAAGGCCCTCAACTGCATCCATGAATCGTTCTTTCTTTCGCAACAGAAGGTTCATGTTTTCATTGCCGGCACCGGGACGATAGCCAGAAGCCTCGTCGGTCAGATCCGGGCACACAGGACTATCCTTCAGGAAGAGAACTCTCTCGACCTGGTCGTCTGCGGCCTTGCCAATACAAAATCGATTGCGTTCGACAACAACGGCATCGATCTCGATCGATGGGATGAGGCCATGCAGCCGCGCGAGAGGCATGACGGCATACAAGGTTATGTCAAAAGCATACAGGCAAGAAACCTCCACAATACCATCTTCGTGGATTGCACGGCAAGCGCGGAAGTCGCGGCTATCTATCCCCTGCTGCTCAAGGCGAACATCTCCGTCGTGACGGCCAACAAACTTGGTATGGCCGGACCCTGGGAGCTTTACTGCAGGATCGTGGATGCACGGCGTTCAAGCAATGCGAGATTTCTTTATGAAACCAACGTCGGTGCAGGCCTTCCGATCATCAACACCCTCAATGACCTGAAAAACAGCGGGGACAAGATTCTCTGCATCGAGGGTGTGCTTTCGGGAACCCTGAGTTTCATTTTCAACGAACTCCGGAAGGGTGTCAGGTTCAGCGAGGTCGTGCGGAAGGCAAAGAAAGCAGGCTATACCGAGCCGGATCCGAGGGATGATCTATCGGGTGCGGATTTTGCAAGAAAACTGCTGATCCTCGGCCGCGAACTCGGCTACCGGCTCGACTACGAGGACGTAGTCTGCGAGAGTCTTGTTCCCGAAGAATGCAGGGGGGCCATGAGCCCGGACGATTTCCTCGACACTCTTTCCTCCGTCGACGACTGGTATGAGCAGCAGGCAGAAGCTGCCGCCACGGAAGGGATGACCATCGCCTACACAGGCGAGCTCAAGGACGGAAAGGCGAGGGTAGGCCTCACACGGGTTCCGATTGCAAGTCCGGTTGCCGGATTGAACGGCACGGAAAATCTTGTTGTCTTTACGACCGACCGCTATTGCCGCACTCCTCTCGTGGTCAAAGGACCCGGAGCAGGGGGGGAAGTGACCGCAGGCGGGGTCTTCGCCGATATTCTCAGAATAGCCGGTTATCTGGTCTGATCCTCATGCATGCCGTTATCATCTCGATCGGCGACGAGCTGCTCAAAGGGCACAGTGTCAATACCAATGCTCCCTGGATTGCCCGTGAACTCGCTTCAGTCGGTATTGCTGTCCGGCGGATCGTTACCTGTTCCGATGAGCCTGATGAGATCAGTGCTGCCGTCGAGGACGGACTTGAGCGTGAAGAACTCGTTCTGACTACAGGGGGGCTCGGGCCGACCCGCGACGACCGGACACGCAACGCTGTCCGGAAACTTCTTGGCAGGGGTCTTGAACTGGATTCCGGTACCTGCCGGCGTCTTGCAGAGTGGTACAGGAAACGAGGTCGAAATCCTGCTGAAGCCATACGAGAGCAGGCTATGATCATCGAGGGAGCTGTTGCCGTACCGAACACGAAAGGCATGGCTCCGGGCATGGTGATCGACTGCGGTGATCGTTTCGGGAACCACCGTCTTGTGCTCATGCCCGGCGTTCCCGAGGAAATGGAAGCGATGATGAAACTCACGGTCATTCCTCTGCTTGCCCGGTTGTCCGGAATCTCTATCGTGCACACCCCTGTCAAAACCATCGGTATCGGCGAAACCCAGCTTGCAGCGATGATCCGTTTCATCGAGGACGGTCTGCCCGCAGGGACGACAATTTCCTACCTGCCGCATATCTCGGGTGTGAATCTCATGATTACCTCTGCAGGAAGCGACCGGCAGACGGTAGAACAGCAGAATCGGGGCGTTGTCGATGCTGTTGTCGGGAAAGCAGGTTCCTTTGTCTATGCAACCAGTGATGTCGAACTCGAAGAGGTTGTCGGGCAATTGCTTCTGGAGAAAAAACTTCGCGTCGCAGTGGCCGAGTCGTGTACGGGAGGCCTGATTGCAAGCCGCCTTACGGATATTGCCGGATCCTCCCGGTATTTTCTCTGCGGCATGGTCACATACAGCAACGAGGCAAAGGAAGAACTTCTCGGAGTTGATCCGGAAGCCATCCTCCTGCATGGTGCCGTCAGCGAGGAGGTCGCTGCTGCGATGGCGCAGGGATGCCTGAAGCGAAGCAATGCGGATATTGCCGTTGCGACGACCGGCATTGCCGGTCCGTCGGGAGGAAGTGCTGAAAAACCGGTCGGGATGCTCTGTCTTGCACTTGCAGTGAGATCGGACAGTGGTGCTGTCCTCGTCAGCAGCAGGACACTCCATCTGAACGGAGACCGCCGGCAGAACAAACGGAGGTTCAGTGACGCCGCATTGCGGGAACTGCTGAAAGCGTTACGAATTGACTAACTGCAGGTTGAAGGTGTAGCGAATGCCTTTGGAGATCCTGTCACCAGTGATATACAGTACCCTGTTGACCATGCGGTAGGTTCCGTTTATGGTCTTTCCCCTGCGTTCGACCGTTTTCTTTTTGCCGTCCACGGTGGTTATTCCCTCGTCAATCGTAAGGATCACCCTGTTGCCGTTGATGGAAGCCTTTCCGCTGCCTCTGTAGTGGTAGTCCCTGCCGAAAAACGAGGCGAAGGCGTTGATGCGGTAGGAATTGTCCTGCTGCAGCAGGCCTGTGGCGGAGCAGGAAAGAAGAGGAATGGGGATGTTCAGAAAACCCGGGGTCACCGTTGCCTTGACCAGTTTCCATTTCCCGAAGGGAGCGGTCTGCCTGCCAGGAGGTTTCACCGGAACGCCGGCTCCCGCTGTTCCTTTTGCGGCAGAGACCCGACGGTCTGCATGGAGAGAGGTTCCTGCATAGCAGGAGTCCGTTACCGCAAGGAAGAACAACCCGAGGAGAACGGTTCGGCGAAAGAGGCTGTTCATTCTGGCATGGTGAGGATTATCGTTGCGAGACCTGTCCATCCATAGAATGTATGGTCATTTCAATGAAAAAAGAAGTCGTTTCGATGAGTACTTTTTTTCGATATTTGAATTCCACAGCCTTTCACTGAATGAAAAGCGCTCGTTCCCTTATGCCCAGTATTGCCAGACTTCCCGATATCGTTGCCAACAAGATTTCTGCAGGAGAAGTTGTCCTGAGGCCAGCGTCAGTTGTCAAGGAACTGCTGGAGAACGCCATCGATGCCGGTGCAACCCGGATAACCGTTTCCATCAGGGATGCAGGCAAGCAGCTTGTTCAGGTCATTGACAACGGATGCGGCATGAGCGGAGAGGATGCCGTTCTGAGCGTCGAGCGCTTTGCAACCAGCAAGATAACCTCAGTCGAGGATCTCGAATCACTCACCACTCTCGGATTCCGGGGTGAAGCGCTTTCAAGCATTGCCTCAGTCGCCCATTTCGAAATGAAGACACGGAGGGCAGAAGAGACGCTGGGAACGATGCTGAATCTTGAAGGTGGCACAACCGCCGGACTTTCATCGGTACAGTGTGAAGCGGGAACGGCAATCTCCGTGAGAAACCTTTTTTTTAATGTTCCGGCCCGGCGCAAGTTTCTCAGATCCAATGCCACGGAATTCAGACACATCTTTGAAGCGGTCAAGGCCATGGCGCTTGCCTATCCTGAAATAGAGTGGCGTATGCTGAACGATGATGAAGAGCTGTTTCATTTCAGGACTCCCGATATCCGGGAAAGGCTCGATCTTTTTTACGGCGCAGGTTTCGGCGACACCCTTGTGGAGATCACCGAAGAGAACGATTTTCTCGTTCTCGGCGGGTATCTCGGCAGGCCGGGCATGCTGAAACGCCGGAAATACGATCAGCATTTCTACATCAACCGGAGGATAGTCCAGAACAGGATGCTTGCCCAGGCTGTTCAGCAGGCTTACGGAGAGCTCCTTGAAGAGCGACAGTCAGCTTTTGCCCTGCTGTTTCTCGGGATTGATCCCGGCAGGATCGACATCAATGTTCATCCCTCGAAACTCGAGGTCCGTTTTGACGACGAACGGAGCGTCAGGAACATGGTCTATCCCGTCATCAAGAGGGCGATCCAGATGCATGATTTTTCACCGGAAGCCGTTTCGGCAACCCCGACGGAAATGCTGGAGAGCGCAGCAGGATTGCCTGGGCAGGACGCTGAGCGCAAGCTTGGCTATCCTGTCTTTTCCGGTCAGGCGTCCACAACTCGCGATCTTTACAGGGACTACCGCTCTGCTTCTTTCCGGAGCTCCGGATCCGGTGCCGGAACGGAGGTTTCCAGCCCCTCATTGCCATTGCCGTTTCATGCCGTTCAGGATGGCCGGTTTACCGTGCACGAGTCCGGTGCCGAAACTGAATTGGTGATGCTTCATGACGATCCGGCAGGGAGTCCGGACAAACCGGAACCCAAGATCTGGCAGCTTCATAACAAGTACATCATCTGCCAGATCAAGACCGGGCTCATGATCATCGATCAGCATGTCGCACATGAACGGGTGCTCTACGAGCGTGCGATCGATGTGATGAACGAACAGGTGCCGAATTCCCAGCAACTGCTTTTTCCCCAGAAAATAGAGCTCAGACCCTGGCAGTTCGATATCTACAGAGAGATAAAGGATGATATCGACCGGCTCGGTTTTACGGTCAGGCCGTTTGGCGCCATGACCGTCATGATCGAGGGAGTGCCGCAGGATGTCAGGCACGGTACCGAGTCAACGATCCTTCAGGATATGATCTCGGAGTATCAGGACAATGCATCGAGACTGAAGCTGGACAAACGTGACAACCTCGCCAAGTCCTATTCCTGCAGGAACGCCATCATGACCGGCCAGAAACTGAGCCTCGACGAGATGAAGCTGCTGATCGACAAACTTTTTGCAACACGGATGCCTTACGTCTGTCCGCATGGACGTCCGGTTATCATCAGGCTTTCCCTGAATGAACTTGACAGGATGTTCGGCCGGAAATAGCGGGGTGTTTGCTTGTTTGCCCAAAAGATGATAGATTAATAACCATACCCTTGTAGCTCAGAGGATAGAGCAGCAGTTTCCTAAACTGTTGGTCGGCAGTTCGAGTCTGCCCAAGGGTACGCCTCACCATTCGTCATACCGGCATCCTTACCGGAACGGCAGCAGAGAGTCATTGGCCCTCTGCTGCCTTTTTCTTTGCAGTGCCGGCCTTCTGCCGGCTCACTGCTGTCTGCAGTTGCCCCTGCCCCTGCCTGCACCCGATCCCGGACCGGTGCTTCCGTCCGAATACTGATCCCACACCCAGCCAGCGACCGCATTCAATTTTTCATCGGAGAGCGATATGGCGGGCATGAGCCCGAAGCGGGTGATCGCCTGGGCATCAGCCACGGCCTTTTCCCTGGAAGGCGCTTTCAGGAATGATACCATACGGCTGACCCCCTGTTCCTTCGACTGGAACATCAGGTGATAGCGGGAGGAGAGCGGAACGACGGGCGGTGCGGATTTGGGCGGCGGCTGGATGGAATGGCAGACGCTGCAGTTTCTGTCAAACACGGCCTTGCCATCGACATGAGCGGGCGTCGCCATGGCTGTTCCGGCAAGCGGGGCGCCGAAAGATCCCAGGAACAGCCCTAAGGCCAAAGGAGAAAGTAAACGGTTCATGGTTTCATGATCAAGGTTTCAAAAAAAACAGTCGCCTCATGCATAGGACACTCTGAAAATGTAGTCAATCAGGGATGAAAAACCGACAAGTTTAACAGCGGCAGGTTTTGCACGGGAGCGTTGATTCCAGGGAAACTTCCGGCATTATTTGCTTTTGTGGTGGCGTTCAAAGTAAGTATACTATGCAGAACCGAACCCCTGGGAAACGCAGAAAGAAAAGTACAAGGCATGAAACTCATTCGGAATCTGGCTGGCCTGCTCGTGTTGTTTCTGGTTGTCGATATCGGCAGGTATGCGGTGTTTCCCGATATCGGCAGGCTTGCCCTGACAAATCCGGGGAAAACCGCATTCATGAAATACAGGGAAGCACAGTGGAGGAAGGAGGGGATCGAGAAAAGCGTGAAACAGAGCTGGGTGCCGCTGAAAAGGGTGTCGCCCGCCCTGATCAAGGCTGTCCTGATTGCTGAGGACAACAAGTTCTGGAAACATGAAGGTTTCGATTACGAGGCGATCGAAAAAGCAATCGAGCGGAACATCAGGGAAAAAACTTTTCGGGTCGGTGCAAGCACCATCAGCCAGCAGCTCGCCAAGAACCTCTATCTTTCTCCTTCAAAGAATCCTGTCCGAAAGATCAAGGAAGCCATTCTGACCTGGCGGATCGAGCATACGCTCTCCAAGCGCCGCATTCTTGAACTGTATGTCAATGTCGCCGAATGGGGGGACGGTATTTTCGGTATCGAACAGGCTGCCCGTCACTACTACGGCACCAGCGCACAGGGGGTTTCCGCCTATCAGGCAGCCCGGCTTGCGGCTGTGCTGCCTAATCCTCTGAGGTACAGGCCGGACGGTTCGTCCCGTTATGTGCGCTCGAGGGCAAAACGGATTTATGCAATCATGCTCCGTCGGGGTGTCGTCGTCCCGTTTTATCGAGAAGTCATGGCTCCTCCCCCGTCGGACAGCACCTCCGCCGATTCCATGGTTGTGGGAGTGCCCGAGTATCTGATCAACGAATCAGCAGCCCGGGACAGCCTGCAGGATACTCCGGATGAGAAGGCAAGGCCGGAACAGACTCCGGATTCAGCTGATACGGAAGCTTCAGGCAAGGACGGTTAATCCGGGCGTATTTGACATTGCGGACTATCAGGAACAACAGGAGAAAACAATGGGTCTTCAACTTGGCAGAGCGGTATCGATTGTTGCGCGGACCAACGTGTATCTTGTTTACCGTGCACTGGTATACGGCGCCATCGTCGCTGTCGTTGCGGTCTTTCTCGGTCTTCTCGTGCTTGTCGGCAGTGTTTTCGGAAGCGGCGCGGCAGGGTTGCTGTTCATCATCGCCCTGTTTGCCGGAGGTTTCGGCTTCAGGCTGCTTCGCGAATATGTCCTTTATCTGCTTCAGGCCGGACACATTGCCCTGATTACCGAGATTGCCGAAAAAGGCTCTCTTCCTCACGGCATTTCCCAGACAGCCCTGGCAAAGGAGCGAGTCCTGCACTATTACAGGGAGGTCAGTGTGCTCGCTCTTGTCGACCAGCTGGTCAAGGGCGTGCTTGTTTCGCTGAACCGCACCCTGTTCAACATCATGAACGCCCTGCCGGTCCCGGCACTTGAAGGTCTTGCCGGCATCGTGCAGCGGATCGTGAATTTCAGCCTTACCTATATCGACGAATCGGTTATCGCACAGACGTTCCGGACCAGGAACGAAAACGTGTTCGAAGCGGCAAAGTCAGGTATTCTGATCTACTGCCAGTCCTGGAAGCCCCTGCTGAAGAATGCCGTATCCCTGACCATGCTGAGCTATGTGTTCGTCATCCTGACCACAGCCCTCTTCCTGATTCCCCTCGGTGCTTTTTCCCTGTTTCTCCCTGCCTCGATGGCACTGGTGAAGTTCGCTCTTTTCATGCTTGCCCTGTTTCTCGGTGTTTCGGCAAAATGGATTCTGTTCGATCCCGTTGCCTGCACGTCCACCATCCTGACCTTTCTCGATGAAGCAGGGAAAACCGTTCCAGACCCTGCCTGGGAGTCGAGGATAGAAGCCGTCAGCGCCGAGTTCCGTTCCCTGAAGGAGAAAGCCGCCGGTATGTCAGGAGCGGAAAGCGCCGGGGCTTAGTCTCCTGGAGAGGTGTGGTCCGCTCCCTTTCTTTTTTTGTGTTCTTCTCAATGACGATATTTCTCCTGCCTGTCAGGATTCGCACGGGGAGCAGTAGCGTCGATATGACTCATGAAGCAACGTAAAGCCGGGATCTGTTCCCGCTCTGATTCAGCAGCGCTGTTTCCGGAGGGGGCTGCCCGTTGCCGGGGTGCGGATCAGATGAGGCAGGCATGAGGAAGGCAGAAGCCGGCAGCACTGCCCTTCGTGGTGCTGCCGGCTTTCCGAAAAGAGGTTATTTTCTCTTTTTTTCGTCGTACGGCTCGAAAAGCGATTTTTCAACACCGCAGACCGGGCATACCCAGTCATCAGGGAGGTCTTCGAACGCTGTCCCCGGTTCAATACCGCTGTCCGGACCACCAACTGCCGGATCGTAGACATAGCCGCATGGCACACAAACCCATTTTTCCATGAAAGTATCTCCTCCTGTTAGATGTTTTAAGGCAAATTCAAAAGGCCATCGCCAGTGCTGTCGCCAGATCGCATTCTCCGGCAGTTTGCACCCGTTCACAGAGATGCCCCTATTCATACCCCGGCGGCATGCAAAAAGTTCACATTGCTTTTCCGGCAGGCCTTTGAAGTGCTGTTCACAACTGTTATCATGCGGCTGTGTTCTCACATTTATTCAGGAACCTGTTCTCAGGGCGGGGTGAAAGTCCCCACCGGCGGTATTCCGGTTTCGAACCGGAAAGCCCGCGAGCGCTTCCTTGAACACAGGAAGGTCTGCAGATTTGGTGAAAAGCCAAAGCCGACGGTCACAGTCCGGATGAAAGAGAACCGGGATGCCTTCCGCATTCCTGCGCCCTGATTCATGTTTTTTTCAGATAATCGCAACTCCATGATGCCATGAATCAGGTTTTACAGTTGAAATACGGCAATCCTTTCAAGCGGGTCGAAAACGCTTTCCAGGCTCTCCGTCTGGGTAAGGGTGTTCTCTTTGCGGACTCTCCAGACCGGGAAAACGAGGCAGACCTGATTTTTCCTGCTGAATCGGTGACGGTTCCCCAGATGGCGATGCTGATCCGGGAATGCAGTGGCATTGTCTGCCTGTGCATGACCGATGAGAAGATCCGGTCACTCGATCTTCCGATGATGGTTATCGGTAATACCAGCGGTTTCCAGACCGCCTTCACGATTTCCATCGAGGCAGCTGAAGGCGTGACAACGGGGGTGTCGGCAGCTGACCGCGTTCGTACGGTGAAAGCGGCAGTCAGGGAAGGTGCAAGGCCGTCCGATCTTCGCCGTACGGGCCACATTTTTCCGCTTCGGGCAAAGCCCGGCGGAGTGCTGGAAAGGCCGGGGCATACAGAGGCAACGGTAGACCTCATGCTGTATGCAGGTCTTGCTCCTTCAGGCGTGCTCTGTGAACTTACCAATCCGGACGGCTCCATGTCAAATCTCGAACAAACGGTTGCCTTTGCGAAGCTGCACGATTTTCCTGTGCTTACCATCGAGGACCTGATTTCCTGGCGCGAGAGAAACATGTCGGGAGAGCGGGTAGCATAAAACCCTTTCGGAAAAGAGATGGTTCTGTTTCTGACGAGCATGACGTAACGGAGCGCCGCCTGTAGGGAAGCACATCGAAAAAACAGGTCCGTATCCTGAGACCCGCCGGTGAACTGGAAGAGAGCGGCATCGGTACGGCTCCTGATCGCAGCAGTGGAATCGGTCCACGGAACGCTGCGGAGGCTCTTCATTGTGCCGGTGACGGGAGAACGGCATGCACACCTTGTCGGCGTGCTGACCGGGTCGTTCCTCATAGCTGCAATTGCCGTACCCCGCATTCGACGGCTTGGCGCCTCGACATTCAGGAAGCAGCTGCTTGCCGGCCTCTGCCGGGCGGTGCTCACGTTCATCTTCGAGGCCTGTCTCGGATCCGCTCTCGGTTATGCGCCCGGCCGCATCCTTGCCGACTGCAATTTTTCGGCCAGGGGATTCATGGGTTTCGGCTTGCTTTTCATGCTCCTTGCTCCGATGCTTGCTGCGAGGGTGCGATCTGTGAGGTGATCTGCACAATGGCGACCTCCGGGAGAGGTTTTCAGACCCACCCCCGGAGCCGCATGGCCTTCTCGACGCGGCGAATTGCCACGATCATGGCAGCCGTCCTGTTGCTGACGCTGTAATGGCGAGCGGTTTCGTGCACTGCCCTGAAGGCCGACGTCATCTTTTTTTCGAGCTGACGGTGAACGGATTCCTCTTTCCAATACCAGCTGCAGCTGTTCTGCACCATCTCGAAGAAGGAGACGGTAACACCGCCAGCGTTGCACAGCAGGTCGGGGATGAGGTAGATCCCTCTCTCCTTCAGTGTCCGGTCGGCGTCAGGAGTTGTCGGGCCGTTGGCCAGTTCGGCGATGATGCTGGCCCGGATATTGACTGCGTTACGGCAGGATATCTCTCCCTCGAGGGCTGCGGGGATAAGCGTTGTGACGTCCAGTTCGAGCAGATCACCGTTGTGAATTGCCTGCGACCCGGGAAATCCGATGACCGATCCGGTCCGGCGCTTGTGCTCGGTAACGGCTGCATGATCGAGGCCGTCAGGGTCGTAGATCCCACCCCTGGAATCCGAGACGGCGACAACCTTCATGCCGAGCATCTCGACGGCGAGCCTGTGGGCGGATGAGCCGGCATTGCCGTAACCGTTTATGGCGGTGGTCGATCTTCTGAGTTCTAAACCGAGTTCCCGGGCAGCCTCGCGGATGCAGATGATGCCGCCCCTTGCCGTCGCATCTCCGCGGCCGGCAGAACCTCCCAGTGCAAGCGGTTTGCCGGTGATGACACCGAAGTCGTTGTATCCCTGCATGAACGAATATTCGTCGGCCATCCATGCCATGATCTGAGGGGTTGTGTACACATCAGGTGCGGGAACGTCCCTTTCCATGCCGAGTACCCTGCCCGCCTGGCGGATGTAACCACGGGAAAGCCGTTCCAGCTCCCCTGCCGACATTGTTTTCGGGTTGCATATCACGCCGCCCTTTCCGCCTCCAAGAGGAATATCCATGACTGCGGTTTTCCAGGTCATCCACGCTGCAAGCGCTCTGACCGTATCGATGGTCTCCTGCGGGTGAAACCGTATTCCGCCCTTGTTCGGCCCTCTTGCATCGTTGTACTGCACCCTGAAACCGTGAAAGACCCTTGTTGTGCCGTCATCCATTTTTACCGGAATGGTGACATGCAGCTCCCGCATGGGCCAGCTGAGCAACTCCACCACAGAGGGGTCGAGTCCGAGTATGGACGAAGCCTCGGCCAGCTGCTCCTGAGCTGTCCTGAACGGATTCCTTCCGGTTCCTGCCCGGTCGGGACAGGCTTCCGGGATGACGGGCTCTGAAGCTGATCGGTACGGACCGGATGAATGCTTGTTTTCTTGCATGGCTGACCTTGAAGAGATGTTCTGCGGACGGTCACGATTCATAAAAGATGACCGTACCGTAACCGACAACAGCACGCTTGTCGTCATGAGGGTCATCTCCGCTGTTGCAGTAACACAGTTTTTCTGCATGCCACCCAAGCCTGTTTGCGATCACCAGAAGGGTTTTCAGGGCGTCAGGGCTGCAATAGAGGGAGAGTTCGCCGGATGCCATGGTTCTAAGGCGGTGCTCCTGGAGTTCGAGTGCCTTGAGATCCTTGCCGACGACGTGTTCGATGGTCGAGCTGTCTATGAGGTTGGCATCCTGAAAACAGGGATAGTGCGAAAGGTCGGTGCTGACGACGATCAGGTCGTCCTTTCCCAGAACGGCAAGAAGAAGGTCTGCAGCGCGTTCGTGAACGCCCGGAGAATTATCGCCGAACAGCAGCGGCAGGATGGAAAAACCGGACTTCAGCGCTCGCTGAAGGAATGGCAACTGGACTTCGAGGATATGATCCGAATGATGGGCAATATCCAGTTCATGGACAAGGTCGGGGGCTTTGGCAAGAAGGGCTTTGTTCATCTTCGCGTCGACCGGAACATTGCCGAGGGGAGAGTGCCATGATTCGTGGGAATCCAGAGCGATCCCGTCGAAAAGGTAGGTATGCGCATTGCCCATGAGAATTGCCGTGCCCAAGGGAGGCAAACTGCCGAGAGTCCTGTAGCCGGCTGCGGCAATCCTGCCGCTGTACCGATAACCTGCATGGGGCACCATGAGTGCCCGTACTTTTCTGCCTGAAAGGGATGGCGGGTCCTGCTCATGGAGCATGGCCGCAACCAGCCTGTCGAGCTCAAGCGCATCGGCAGGATAGAATGCTTCGGCAACGGCGGGGTAACGTACTTTGGGGTTCATCGATCGAGTGTCAGTCTTTTATGAAAGCCGTTGCCGAACAGGAGGGACAGCGGCCGTTCACATCAAGCCGGATGATGTTGCTCCACCGGTTGAACCGGTGCCGTTCGATAACGGTTGCGCCGCATGCCGGGCAGAGTGTGTCATTATGCCCAGGCCCTGCATATATATAGGACAATCCTGCTTTTTTACCAATCAGGTATGCCGCCGAAAGAGTTTCTGCGGACGTTGAAGGCAGTCCTGTCATTTTCCATGAAATTTCCGGATAAAAGGGAATAACGTGCCAGGGGGTATGGCTTCCGAGATCGGCGGCCACGAACCTGGCAAGCCGGCCGAACATTTCGGCAGAATCCGAATGACCGGGAATGACGAGGGTCGTTATTTCAAGGTGGATGCCGCTTCCGGCAATCCGGTGAAGGTTGTCGAGCACCGGCTGCAGCCGCGCTCCGCAGACCTGCCGGTAGAAGCGGTCGTCCATCGATTTCAGGTCGATGTTGACTGCATCGAGCCAGGGTTCGACCGCATCCAGGCAGTCCGGTGCCATGTACCCGTTACTGACCCATATGTTTTTCAAGCCGCGTTGCCTCGCCAGTTTCATGATTGCCAGAGCGTATTCGGCAAAAACAGTCGGCTCGGTATAGGTATAGGAAATGGACGGGCAGGCTTCCCGCAGCGCACTGTCGACGATTGTTTCCGGGGAGACGGACGGGTCGCCAGTCTCATCGGCTTCTTCCTGGCTGATTTCCCAGTTCTGGCAGTTGCTGCAGGTGAAATTGCATCCTCTCGTCCCGAGGGAATAGGTCCATGAGCCGGGCATGAAGTGGTAGAGAGGCTTTTTTTCGACCGGATCGACGGCACGGGCGGCGGGCTGTCCGAAATTCAGTGTCATGAGCCGTCCGTCCACGTTTTTGCGTACATGGCAGATTCCGGAAGATCCGGGCCGGATGAGGCAGAAATGATGACAGAGATCGCACTGTACCGTTTTGTCATGAAGGTCGTGGCAGAATCCTGCGGCGATCATGGTCACTCCTGCATGGTGATGCTCCCGCGGAACACGATTCTTGCGGGTCCTGTCAGGAAAATGTTTTTCATGTCGGGCGAAAATCCGACCTCGAGGATATCCCCGCTTCTTACGGTTATTTTTACAGAACGTCCGGTAACCTTGCCCAGCCGGTAGCTCATCAGGGCAGCAGCGACCGCTCCGGTGCCGCAGGCAAGGGTTTCGTCCTCCACCCCGCGCTCGAATGTTCTGATTCTCATGCTGTCGCCGGAGGTTATTTCCAGGAAATTGACATTGGTTCCCTCAGGAAAATAGTCCTTTCTGTTCCGTATTTTTTTTCCGGTCGAGTACACGTCAAGATGATCGAGGTCACCGGTGTAGATGATGGCATGAGGAGAACCCGTATCGACGTAATGGCACGAGAACCCCTCGATCTGCAGCCCGTTCCTGAAATCGACGGGAGAGAGCATCTGCAGGCGCACCGTTTCAGGGGCGGTTACCCAGGCCTCGTAGCGGTTGCCGTTCGCGTCGAAAACATAGTGATCGAGGGAGGAGGCGATTCCGGCACTGTGGGCGAAATAGACCGCGCAGCGTCCGCCGTTACCGCACATGGAGCCGGGATGGCCGTCGGCATTGTGATACTTCATCGTGAAATCGAACACTGCCGATGGTTCGATCAGGATAAGCCCGTCCGCCCCAATCCCGGTTCTGCGGGTACACATGGCTCTGACCTGCTCCGCAGAGAGATGCAGGGTGCTCTTGCGGTTGTCGATAACGATGAAGTCGTTTCCCGCTCCTGACATTTTGGTGAAATCGATCTGCATGCTGTTCAAGGATAGTCCGGCTGGGAAATCCATATCCGGTTGTTGAAGGCCCGGTAAAGCTTCGGTATGATGCACGGAAGCCGCCTGAAAGAGCGGAGCACAAGGGACGCCGGGGCCAAAAAACTTTATTATTAAATAAATTTTCTTATCTTATTCGCTACTATTGTCCGGTGATTTTTCCTGTAAATTACCGTTCAACGCCGTTTTTTCCTGAGAGTGCCCGATTGTGTTGTGATCTTCATGCACGGAAAAGTACCGATGACGGAGCGCCTGAATCATTCCAAGCTGGTTTGATGTTTTTCTGCCTCAAGGCGAAAGCAGAGATTTTCTTTTCGGTTTCTTCAACCTGAAAATACGTCCAAACAAAGGAGAGAATACAATGGCTGAACAAGTGAATCCAGCAGGAGTCAAGCCAAAGGGGTCCGTCCCTCCTCCCAAGGGGAATGTTCCTTCTCCAAAGGGGAATGGCGCATCGGGCGGAGCATCGGTCATCAAGGAACAGGATGCCGCCAAAATGAGAAGATTTCTGTTCCAGCGAACAGAGACGAGGACAACCAAATGGTATCAGATTTTCGATACCGAAAAAGTTGACGACGAACAGGTTGTCGGCGGGCATCTGGCATTGCTGGGTGTGCTTGGGTATATCATGGCGATATACTACCTGTCTGGTATCCAGGTGTTTCCCTGGGGGGCTCCCGGTTTTCATGACAACTGGTTCTATCTGACCATCAAGCCGAGGATGGTCTCTCTCGGTATCGACACTTTCAGCACCAGGACAGAGGACCTCCAGTTCGCGGCAACCAAGCTGATCGGATGGGCCATTCTGCATTTCGTGTCAGGGTCGATCCTGCTTTTTGGCGGGTGGCGCCACTGGACTCACAATCTGACTAACCCGTTCACCGGAAGAGCCGGCAATTTCCGCGATTTCAGATTCCTCGGCAAGTTCGGTGACCTTGTGTTCAGCGGAACAAGTGCGAAATCCTACAAGGAAGCTCTCGGCCCGCATTCGGTCTACATGTCTCTTCTCTTTCTCGGCTGGGGACTCATGATGTGGCTGGTTCTCGGTTTTGCACCGATTCCCGATTTCCAGACCATCAACTCCGAAACGTTCATGTCGTTTGTCTGGTTCGTCGTGTTTTTCGCCCTCGGTATCTACTGGTGGAAGAACCCCCCGAATGCTGCCATTCATCTCAACGACGACATGAAGGCGGCTTTTTCAGTTCACCTGACGGCAATCGGCTACATCAACATCGCTCTCGGCGTTATCGCATTCGTCGCCTTCCAGCAGCCTTCGTTCGCTCCGTATTACAAGGAGCTCGACAAGCTGGTTTTCTACATTTACGGTGAACCGTTCAACCGCGTCAGTTTCGACTTCGTTCAGGAAGGCGGCAGGATCGTCTCCGGTTCCAAGGAGTTTGCCGAATTCGCACCCTACGCAATTCTGCCCAAGAATGGCGAGGCTTTCGGCATGTCCAGGGTTGTGACCAACCTGATCACCTTCAACCATATCATCTGCGGTGTTCTGTATGTCTTTGCCGGCGTTTACCACGGCGGCCAGTATCTTCTCAAGATCCAGCTCAACGGCATTTACAACCAGATCAAGTCAATCTGGATCACCAAGGGTCGTGATCAGGAAGTGCAGGTGAAGATTCTCGGTACCGTCATGGCGCTCTGCTTCTCGACCATGCTTTCTGTCTATGCCGTTATCGTCTGGAATACCATCTGCGAACTGAACATCTTCGGCACCAACATCATGATGTCGTTTTACTGGCTCAAGCCTCTGCCGATATTCCAGTGGATGTTTGCCGATCCGAGCATCAACGACTGGGTCATGGCCCATGTCATTACCGCCGGTTCGCTGTTCTCGCTTATCGCTCTTGTCCGTATCGCATTCTTTTCCCATACCTCCCCGCTCTGGGATGACCTCGGGCTCAAGAAAAACTCGTATTCCTTCCCGTGTCTGGGACCTGTCTACGGCGGTACCTGCGGTGTTTCCATCCAGGATCAGCTCTGGTTCGCCATGCTTTGGGGTGTCAAGGGTCTCTCCGCTGTCTGCTGGTATATCGACGGCGCATGGATCGCTTCGATGATGTATGGCGTGCCGGTTGCAGATGCCAAGTCATGGGATGCCATTGCAGGCCTCAAGTATCACTACACGTCCGGTATCTTCTATTACTTCTGGACTGAAACCGTCACGATTTTCTCGAGCTCGCATCTTTCAACCATTCTCATGATCGGCCACCTTGTCTGGTTCATCAGTTTTGCCGTCTGGTTTGAAGACCGCGGTTCCCGTCTTGAAGGTGCGGATATTCAGACACGTACAATCCGCTGGCTGGGCAAGAAATTCCTGAACAGGGACGTTCAGTTCAGGTTCCCGGTCCTGACCATTTCGGATTCCAAGCTTGCGGGTACTTTCCTGTACTTCAGCGGTACCTTCATGCTGGTCTTCCTCTTTATCGCCAACGGATTCTACCAGACCAATTCACCGCTGCCTCCTCCGGTTGGCCATGCGGCGGCATCCGGTCAGGAACTGCTGACCCAGGTTGTCGATCTGCTGATGAAGTTGATTGCATAACCCATGATGTGAAGGGGCGCGGAGCGCCCCTTCACAAACAGCATCAGGCAACAAAAGCTTACATGTAATAAAGGAGGATGTATATGGCCGATCCTGTTCAGAAGCCAGAGGGATCTCCCGCACCGGCACCAAAGGCAGCAAAAGCCGCACCGGCTGCGCCGAAAGCTGCAGCTCCGGCTGCACCGCAGGGAGGGCAGGCCAAGCCCAAAGCCGCATCGTCGCCATCGCCCAAACAGGCAGGAAAGGCAAGGCTTGAAACCTTGAATGTAACTCTCGGCCGGTCCGGGGTGAGGCAGGAATCGGCATTGCCGACTGTCCGTCAGGCGCCGAAAGCCGCCCCGAAACCAGCTCCCGCAGCAAAGGCTGCACCCGGAGCGCCTGCGGCAAAAGCTGCACCGGGAGCTCCTCCTGTGCAGCCTCCAGCAGCACCGAAAAAGGCGGAACCGAGGCAGAAGGCACACTATTTCATTATCGAGAATCTTTGTGTCGGTTGCGGACTGTGTCTCGACAAATGTCCGCCCAAGGTCAATGCCATCGGGTACAAGTTCTACGGTGACGTGCAGGAGGGGGGCTTCAGATGTTATATCGATCAGGATGCCTGTATATCCTGTTCAGCATGTTTCTCTGCGGACGAGTGCCCTTCAGGCGCCCTCATCGAGGTGCTGCCGGACGGTCAGGTTCTCGATTTCACCTATACTCCGCCCGAGCGGCTTGATTTCGACCTGAGATTCCTGCACAGATTTCACCGCGAGGTACGATAGTCTGCAGCTCAGCGCGCTGTTTTCATTTATCGCAAAGCATTGCTTTTCCGAAAGCAATGCTTTTTTTTGAATATCCGCACCGATCAGGTGAGTAAACATTCCGGAAGTTGGAAGACCATCATTACCATTATCATGCAAGGATAGCGGTTCCTTCTGCGACGCTGGTCCTGATCCCGACCTACAACGAGTCGGAGAACATCGGCAGGCTTCTCGATACGCTTCTCGGTCTGTACGATGAACAGCTGCATGTACTGGTTATCGACGACAGTTCACCTGACGGTACGTCCGCCATCGTCAGAGGCGTCATGGAGAGGGAACCGCGGGTCAAAATGCTGATTCGGGAGAAAAAGCTCGGACTGGGAACCGCATATCTGAGAGGATTCAGGTATGCGCTTGAGCATGACTACGAACTGGTGATCGAAATGGATGCTGACTTCTCTCATGATCCCGCATCGATCGAGCAGCTTCTTGCCGCTTCAAAGGAGGCTGATTTGGTCGTCGGCTCCCGCTATATGAACAATACCGTCAATGTGGTCAACTGGCCTCTTGGCAGGCTTGTGCTGTCGAAAATGGCGAGTTTTTATACAAGGCTGATCACCGGCATGCCGGTAAGTGACCCGACAGGAGGATTCAAGTGCTTCCGTAGAAGGGTGTTGAAGGAGATCGACCTCGCAAAGATCAGCTCCCAGGGCTATTCATTTCAGATAGAAATGAATTTCAGGGTCTGGAAGAAGGGATTTGTCATCCGGGAGATTCCGATCATCTTTGTCGACAGGAGCGTCGGAAAGTCGAAAATGACGAGAAAGAACATCCGCGAAGCCATCTGGATCGTCTGGCTGCTGAAGATAAAGTCCCTGACAGGCATGCTGTAGCCCCATGCAATCAGCGCGCGAATCATACTGCAAGGACCCCCGCCTGAAAGCGGGGTCCTTGCAGTGGTTTCCGGAAGGGTGCGGCCGCTATGCATCCTTTTTTTCGGCAATGAGCTGGGATGCGATTTCCGCAGGTGCCTCCTCGTAATGACTGAACGAGTAATTGTACCTTGCCCTGCTCTGGGTGAGTCTGGTAAGCGCGTGATGGAATGCCGACAACGATGATTGCGGAATGACCGCACGAATGATCTGAAGCCTCGAATCAGCATCCATACCGAGGATCTTTCCCCGCTTGCTTGAAATATCGCCGACAATCTCGCCGGTGTACTGTTCCGGAGCCTGGACCGTAAGATTGTACAATGGTTCGAGAAGGAGCGGCTTGGCCTTTTCAAAGGCGGTCTTGAACGCCATGCTTGCAGCAACCTTGAAGGCGAACTCGGAACTGTCCACCGGGTGGTAGGAACCGTCATAGACCACGGCCTTGAGATCGACAACGGGATAACCGGCAAGGACGCCTGAGGTGATCGCCTCACGAAGTCCCTTTTCAACGGCCGGCAGATATCGGGTAGGTACCACCCCGCCGACCACCTCACTTGAAAATTCGAAGCCGGTGTCTCTCCGGGCCGGTTCGATCCGCAGCCAGACATCACCGTACTGGCCCCGTCCGCCTGACTGTTTCTTGTATTTGCCCTGCGCTGTCGCTGCCACCCTGATGGTTTCACGGTAAGGGATCTTTACAGGAGCGATTTCAACCTTCACATTGAACTTGTTCTGCAGGCGGCTGATGATAATGTCAAGATGGGTCTCGCCAAGGGTTTTCAGGAGGGTCTGGTTGAATTCGGGGTCGTGCTCGATCGTAAAACTCGGATCTTCTTCGTGGAGATGGTGCAGACCGGATGAAATCTTTTCCTCGTCGCCCTGGGCAAAGGGGACGATGGCGGAGGAAAGCACCGGTTCCGGGAAGACGATGGGGCTGATACGGCAGTCGATGCCTTTATCGGCAAGCGTGTCATTGGTGTGGGAATCCTTGAGCTTAACAACCATGCCGATGTCGCCGGCCAGAAGTTTGTCGACAGGAATTTTTTTCTGTCCAAGCATGGTATACACCTGGCCCAGCTTTTCGGTCTGGCCGGTCTGGGCGTCGATCAGTTCGTGGCCGCTCTCGATATGGCCCGAATAGACCCTGATGTAGGAGATTTCTCCCACCCTCGGCTCGGACATGGTTTTGAAAATGAAGGCCACCGTCGGCCCTTCGGGATCGGGCGGCAGCAGTTTTTCTTTGTCCATGATCGAGCAGAATGCATGCTCGGGACCTCTTTCGATCGGTGAGGGGCAGATGTTCACAATGGCGTTCAGGAGGCGTTCAGACCCGATAAGGTGCAGCGGCGAGGTGCAGAAGACCGGGAAAAACGTCCTGGTCAGCAGAGCCGATTTGATGCCGGCCCTCAGCTCATCCTCCGTAAGCGTTCCGACCTCGAAAAACCTGTTCATCAGATCCTCGTCGGTCTCAGCCACTGCTTCGACAAGCTGCTGATGCATTTCCTCGGCCTTTTTTCTGTACAGGTCGTGGATATCTGAAACAACCATGCTTCCCGGTTTGTCGGGACTGAATTCAAGCTGCTTCATCAGCAGGACATCGATCAGGATATGGTGTCCGAGACCTTCTTCCGCCGGAAACTGTATGGGTGTGACAAGGTGTCCGAAATGGTCCCGTAACTCTTCAACGGCCGAATTGAAGTTTGTCCTGTCAGCATCGAGCTTGGTGAGGACGAACATTGTCGGTTTGTAGTATTCCCTGGTGTACTCCCAGATCGTGTCCGTTCCCACCTCAACCCCTGTCGAAGCATTGACTGCAAGCAGTACCGTGTCGGCAACCCGCATGGCCGATTTGACATCGCCATGAAAATCAAGCAGGCCGGGTGTATCGATGATATTTATTTTCTTGTCTCTCCATGTTCCATGAAGCAGGCTGGTGTTCAGACTGTGTTTTCGATCCACTTCATCGGAGGCGTAATCAGAAAGCGTGTTGCCTTCCTCGATGCTGCCGAGCCTGTTGATTGCTCCCATGCTGAGCGCGAATGATTCGCACAGCATGGTTTTTCCGGAACCGGTATGACCGGCAATGACAATGTTCCGCAGATGGTCCGTAGGGACGGCTTGCATGTCAGTACTCCTTTGATTTTATTATTATTGACGTTGCAGCCACGCTCAACGAAGGCGGTGAACCGCTTCCCGTTGCGCCGGCGCCAGCCGGTCGGGCGGTATTGAAAAAATTACATAAAAAAACTTGTAATCGATGCCTCGTCACCGATGAAAAGCTGATTGCAGGGGGATAATTTCCTCAGGTGTGAGCACGACAATGATTGCCTTTTCCGTATCTTTCTCTTTACCATCATTCAATCTAAAACCACCGTACCATGTCAATTATCAGGAAGATTCATGCACGTCAGATCATGGATTCGAGAGGGAATCCGACTGTCGAGGTAGACGTGTATACCGATAGCGTTTTCGGTAGAGCAGCAGTACCGAGCGGAGCATCCACAGGTGTTCATGAGGCTGTCGAGCTGAGGGACGGGAATTCCGCTGTCTATCTCGGAAAAGGGGTGCTCAAGGCAGTGGAAAATGTCAATTCGAGGATCAACGATGCCCTGCAGGGCATGCAGGTGACTGCGCAGGAGGAGATCGATGCGGCACTTATCGACCTTGACGGCACACCCAACAAGTCGAATCTCGGAGCAAACGCCATTCTCGGCGTATCGCTCGCCTGTGCCAAGGCCGGAGCCGACTTTACCGGTCTTCCGCTTTTCCGGTATATCGGTGGAACGACGGCGAACACCCTTCCGGTTCCCATGATGAATGTGCTCAACGGGGGTGCTCATGCTGACAATACGGTTGATTTTCAGGAATTCATGATCATGCCTATCGGTTTTTCCTCGTATTCAGACGCACTCCGGTGCGGAGCGGAAATTTTCCACTCTCTCAAGGCGCTGCTCAAGAGCAGGGGGCTCAGCACGGCGGTCGGTGACGAAGGCGGATTTGCGCCGGATGTCCAGTCCAATGAACACGCAATCGAACTGGTGATCGAGGCGATAGGCAGGGCAGGCTACCGGGCAGGCTCGCCAACGGCCTCCGGAGGTCTCGGCAATGGTCAGGTCATGATCGCCCTCGATCCTGCAAGTTCCGAATTCTATGATGCTTCGAGGAAAAAGTATGTTTTCAAGAAATCCTCGAAACAGGAGCTTGATTCAGTTCAGATGGCCGAATACTGGGAAAAGTGGGCGAACCTCTATCCCATCATCTCGATCGAAGACGGTATGGCAGAGGATGACTGGGATGGCTGGAAAATGCTGACGGACAAGATCGGTTCACGGGTGCAGCTGGTCGGAGACGACCTGTTTGTAACCAACAGCAGCAGGCTTGCCGAAGGCATCGGCAGGAAGACGGCCAACTCGATTCTCATCAAGGTCAACCAGATCGGCACCCTGACCGAAACGCTTCAGGCGATCGACCTGGCAAGGCGGAACGGCTATACAGCCGTGATCAGTCATCGCAGCGGGGAGACGGAAGATACCACCATCGCGCAAATCGCCGTCGCGACCAATGCCGGACAGATAAAGACCGGAAGCATGTCGAGGTCCGACCGCATGGCCAAATACAATGAACTGCTGAGAATCGAGGAGGAGCTCGGCGCAAGGGCAGTCTATCCGGGCATCAAGGCTTTTCGTGTCTGACGGCGTGCCGCTGCCTATGAAGGAACCCTTGCAGAAGGGTTCCTCTGCTTTATGGCGGAATGCCTGCCGGGTTCAACCCGGCTGCGACTGCGGGAGTGGGGTGACAAGATCATTTTTGCGGGCTCATGAGACACTATTTCGCTGACATCTGGGATACCATACGGTCCGGTCCGAGGAAATACATCCTTCAGGCTCTTCTCGTGCTGTTCGTGATCTGGTTTGTCTTCGGCGATTTCGGTCTGGTGACGAGGTTGAGAATGGAGAGGGAGCACCGGACGCTCATGGAGCGTCAGGAACTCGAACAGAAAAGGATCGCCGGAGATCAGGAAAAAATAAAAAATGCGTATCATCCCGACAGCATTGAAAAGGTGGCGAGGGAAAAGTACAATTTCCGCAGAGAGGGAGAGAGCGTTTTCATTATCAGACAACCATAGGTTTTCGAGTTGCCATGCAGGATTATCCGGTTTCCATGTACAGGTATCGCCGGCGGTTTACCCGTGAGGTGGTGTTCGGCGAGAGGCCGCTTGGGGGATATCAGCCTATCAGGGTTGAATCCATGACCACTACCCATACCATGGACACGGATGCCACGGTTGAGCAGTGCCGGCGGCTGCACGAAGCAGGATGCGAAATCATCAGGCTGACGGTACCGACTGAAAGGGATGCGGAAAATCTCTTCCAGATCAGGGACCGTCTCCGGAAAGACGGTATCGGCACGCCGCTGGTGGCCGATATCCATTTTTCAGCAAGGGCCGCAATGAAAGCCGTGGAATGTGTGGAGAATATCCGCATCAATCCGGGCAACTACGCCAACAAGGCAAAATTCAGCAACGAGGATTATACCGAAGCAGCGTATCAGGAGGAGCTCGAGAAGGTGCGTGCGGAGTTTACCCCGCTTGTCCGGAAGGCGAAAGCTCTCGGGGTATCGATGAGAATCGGCACCAATCACGGTTCGCTTTCCGACCGCATCGTGAGCCGTTTCGGAAATTCTCCTGAAGGCATGGTGGAGGCTGCCCTCGAGTTCGCAAGAATCTGTGAGGATGAACAGTATTTCGATCTGCTCTTTTCAATGAAATCCTCCAATGTCAGAGTCATGATCCAGGCGTACCGGCTTCTTGTCGCCAGGGCCGACAGGGAACTCAGGTTCGCCTATCCCCTGCATCTGGGCGTCACGGAAGCCGGGGATGGCGATGAAGGCCGGGTCAAGTCTGCCATGGGAATCGGCGCCCTGCTTGAAGACGGTCTCGGGGATACGATACGGGTATCGCTGACAGAAGACCCTGTCAATGAGGTGCCTGTCGGATTTGCGATTGTCAGAAAGTACAACGATTATCACCTCGTCAAGGGGGATCGTGGCCATGTGCCTGTCGGTCAGGTTGTCGGAAATCAGGACAGGATCATCCGGAACGGGGCGTTTCCGTTCGATCCTTTCCGTTATGCAAGAAGGGCTTCAAACGGGGTCATGCTCGGCGGCCTGCAAGCCGGAAATGATGCTCTGCCGAGGGTTGAAACCGAACTGCACGGTTCGCCTTGCGATCCCGAGCGGCTTGCAGCCGAACTGTCGGCACGGCTTGCTCCTGAAAAACCGGAAGACGCCATCCGCTCCGAGTTTGCCAGTATCAGGGCCGGCAGTATCGAGGATGTCCATGCCCTGGACAGGTTTCTTGAAAATCTCGGAGAAGCGCGGAAACGCGTCGTTGCATCGACGGCCGACATCTCAGTGTTTTCCATGCTGATTTCAAGGGTATCGAAGGCAAGGCTTGATATCGTCGAGGGAGAGGTTCTCGATCTGTCCTTCCTTGAGGATCTCCATGACCGGGATGCAGCCCTCGAGTTCTGTTTTGTTCATGACCGGTCGTCGGTGCAGGTGCCGGCGGAAGTGCTCTGCCGCCTTGCATTGAAACTCCGGAAAATGGGTTTGCAGCGGGTTTTTCTTTCGATCATGTCCGAGCATGCGGTCTATGCATGCAGGAAGCTTGTTCTCGAACTGCAGCAGACCGGCATCGATTACCCTGTCGTAGTCAGATACCGCAATGCCGGTGCGGACAGGAACACTACGCTCATCGACTGTTCCATCCAGACCGGAACATTGTTCTGCGACGGTATCGGAGACCTCCTTGCGGTAAGAACGCCGCTTTCGCATGAAGAAGAAGTCAGTCTCGCGTTCAATATCCTGCAGGCGGCCAGAGTCCGCATGTCGAAAACCGAATTCATTTCATGTCCCGGCTGCGGGCGGACGTATTTCGAACTGGAAAAAACCACTGCGCTCATCAAGCAGAGGGTCTCGCACCTGAAAGGACTGAAGATAGGTATCATGGGCTGTATCGTCAATGGACCGGGTGAAATGGCCGACGCGGATTTCGGTTATGTGGGTTCCGGCAAAGGGCGTGTCAGTCTGTATGTCGGCAGGCAGTGTGTCGAGGAAAACATACCTGAGAATGCAGCCCTCGACCGGCTGGTGGAGCTGATCAAACAGAACGGCCGGTGGGTGGAGCCCGCATGAACCGGGAGAAGCTGTACACGCTTGTAACCGGGGCCTCAATGGGGATAGGCAAGGCACTGGCGGAAGATTTCGCGTCCAGGGGGGATCATCTGCTCCTTGTAGCCCGCTCGAAAGAACGGCTTGACGAGCTTGCCGCCCGGCTCATGCGGAGCCATGACATCGATGTCATGGTCTGCCGTGAGGATCTGGGCCTTCCGGGTGCCGCCGGACGGGTCTTCGGGTTTTGCCGGCGAGAAGGAGTGACGGTCGATCGGCTGGTCAACTGCGCCGGGTTCTCGGTGGCCGGCAGCTTTGTGCGCATTGCCGGGGAGGAACTGTATCAGATGGCAATGGTCAACATGGTCGCCCTTGCTGACATGACCCGCCTTTTTCTGCCGGGCATGCTTGGGCGGCGGCGCGGAGCAGTCGTGAACATCGCCTCCCTGGCGGGATTCCAGGGGGTTCCCGGGATGGGTCTCTATTCGGCCACCAAGGCGTTTGTCGTGAACCTGACCGAGGCGCTTGCCTCCGAGACCTGCAGTTCGGGTGTACGCGTCTTTGCCGTTTGTCCCGGTTTCATCGACAACGACCGTTTCTACAGCCGGGCCGGCCATGACCGCAGGCGCATCATCGTTCCCATTTCCGAGGTGGGGGTGGTGGTAAGGGCGGTCCGGAGGGGGCTTGACAACAGCACCACCATCCTGATGCCGACGATGTTCGACCGGCTCATGGTTTTTACCCAGCGACTGCTGCCAAGGTGGTCTGTGGTGCGTCTTGCCGGTTTTTTTGCTGGAGCCGGCGAAAAAACATGATCAGGTATCCCGCAATCTTTTTTCTTTGCTTTTTTCGGGGCAAAAATTATATTACCAGCCCTGTATTTTTATGAGCTGCTGGTGTAGCTCAATTGGTAGAGCAGCTGACTTGTAATCAGCAGGTTGCGGGTTCGAGTCCCATCACCAGCTCGTAGTAAATGCACGGGTAGGTAGCGAAGCGGTCAAACGCAGCAGACTGTAAATCTGTCGACATATGTCTTCGGAGGTTCGAATCCTCCCCTACCCACGTGAGTTGGTTGATGCAAGCTGATGTAGCTCAGTCGGTAGAGCACTTCCTTGGTAAGGAAGAGGTCATCGGTTCAAATCCGATCATCAGCTCCGGTTTACGGAGGAGAGGATATACGTCAGTAGCTCAATTGGTAGAGCAGCGGTCTCCAAAACCGCAGGTTGGGGGTTCGAGTCCCTCCTGACGTGCATGGAGCCCGCATTCCGATGCTGTTCACGATTTTCATCCTGTAAGGAAACCCATGAAAAAATATATCGAGGCAGTTGACAAGTACTATCGTGATGTGGTCGGAGAGATGAAGCGGGTTTCCTGGCCGACCAAAGAGGAGGTAAAGGAGCTTACCATCGTGGTCTTGACGGTTTCGGGTATTCTCGCGGTGTTTACGTTTGTTGTGGATTGGGTGATCAATTCGGTTATGGGGCAACTATTGTAAGATTAAGGATTTCAACGTGGCCGTGATGAGCGTTAAAAAAAAGATAAAGGAAGAAGAGCAGCCCCCGAAAGCCCACTGGTATGCCCTCAGGATCTATTCCGGTCACGAGCGGAAGGTCAAGGAAGGGATAGAGACGGAGGCTGAACGTCAGGGGTTGACAGAAAAGATCAAACAGGTCTACATTCCGTACGAGCGTTTTGTCGAGGTGAAGAACGGAAAGAAGAGGAGTCTCACCAAAAATGCGTTTCCGGGATATGTGCTTCTCGAGGCTGTGCTTGACAAGCAGACCAAGAACCTGATCATGGATATTCCGTCGGTCATGGGGTTTCTCGGTGTCGATGACAACCCCACGCCGCTGCGTCCCGAGGAAGTCGAGAAGATTCTTTTGCCTGAAGGCGCTGTCGAGCACCGGTCGGTTGTCGAGGCTCCGTTCAGGGTGGGCGACTCGGTGAAGGTTATCGATGGCCCTTTCAGCTCTCTGACCGGCGTGGTGCACGATGTGTGCACCGACAGGATGAAGGTCAAGGTCATGATCAATTTCTTCGGCAGAAGCACGCCTACCGAGCTGGATTTTTCCCAGGTCAAATCAGTTTCGCAATAACGGGATTCAAGTTTTCTTTAAGCTGTTGAAAGAGAGATACGTGTATGGCAAAAAAGATAGTCGGGTTCATCAAGCTGCAGATTCCTGCGGGGGCAGCCAATCCAGCGCCTCCCGTCGGTCCGGCCCTCGGTCAGAAAGGCGTCAACATCATGGAGTTCTGCAAGCAGTTCAATGCCAGGACCCAGTCTGAAGCCGGGATGATCATTCCCGTCGTGATCACGGTCTATTCCGACAAGTCGTTTACCTTTATTACCAAGACCCCGCCGGCGGCAGTGCTTCTTCTGAAAGAGGCAAAGCTGCAGAAGGGCTCGGGAGAGCCGAACCGCAACAAGGTCGGAACCGTCACCAGAGACCAGGTCCGCAGGATCGCCGAGCTGAAGATGCCGGATCTCAATGCCGTCGATGTCGAGGGGGCAGAGCAGATGGTCATGGGTACGGCAAGAAGCATGGGGATTGTCGTTCAGGACTGAACTGCGTGTTTTGATGCAATCGTGGGAGGCCGGGAAGGCCGTTTTTCTAACCACCAATGTTCATGAGCAATGCCAGGAAAAAAGTACAAGAAAGCGTGTGCCGCATTTGACCGCAGGCAGGAATACGAGCTTGCGGAAGCAGTGGATAAGGTCAAGGAGATCACTGATGTAAAGTTTGACGCGACGATCGATATCGCCATGAAGCTTGGTGTCGATCCCCGCCATGCCGACCAGGTCGTCCGCGGAACCGTCATGCTGCCTCACGGAACGGGAAAAACCGTTTCCGTGCTGGTGATCAGCAAGGAAGCAAAATTCGAGGAGGCTCGCGAAGCCGGTGCCGATCATGTCGGCTTTGAGGATTATATCGAAAAAATCCAGTCCGGATGGACGGATGTGGACGTCATCGTGGCGACGCCTGATGTCATGGGCCAGCTCGGCAAGGTCGGCAAGATTCTCGGTCCTCGCGGGCTGATGCCGAACCCGAAGTCGGGTACCGTGACCATGGATGTCGCAAAGGCGGTTCGTGAGGTGAAAGCCGGTAAAATCGAATTCAGGGTTGACAAGGCCGGTAACATTCATGCCCCTGTCGGCAAGGTCTCGTTCCAGAGTGAACAGCTGGCCGGCAATATCAGCAGTTTCATCAGGGAGGTGATCCGCCTGAAGCCATCGGCAGCAAAAGGTCAGTATGTTCAGGGTATTACCATCTCAAGCACCATGTCGCCGGGTGTCAGGGTGAAAAAGGAAAAATTCGTTGCCTAACAAAAACGGTTTTACACGATGAATCGAGATAAAAAAGAGCAGATCGTTCAGGAAATCGCAGGAAAGATCGAAAGATCGCAGGGTATTTACCTGACCGAATATCAGGGCTTGAACGTGGCCAAAATGGCTGAGCTGCGCAATCAGTTCAGAAAGGCGGGTATCGAGTACAAGGTCGTCAAGAACACCCTTATCAGGAAGGCGCTGAAAAATGCCGCCGACGCCGACAGGATGGCCGGCGGGTTGAAAAGCACAACGGCCGTTGCATTCAGCTATGACGATCCGATCGCACCGGCAAAGATCATCAGGAAGTTCGGCAAGGACAATGAAGCGCTGAAATTCAAGATGGCTGCCATCGACGGTGTGATATACGGTGCCGAGAAACTGCCGGAACTGTCGGAAATGCTCAGCAAGACCGAGAATGTCGGAAGGGCGGCCGGACTGATCAACAATGTGATCAGTTCCGTGCCCATGGTGATCAACGCCGTCATGCGGGACCTGGTTTCCGTCATTGACCAGGTGGGCAAGCAGAAACAGTGAGCCCTGAGAAAAAGTCTATTACGCACTCAAAGCTTCATATTATCAATATAAAACAAGAGAGGAAATAATGTCATCTATTGAAACACTTGTAGAAGAGATTGGTAAGCTTACCCTTACCGAAGCTTCCGAGTTGGTGAAAGCGTTGGAGGAAAAGTTCGGCGTGAGTGCTGCTCCTGCTGTAATCGCCGGTGGTTTTGCAGCTGCTCCCGCAGGTGATGCTCCGGTGCAGGAAGAGAAAACCGAGTTTGACGTTGTGCTCAAATCCGGCGGTGCCAACAAAATCAATGTGATCAAGGTTGTCCGGGTCATTACCGGTCTTGGTCTGAAGGAAGCGAAGGACATGGTGGATGGAGCGCCTAAAACGGTCAAGGAAGCCGTTTCAAAGGACGAAGCAGAAAAGATCGCCAAAGAGCTTAAGGACGCGGGTGCTGAAGTAGAGTTGAAGTGATCTTTCTCAGGAACCAATATCATACCAAGCTCCGTGTCGATCCGGGACGGAGCTTTGTCCGTTTGTTGAAATTCTGACCCGATGGTCGCCGGCGTGCATGAATAGGGTTTCTGCAGACCGTATACGTGCTTCCGGCAAGGTCTCTGCTGTTCCTTGTCATGACGATAACCGTTAAGTACTCCCTGCAATTGATAAAAGCGAGGTGCATGTGAAAGTGGTTGACGCAACACCAACACCGTGTATTGACTTTTCCAAGATCCAAAGTGTCATAGAACCCCCTGATTTACTGAAGGTACAGCTTGATTCATTTCATAATTTCATTCAGGACAGCGTTCCGCTTGCCAAACGCAGGGATCAGGGTCTTGAAAAAGTGCTCAGGAGCGCCTTTCCCATTACCGATACAAGGGGTCTGTACCTGCTCGAGTATATTTCGTACAGTTTCGACAAGCCGAAATATACAGTCGAGGAGTGCATCGAGCGGGGTTTGACCTACGATGTTTCCCTGAAGGTCAAGCTCAAGCTTTCCTACAAGGATGAACCGGATGAACCGGACTGGAAGGAAACCATCCAGCAGGAGGTTTATCTCGGCAGGATTCCCTACATGACCGAAAGGGGCACGTTCATCGTCAACGGTGCCGAGCGTGTCGTTGTCGCCCAACTGCATCGTTCTCCCGGCGTTGTGTTCAGTGAGGCCGTGCATCCGAACGGCAAGAAGATGTACTCCGCCAAGATCGTTCCGACCAGGGGTTCATGGATCGAGTTCCAGACGGACATCAACAACCAGATTTACGTCTACATCGACCAGAAAAAGAACTTCCTTGTCACCGCACTCCTCAGGGCCATCGGGTTTGCGAAGGACGAGGATATTCTCGGCCTGTTCGACATGGTCGAAGATGTAGAGATCTCGCAGAAAGGCGTCAAGAGGGAACAGCTTATCGGACTCAATCTTGCCTCGGACATCGTGGATATGCAGACTGGCGAGGTGGTTCCTGCACGGACGGCGATCACGGAAGAGATCCTTGACCAGATCATTGCGGCCGGATACAAGAAAATCAGGGTTATGAGAACGACCGTCGGGGAGAAAGGCCTTGACAAGTCCATCATCATCAACACCATTCTCAACGACAGTTCCGCAACCGAGGAGGAGGCGCTTGAAATCGTCTACGAAGAGCTGAGGGCAAACGAGGCTCCGGACATCGATGCCGCCCGCAGCTTTCTGGAAAGGACCTTTTTCAACCAGAAGAAGTACGACCTGGGCGACGTCGGCCGTTACCGCATCCAGAAAAAACTCCAGACGGAAATCGGAGAGCTGGACGCCTATGTTGCCGCCAAACCTGAACTGAAGGCTCTTTCCGAAACCATTTACGACCGGATACTGCAAACCATCCGCTCCTACTCCGAAGAGCCGATCGGCGAAGATATCCTCGTTCTGACCCATTACGACATCATTGCCGTCATCAATTACCTGATCAAGCTGGTCAACGGCATGGCCGAGGTCGACGATGTGGACCATCTGGCGAACCGCCGTGTCCGTTCGGTCGGCGAGCAGCTTGCCGCACAGTTCGTTATCGGTCTGGCGCGCATGGGCAAGAATGTCAGGGAAAAGCTCAATTCTCGCGATTCCGACAAGATCGCGCCGGCCGACCTGATCAACGCGCGGACGGTTTCAAGCGTGGTGTCGAGCTTTTTCGCGACCAGCCAGCTTTCCCAGTTCATGGACCAGACCAATCCTCTTGCCGAGATGACCAACAAGAGGAGGGTTTCAGCGCTCGGGCCGGGAGGCCTTACGCGCGAACGGGCAGGCTTCGAGGTTCGTGACGTGCATTATACCCACTACGGCAGGCTCTGCCCGATCGAAACTCCCGAAGGTCCGAACATCGGTCTCATCTCGTCGCTTTCCGTCTATGCGGAAATCAACGACAAGGGATTCATCCAGACTCCGTACCGTGTGGTCGAGAAAGGCGTCGTGACCGACAACGTTGTCATGCTGTCCGCCGAGGACGAAGAGAACAAGATCACGGTCCCGGTCAGTATTCCCATAGACGAAAGAAGCAGGATCGCCGTTGAGTCGGTGCAGGCAAGAACCAAGGGGGACTACCCGCTCGTGCCTGCCGAAGAGGTGAACTATATGGATGTCTCTCCCGTGCAGATCGTCAGTGCGGCAGCAGCGCTCATTCCTTTCCTCGAGCATGACGACGGCAACCGCGCCCTCATGGGGGCGAACATGCAGCGCCAGGCTGTTCCGCTGCTCATATCGGAGGCCCCGCTGGTAGGCACGGGCATGGAGATCATGGTTGCCCGTGATTCGAGGGCCGTCATACTTGCCGAAGGCCCCGGCGTGGTCCAGAACGTGACCGCGGAGCGTATCGAGGTCCGGTATGATCTCGATCCGGAAAGCGGATCGGCATTTTCACTGCTCGATCCCGATGAAGGTGTGAAAGTCTACAAACTCATCAAGTTCAAGCGTTCTAACCAGGATACCTGTATTTCGCAGCGTCCTCTTGTCAGGAACGGGCAGCGAATAAACAAGGGTGACGTGCTTGCCGACAGTTCCTCGACCGACAATGGCGAACTTGCGCTCGGAAAGAACGTCCTGGTTGCCTTCATGCCCTGGAGGGGGTACAACTTCGAAGACGCCATCGTGCTGAGCGAGCGGCTGGTGTATGACGACGTTTTCACCTCAATCCACATTCATGAGTTCGAATCGAACGTACGCGATACGAAGCGCGGCGAGGAGCAGTTCACACGGGATATCTACAATGTCAGCGAAGAGGCGCTCAGAAACCTTGACGAGAACGGTATCGTCAGGATCGGTGCCGAAGTCAAGGAGCGTGATATCCTGGTCGGCAAGATCACTCCCAAGGGTGAAAGCGATCCGACTCCTGAGGAAAAGCTGCTCAGGGCCATTTTCGGCGACAAGTCAAGCGACGTGAAGGATGCTTCCATGCATGTTCCTGCGGGCATGAAAGGAATTGTCATCAAGACGAAGCTGTTCAGCAGGAAGAAGAAAGTCGGCATGGATGTCAAGGACAAGCTTGAAGCCGCAGACAGGAAATTCGACAACAGGGAGGCCGACCTCCGGAAGCGCTTCGCCCGCTGGATGAAACAGCATCTCGACGGGAAGAAATCGACCGGCGTTTTCAATGACAAAGGCAAGGTGCTTGTTCCCGAAGGAACGGTTTTCGACGATGCGGTTCTTGCGAAGTTCAACGGACTTCCTTTCCTCGAGTCCGTCGATCTCGCAAAAGGCATTCTTGCTTCTGCAAAAGCCAACGAAAATCTTGTTCGCCTGATCAGGGAGTATCGCCTGAAGCTGAAGGACCTTGCTGACGAGCGCGAGAACGAGAAATACAAGCTCAACGTCGGTGATGAACTGCCCCCGGGTATCGAGGAGCTTGCCAAGGTCTATATTGCCCAGAAACGAAAAATCCAGGTCGGCGACAAGATGGCCGGACGTCACGGCAACAAGGGCGTTGTCGGCAAGATTCTGCCTATCGAGGACATGCCGTTCATGGGTGACGGTACTCCTGTGGATATCGTGCTCAATCCTCTGGGCGTGCCGAGCCGTATGAATATCGGCCAGCTGTATGAAACCTCGCTGGGATGGGCGGCAAAAAAGCTCGGGGTCAAGTTCAAGACGCCGATCTTCAACGGCGCCACCTATTCGGAAGTGCAGGAACAGCTTGAAAAAGCAGGACTACCGGGCCATGGAAAGGTCCGTCTGTATGACGGGCGCACCGGTGAGGCGTTTGATGACGAGGTGACGGTCGGCTACATCTACATGCTGAAACTGAGCCATCTTGTTGACGACAAGATTCATGCGCGCTCGATCGGGCCATACTCGCTGATCACGCAGCAGCCTCTCGGCGGCAAGGCGCAGTTCGGCGGCCAGCGTTTCGGAGAGATGGAGGTGTGGGCTCTGGAGGCCTACGGTGCGGCAAATATCCTGAGGGAAATGCTGACTGTCAAGTCGGACGATGTTGTTGGCAGAAACAAAACCTATGAAGCCATTGTGAAGGGCCAGAATCTTCCTGAACCGGGAACGCCGGAGTCGTTCAACGTTCTTGTCAGGGAGCTCCAGGGGCTTGGTCTCGAGATCCGTATTGACGACAAGGTACCCTGATAGCGGTTGTTATCAGACGTTCAGTACTCGTATTCATCGAGGTTTTTTCAAGGTTGTTTAACAGGGATATCGACTATGATTTTTTCACAGGGATCATCACCGCTGAAAGGTGATTTTTCAAAGATCAAGTTCAGTATTGCATCTCCGGAAAGCATCCTTGCCCATTCAAGAGGCGAGGTGCTGAAGCCGGAAACAATCAATTACCGTACGTTCAAGCCGGAGCGTGACGGTCTGATGTGCGAAAAAATATTCGGACCCACAAAGGACTGGGAGTGCTATTGCGGAAAATACAAGAGGGTTCGGTACAAAGGCATCATCTGCGACCGCTGCGGCGTGGAAGTGACGACCAAAAGCGTCAGACGGGAAAGGATGGGGCATATTTCCCTCGCCGTTCCCGTGGTGCACACCTGGTTTTTCCGGTCGGTGCCGAGCAAGATCGGAGCACTGCTCGATCTGTCAACCAAGGAACTCGAGCGCATCATCTATTATGAAGTCTATGTGGTCATCAATCCCGGAGAACCCGGTGACAAGCAGGGAATCAAGAAATTCGACCGCCTGACCGAAGAACAGTATTTCCAGATCATCACCGAATACGAGGATAATCAGGATCTTGATGACTCCGATTCCGCGAAGTTTGTTGCCAAGATGGGTGGCGAAGCGATACACATGCTTCTCAAGGGTCTTGATCTTGATGAGATCGCACTCCAGCTGCGCAAAATTCTCAAGGAAAGCGGTTCGGAACAGAAGAAAGCCGACGCGCTGAAACGGTTGAAGGTTGTCGAGGCATTCAGGAAAAGCTACGAGCCCCAGAAACGGACAAGAAAAAAATCCACCGGCCTGTTTCACGAGGATGAGTCACCCGAGCCTTACATCTATGAGGGGAACAAGCCCGAATACATGGTCATGGAAGTCGTTCCGGTCATTCCTCCCGAGCTGCGGCCTCTCGTGCCGCTTGAAGGGGGGCGGTTTGCCACGTCCGATCTCAATGATCTGTATCGCAGGGTGATCATCCGGAACAACCGCCTGAAAAAGCTGATCGATATCAGGGCTCCCGAGGTGATCCTGCGCAATGAAAAAAGAATGCTTCAGGAAGCTGTCGATGCTCTTTTCGACAACTCCCGCAAGGCCAATGCCGTCAAGACCGGAGAGTCGAACCGTCCGCTCAAATCCCTTTCTGACGCACTGAAAGGCAAACAGGGACGTTTCCGTCAGAACCTGCTCGGCAAGCGTGTTGACTATTCCGGACGATCGGTTATTGTTGTCGGTCCGGAACTCAAACTGCACGAATGCGGTCTGCCGAAAAGCATGGCCATCGAGCTTTTCCAGCCGTTTGTCATCCGCCGGCTGGTCGAAAGAGGTATCGCGAAATCCGTGAAATCTGCCAAGAAACTCATCGACAAGAAGGATCCTATCGTCTGGGATGTTCTTGAAAAAGTCATCGACGGCCGTCCGGTGCTGCTCAACCGTGCCCCCACGCTTCACCGCCTCGGCATACAGGCATTCCAGCCGGTACTGATCGAAGGCAAGGCAATACAGATCCATCCGCTGGTCTGTACTGCATTCAACGCAGACTTCGACGGTGACCAGATGGCCGTGCACGTTCCGCTTTCGCAGGAAGCCCAGCTCGAGGCGGCCCTGCTGATGCTGTCGTCTCACAACCTCATCCTGCCGCAGTCCGGCAAGCCGGTCACCGTTCCTTCCCAGGACATGGTGCTCGGCATGTATTACCTCACCAAATCACGGAATGGAGACAGGGGCGAGGGCCAGATTTTCTATTCCACCGACGAAGTGATCATCGCCTACAACGAACAGCGGGTTGGACTGCATGCACAGATCTTCGTGAAATACTCCGGCGAGATCGATCAGAAGTTCGATCCGGTCAGGTTGCTCGACATTCTTCCTCCAGAGCAGGCGGAGAAGAAAGCGTGGCTGAAATCGCAGATCGAGAAGAAACAGATGCTGGTGACGACCGTCGGAAGGGTTATTTTCAACCGTCAGGTTCCGGGCCGTATCGGTTTCATCAACAGGCTGATCAACAAGAAGGTGGCCAAAGAACTCATCTCGCGGCTTTCCAGCGAGGTCGGCAACGTCGAGACTGCCCGTTTTCTTGACAACATCAAGGAGGTCGGTTTCAACTACGCCATGAAAGGAGGCCTCTCCATCGGTCTGTCCGATGCGATCGTGCCGGAAACCAAGGTCAGGCACATCAAGAACGCCCAGCGCGACAGCGCCAAGGTCATCAAGGAGTACAACCGCGGTACGCTGACAGACAATGAACGGTACAACCAGATCGTCGACGTCTGGCAGAAAACCTCCAACCTGGTAGCCGATGAGTCCTACGAGAAGCTCAAAAAGGACAGGGAGGGCTTCAATCCTCTCTACATGATGCTTGATTCCGGAGCCCGAGGCTCCAGGGAGCAGGTCAGGCAGCTGACCGGCATGAGAGGTCTGATCGCCCGTCCTCAGAAATCGATGTCCGGCCAGCCGGGTGAGATTATCGAAAACCCGATCATCTCGAATCTCAAGGAAGGATTGACGGTTCTCGAATACTTCATTTCCACCCACGGCGCCCGCAAGGGTCTTTCCGATACGTCGCTGAAAACAGCAGACGCGGGTTACCTTACCAGAAGGCTCCATGATGTCGCTCAGGACGTCATCGTCACCATGGAGGATTGCGGCACCACCAGGGGTCTTCATGTCGAAAGGAACATCGAGGAGGAAACCAGCGGGCAGATCAAGTTCCGTGAGAAGATCAAAGGCCGTGTCGCCGCGCGCGATATCGTCGATGCCGTTACCGAAAAGGTGATTGTCAAGGCGGGTGAGATCATTACCGATGAACGTGCCGACATCATTCAGGACAATGCCGGAGTCGAGGAGGCTGAAATCCGTTCCGTGCTGACCTGCGAGGCGAAACAGGGGATCTGTTCGAAATGCTACGGCACAAACCTCGCGGTCCACAAGCTGGTCGAGATCGGGGAAGCGGTCGGTGTCATTGCCGCCCAGTCGATCGGCGAACCCGGCACCCAGCTGACGCTGCGGACCTTCCATCAGGGCGGCGCAGCCCAGGGCGGGATCGCTGAAACCGAAACCAAGGCATTCTACGAGGGGCAGGTCGAGTTCGAGGACGTCAAGACCGTCCGGCACAGCGCAATCAACGAAGACGGTGTCGAAGAGATCAGGATGATCGTGATCCAGAAGAACGGCAAGCTCAACATCATCGATCCGGATTCCGGAAAGGTGCTGAAGCGGCATGTCGTGCCACATGGAGCCCATATCTACTGCGAGCATGGCCAGATCGTCCGGAAAGACCAGGTTCTTTTCAGCAGCGAGCCCAACAGCACCCAGATTATCGCTGAAATGGAGGGTCTCGTCAAATTTGTCGATATCGAAAAGGGCATCACCTACAAGGAGGAGGTGGATCCCCAGACCGGATTCGCCCAGCACACCATCATCAACTGGCGCTCCAAGCTCAGGGCTTCGGAAACAAGGGAGCCCAGGGTGGTGATCATGACTTCCCAGGGAGAGGTCAGAAAAACCTATCCTGTTCCGATCAAGGCCAATCTCTATGTCGAGGATGGCCAGAAGGTCAATCCCGGCGATGTCATTGCCAAGGTGCCGCGGAACCTCGACCGCATCGGCGGCGATATCACCGCCGGTCTTCCGAAGGTTACCGAACTTTTCGAGGCGCGCATACCGTCCGATCCCGCGATTGTCTCTGAAATCGACGGGTATGTCAGCTTCGGTTCACAGCGCAGGAGCAGCAAGGAGATCAAGGTGAAAAACGACTTCGGTGAAGAAAAGGTCTATTATGTCCAGGTCGGCAAGCACGTGCTTGCCACGGAGGGCGACGAGGTCAAGGCCGGCGATCCCCTGACCGACGGTGCGGTTTCTCCGCAGGACATCCTGAGGATTCAGGGTCCGAATGCCGTACAGCAGTATCTTGTCAACGAAATTCAGAAGGTGTATCAGATCAACGCCGGTGTCGAGATCAACGACAAGCATCTTGAAGTGATCGTCCGCCAGATGCTCCAGAAGGTCCGCGTCGAGGAGCCGGGTGATACCGACCTGCTTCCGGGAGACCTGATTGACAGAAGCACCTTCATTGAAGCCAACGAGACCATTGCGGAGAAGATCAGGGTAACCGACAAGGGCGACGCTCCGGCAAGGATACAGGACGGGCAGCTTTACAAGACGCGTGATATCACAAAGCTCAACCGGGAACTGCGCAAGAACAGCAAGCATCTTGTCGCCTTCGAGCCTGCGCTGCAGGCGACCTCGCACCCGGTGCTTCTGGGCATTACCAGTGCGGCCCTGCAGACGGAAAGCGTGATTTCCGCGGCGTCGTTCCAGGAAACCACCAAGGTTCTGACCGACGCGGCAGTTGCGGGAAAGATCGACTACCTCGGCGGCCTCAAGGAGAACGTGATTGTCGGAAAGCTCATCCCTGCCGGTACAGGACTGAGAAAATACCGCTTGATCCGTATCCGCTCGAACGGGGAGGAGGAAGTTCCTGAAACCGGAGTTTTCGAGGACGTTGACGGAAAAGCGGAGGAAGAGGCCTGAAGGATGCCGGGAAAGAAGTAATGAAAAAAGGGAGATGGCCTCATCTCCCTTTTTTCATTACTTCTTTTCGAAACGGAAGGAGTCGAGAAACCCTGTATCATACTCCCCGCTCTTGAAAACCGGAGAGTGCATGACCTGTTTATGGAACGGGATGGTCGTCTTGACACCGAGAACAATGAATTCGTCCAGCGCCCTTGACATGCGGGCAATGGCTTCTTCCCTCGTATGAGCCGTTACGATGAGTTTTGCGATCAGCGAATCATAGGTGGACGGAACCACATAGCTCGCATAGCCGTGCGTGTCTACCCGTACACCGTGACCGCCCGGTGTATGAAACACCTGCAGCTCTCCGGGAGATGGTCTGAACATGTGTTCCGGATCTTCGGCATTGATCCGGCACTCAATGGCATGTCCCCTCGGGACAAAGTTCCTGCCGGCAATAGAGCTGCCTCCTGCAATCAGGATCTGCTCCCTGACGATGTCGACGTCGTAGCGTTCCTCGGTGACAGGATGTTCGACCTGTATCCGGGTGTTCATCTCCATGAAATAGAATTTCCTGTGGCGGTCAAGCAGAAACTCGACGGTTCCCGCCCCTTCGTAGTTGATGGCCTGCGCGGCCGCGATGGCGGCTGCACCCATCTGCTGACGAAGCACTTCGTCAACGACCGGGGAGGGCGTTTCCTCGATGAGCTTCTGATGACGCCGCTGGACTGTGCAGTCCCGTTCACCGAGATGGATGATGGTTCCATGCTGGTCGGCAAGGATCTGTATCTCGATGTGACGCGGGTTTTCAAGAAACTTTTCGATATAGACCCCGCTGTTTCCGAACGCCTGCCCTGCCTCGCTCTGCGAGGTTTTCAGGGCTTTTTCAAGCTGGGATTCCTCATGGACGACCCGCATGCCCTTTCCTCCGCCGCCTGCAGTCGGTTTGATGATCACCGGATAACCGGTTTTTTTTGCGGTTTCCCGGGCATGGGCCAGGTCCCTGATCAGGCCGTCACTGCCCGGCACAACCGGCACTCCGGCAGCGATCATGGTTTCCTTGGCCGTGTTCTTGTCACCCATCCGGCTGATCATCTCGGCGGAAGGGCCGATAAACTTGATATCGGACGATTGACAGACCTGGGAAAAATCGGAATTTTCCGCAAGGAATCCGTAACCGGGATGAATGGCATCAGCATTGGTTACCTCGGCTGCAGCAATGAGCCGGGGAATGTTCAGATAGCTTTCCCTGGCCACGGGCGGTCCGATGCAGACCGCCTCGTCGGCGTATCGGACATGCAGTGAATCGGCGTCGACGGTCGAGTAGACGGCAACCGTGCTGATTCCCATTTCACGGCAGGTATGCATGACTCGCAGTGCAATTTCACCGCGATTCGCAATGAGTATCTTTTTAAACAAGGTACAATGTCGAAGAAGGGTTGTTATGGCTTGATCCGGAAGAGAACCTGGTCATACTCGACAGGCTGGCCGTTTTCGACCAGGATTTCAACGATGGTGCCTGAATGTTCTGCCTCGATCTCGTTCATCAGCTTCATCGCTTCGATAATGCAGAGAACGTCACCGGTCTTGATCCGGTCGTTGACATTGACAAAAGAAGGAGAGTCCGGTGAGGGAGAGCGGTAGAAAGTGCCGACGATAGGAGAACGGATTTCGACAAGGTTGCCCGCGGCAGCTTCAGCGGCCTCTTCGGTTTTTCCGGCAGCCTGGCCAGCAGCCGGAATCTCGGAGGCAATGGTTCGGGGCGGGACGGGCTGGATTGCCTGCATCACCGGCTGGTATAACGGTGCTGCTTTTGCCGTCGTGCGTCTGAGCGTTATTTTTTTGTCCCCTTCTTCAATAATCACTTCATCGAGGTCGGAGGTATTGATGATCTCGATAAGTTGCTGGATTTCTTTCAGGTTCATGATGATGGTAACTTGTGGTTTGGCACTCGTTTCTCAAGAGAGCCTGTTCAAGATAATCACTTTTTGACTCTTTCGATATACTCCCCGCTCCTGGTGTCGATACGGATCACGCTGCCACTCTGGATGAACATGGGGACATTGACTTCGGCGCCTGTTTCGACAATGGCGGGCTTTGTGCCGCTGGTCGCCCTGTCATCCTTGGTCGTAGGGCTTGTTTCCGTGACCTCGAGTTCGATGAACGTCGGCAGCTCGACTTCCAGGATAGAACCATCGTCTGCGAAGACGATATCCACCATGACACCGTCCTTGATGAAACGCGATCCATCGCCGAGAGCGTGCTGAGACACGTGAATCTGGTCGAAGGTATCCGTATCCATCATGATGTAGTCACTGCCGTCCCTGTACAGGTACTGATACTTATTCCTCTCGGTGACGATCAGGTCGACCGATTCGCTGGCGCTGAAACGGTACTCGACGTTCCGTCCTGTCTTGAGATTTTTCATGCTGGCCTGATAAAACGCGCGCAAATTGCCCGGAGTGCGGTGTACGAGGCTCTCAATGCTGTGCGGCTCCCCCTTGAACCGGATGATGGAGCCCTTTGAAACATTGCTGATGGATACCATGAGTGCAGCTTGTCTTCTGGAACGATTTTTTGATTAACGACTGTGAATATACAAAGACGATTAATATAATACAGTGGGTCCTGAATAACAATCTCGGGCGTCAAGCCGCGGCTGGCCTGCATAAAAACAAATTGCATGTTTGTAGAGTACTTTTTAAATTCATGGAGTGTTGTTTAAAACATTCGGCTGTTCCTCCAACTAAAAAATAACGTCCTATGTCAAAAGCAGAGTTAGTTGAAAAAATCTCCTCGCAGGCGGGCTTGACGAAAGCTGATGCCGAAAGAGCGGTTAATGCGTTCATACATGTTGTGACGGCTACCCTGAAAGGTGGAGACGATGTAACGCTGGTTGGTTTTGGCACGTTTACGACAGGTGACAGGGCCGCAAGGCAGGGGCGTAATCCCCAGACCGGAAAGGCGATCACCATTGCTGCAAAGAAAGTGGTGAAATTCAAACCCGGCAAGGCATTGAAAGAAGAGGTCGGCGGTTAAGTCCGTGAGGAAGTGCATGAAGGTTAATGAGTCGCTGATAAAAGTCCATCATATGCAGTCGTATGATGGACTTTTTCTGTATCCGGGAGTCTGCTATGGCAACAAAGGTAATTCTTGATTTCGAAAAGCCCCTGTTCGAGCTTGAAGAAAAGCTCGATGAGATGAGGGCGTACCTGAAAAGCAGTTCCGGTGATCAGCCGAAGGAAGGTCAGGAAGGGCTGAGCCGGGAGATCGAGCTGCTTGAGGCAAAGGTGGAATCCCTGCGGAAATCGATCTACAGCAACCTGACCCGATGGCAGAAGGTTCAGCTTGCACGCCATCCGGCCCGGCCCTATACGCTCGACTACATCCTCATGATGATGAAGGATTTTGTCGAGCTGTCCGGCGACAGGCATTTCAGGGATGACAAGGCGATCATCGGCGGCTTTGCCCGCATCGAGGATCCCGCTTCCGGTTTTTCCCGAAGTGTCATGGTGATCGGCCACCAGAAAGGGCGTGATACCAAGTCGAACCTGTACCGGAATTTCGGCATGGCGCAACCGGAAGGATACCGGAAAGCCCTGAGGCTCATGAAGCTTGCGGAAAGATTCAGGAAACCTGTGATAACCCTTATCGATACGCCTGGGGCATATCCCGGCATCGAAGCGGAAGAACGGGGCCAGGCAGAGGCGATTGCACGAAACCTTTTTGAAATGGCCTCCCTGAAAGTTCCGGTCATCTGTGTGATCATCGGCGAGGGAGCAAGCGGCGGTGCGATCGGCATCGGCGTCGGCGACAGGATTCTCATGGCCGAGAACGGATGGTATTCGGTCATTTCACCGGAAAGCTGCTCATCGATTCTCTGGAGAAGCTGGAACTACAAGGAGCAGGCCGCCGAAGCGCTCAGGCTGACAGCCGATGATCTTCTCGAGCAGGGGATCATAGACCGGATTGTGCCTGAACCCATGGGGGGAGCCCACAGAAACCCTGAAGTGATGGCAGAAACACTCAGGACGATCCTTGTCGAGGAATTGCAGCAGCTCCTTGCCAAGGACCCGGAAACCCTCGTTCGTGAAAGGGTCGGGAAGTTTTCGGCAATGGGGGTATGGAAAGAGGAGACCTGATCCCGTTCTGCATGGTACCACAAAGAAAAGCCGGCTTGCTCAGCCGGCTTTTCCAGTTCCTGCCGCAGGTGGTAGGGTTATGAAATGGTCCAGGTGCTGTTTCCGGCCAGAAGCGCCTCGATACTGCCTTCACCGTTGACCTGGGCCTGGCTGATCTGTGCCGTCAGCGCATCCTCATAGGTGCTGCGCTCTTCCACATAGAAAATGCCGAAGGGCCTCGGGAGGAAATCCTCGTTTGTGTTGGGATCGTCGAAGAAGCGGGAGAGGATGTTCGCCTTGATGAAATCCTTTTCATCATGGATCCAGAGGTCGTCCTTCGATGCTTCCGCGAGACTGACAATGACGGGCTTGAAGCCGTCGAGCCTGATGCCTTTCGCGCCGCCGGTGCCGAAAACCAGCGGCTGGCCCTGTTCGAGATACAGGGTGGTGTCAGCTTTCCGGTCCTTGTCGCTGAAGGCATCGAATGCGCCATCGTTGAAGATGGGGCAGTTCTGATAGATTTCAACGACAGAGGTTCCGCGGTGTTCGGCTGCCCGCCTGAAAATATCGCGCATCAGCTTGCCGTCACGATCCATGATTCTTGCAACGAAGGTTCCTCCTGCGCCGAGCGTGAGTGCCACGGTGTTGATCGGGTAGTCGACCACGCCGTTCGGAGAGGTCACGGTTTTCAGGCCGACTTTGGATGTCGGGGAGTACTGTCCCTTGGTAAGCCCGTAAATCTCGTTGTTGAAAAGAATGACATTCAGATCGAGGTTTCTTCTGACAGTATGGATGTAATGGTTGCCGCCGATGGACAGCGCATCACCATCGCCGGTTCCCACCCAGACGCTCAGTTCCGGACGGGCGGTCTTCAGGCCCGAAGCCATGGCCATGGCGCGGCCGTGAATGCCGTGCACGCCGTAGGTCGCGATATAGTAGGGCAGCCTGGACGAGCAGCCGATGCCGGAAACAACAACAACTTCCTCGGTTTTCAGTCCCAGATCGGCCATGGCGTTCTTCAGCTGCTGCAGGATGGAAAAATCACCGCAACCGGGGCACCATTTCGGTTCCTGGCTGGATGTGAAATCCTTTGCTGTCAGTTGCGCAAGTGTATCGGTCATGATTCAAGCTCCTTTAAGATATCGGTGATTTTTGCTTCAATTTCCATCTCGTTGAACGGAAGACCCTGCACCTTGCTGAAGCCGATCGGCTCGATGAGGAACTTGTCCCTGATCAGATTGAGCATCTGTCCGCAGTTGTTTTCAGGAATCAGTACCTTTCTGTAGTTGCCGAGGATCGTGCCGAGATTTTTCGGGAACGGGTTGATGTAGCGGAGATGAGCGTGCGCAATGTTGCAGCCGCCTTCGAGAGCCTGCTCCACGGCTTTCTTGATGGCGCCGTAGGTCGAGCCCCAGCCGAGCACCAGCAGATCGCCTTTTTCCGGACCATTGTCGATGGTGAGGTCGGGAACGATATCGGCAACCCTGGCCACCTTTTCGGCGCGCAGTCTGGTCATGAGCGCATGGTTTTCGGGATCGTGCGATACATTCCCGGTTTCATGCTGTTTCTCGAGACCGCCGATACGATGTTCGAGGCCGGGCGTACCGGGAATTGCCCACTGGCGGACACAGCGCTCGTCGCGCTTGTACGGCAGATATGGCGGATCGTCAGGCTTGCGTTCAGCCGAGAAGACAGGTGTAATGGATGCAAGGTCGTCGGGAGAGGGTACAAGCATGGGCTCCGAGCTCAGTGCGAGGTAGCCGTCTGTCAGGCAAAGCACAGGTGTCATGTACTCCACCGCGATCCTGGCGGCTTCGTAGGCAGCATAGAAGCAGTCAACCGGCGACATGGCGGCGATAACCGGCATCGGAGCATCTCCGTGCCGTCCGTACATGGCCATGAGAAGGTCTGACTGCTCGGGTTTTGTCGGAAGACCGGTCGAGGGGCCGCCTCTCATGACGTTGATGATGACCAGGGGGATTTCAAGGATGACCGCAAGACCGAGGCCCTCGGTTTTCAGGGCAAGACCGGGTCCGGAGGTGTTGGTTGCCGCAAGCGCACCGCCGTAAGCCGCGCCGATGCTGGTGAGCACGCCGGCAATCTCGTCTTCCGCCTGGAAGGTCTTGACGCCCCATTTTTTCATGCCGGAAAGGGTCTGCAGGATTTCAGACGCCGGCGTAATGGGATAGGAGCCGAGGAACAGCTCCAGGCCGGCTTTTTTGGCTGCAGCCGCAAGGCCGATGGCCGAGGCTTCGTTGCCGGTGACGCGGCGGTACAGGCCGGGCTTTTTCTGTGCCGGAGCCACGCTGAAGCGGCCATGCTGTGAGAACATTTCGGTCTCGTCTCCGAAGTTGTAGCCGGCCTGAACCGCCTTGATGTTTGCGTTGGCGATATCCTGCTTGTTTTTGAACTTCGACTGCAGGGTGCCGATGGTGGTTTCAAGAGGGAGGCTGTAGAGCCAGTACAGCACGCCGAGGACGAACATGTTCTTGCACCGGTCAATGATCTTCATGCTGAGTCCGGTATCTGCAAGAGCCTTTCGTGTCAGGGTCACGACCGGGATCTGGAAAAGCGTGTAGTCCTTCAGGGTGCCGTCAAAAAGCGGGTTGTTTTCTTCCCCGTAACCCGACAGTTTCAGGTTTTTCGCATCGAAGCCGTCCGTGTCGGCAATAACGATGCCGCCGTGGTGCAGATTTTTCAGGTTTGCCTTCAGCGCCGCGGCGTTCATGGCGATCATGACATCGAACTTTGCACCGGGCGTGTACACGCCCGTCGTTCCGAACTGCAGCTGGAATCCCGATACGCCTGAAACGGTGCCGGCCGGCGGCCTGATTTCCGATGGAAAGTTGGGAAAGGTGTTGAGGTCCGATCCGTAGACTGCCACTGTATTGGCGAACTGCGTTCCTGTCAGCTGCATGCCGTCACCGGAGTCGCCGGCAAAGAGAACGGACACGCTGGTTTTTGCTGTTACCATATCCTCTTTCTTGTTTAAGATTGTTGTGTTGCTCATGGTCTCTGCGGTTGCTGTTTGAAATTCTCATGAACAACAAAATCCCCCCCTGTCAATGAATAATCATTTCATGGAGATCGTGTTGTGGTAACTGGAGAAATCTAATAACCGGAGGGTGTGAGAAGACAGGAAAACTTCCCGGACAGTCTTCTGCAAGCGTTGAATTTAACCTTTGTCGAAGGTTAAAACAAGAGTCCTGCGGGATTACCCTATGGTTTTTTTTCGATGGTGATCCTGTTTTCCTTCAGGTAAGCCTGCCACTCCTGCTCTTCCCTCACGGGGCACTGGTCGCTCAGATCACAGATGTCGCATCGCATGAGACCGTAGATCTGATCCATCCAGCATCCGGTGGTGCTTTTCTGGACTTCATTGACATAATTGGGATTGGCCATCGTCTTTCTGACACCGATATCCATCAGGTCAAGGATATCCTTTCTTCTCTTCGGATCTTCGATTCCCCAGCTCATATCGGCAGTTCCGGTTAGCTTTCACAAGTGCGGTTTTCCGGCGAATAACCATGCAATATAGTTCTTTTTTTATAATAGTTCATCATCGAGCGGCTCGGGGGAGCCTGGCGTGGAGCTCGCGGAAGGAGAGGGAAGGCGGGAAAAATCGCTTGGGATCAAGGATTAAAAAAGATTAACTTACGTGCCCTGAACCGCTGCAGACAGCAGCAAACGATCAGCATCGCCTGCAGTTCAACAAGTGAAAATCCCTATGAATGCAAGAGAAATAAGACAGTCGTTTCTGGATTTTTTTGCCGGGAAAGAGCACAGGATTGTCCGTTCGGCGCCGGTTATTCCTGCCGAGGATCCGACCCTGCTTTTCACCAACGCCGGAATGAACCAGTTCAAGGATGTTTTTCTCGGAAAGGGGACGAGGCCTTATGTCCGTGCCGCGGATACGCAGAAGTGCATCAGGGCGTCGGGAAAGCACAACGACCTCGAGGATGTGGGGCGCGACACCTACCACCACACCTTTTTCGAAATGCTCGGCAACTGGTCGTTCGGCGACTACTACAAGAAGGAAGCCATCGGCTGGGCATGGGAGCTTTTGACATCGGTCTGGAAGCTGCCGAAGGAACGCCTGTACGCCACGGTGTACCACGACGACGACGAGAGTTTCCAGCTCTGGCAGTCGGAGACGGATATCATGCATGACCACATCCTCCGCTTCGGTGAAAAGGACAACTTCTGGGAGATGGGCGAAACCGGTCCCTGTGGCCCCTGTTCGGAAATCCATATCGACCTCACTCCCGACGGCTCGGGAAAACCGCTGGTCAATGCCGGCGACCACCGCGTGATGGAGCTCTGGAACCTGGTGTTCATCCAGTTCAACCGGCAGGCGGACGGAAGGCTCGAACCGCTGCCCCAGAAGCATGTCGATACCGGCATGGGCTTCGAACGGGTCGCTGCGGTGCTGCAGGGCAAAGGGTCGAACTACGACAGCGACGTGTTCCTGCCGCTTTTCGAGAAGATAACCGGGATCACCGGTGTCAGCTACCGTGCCACCCTTGACGGGCAGGAGGATATCGCCATGCGGGTGCTGGCCGACCATGCCCGCACGCTCACCTTCGCACTCTCGGACGGCGCCATGCCCTCCAACGAGGGACGCGGCTACGTGCTGCGCCGGATCCTGCGCCGTGCGCTGCGCTACGCCAAGACGCTCGGCTGCAGCGAGCCGATCCTCTACCGGCTTGTAGAGACGCTCGCCTCGACGATGGGCGAGGTCTTTCCCGAGCTTCGCGAACGCAGGGAGACGGTGTCGAAAATCATCAGGGCCGAGGAGGAGAGCTTTCTCGCCACGCTTGATCGCGGCATCGAGATTTTCAACGACGTGGTGGCTTCTGTACAAAGGGCCGGCGGCACCGGGATAGCGGGCGCCGATGCGTTCCGCCTCTACGACACCTACGGCTTTCCCATCGACCTTACCCGGCTCATGGCTGCCGAATCCGGCCTCAGTGTCGATGAGGAAGGGTTCGAGCATGCGATGCACGAGCAGAAATCGCGGGCGCGCCAGGACCGCAGGGAGAAGCAGCAGGTGCAGGGCGGCGAGGCCGAGTGGCACTGGTTCGCCGACTGCCACGCCTCGCAGTTCACCGGCTACGGCACGCTTGAAGAGGAGAGCATGGTTACCGGTTACAGCATCGCGGCTGACAGGGTGCTTCTTGTGCTCGACCGCACGCCGTTCTACGCGGAAAGCGGCGGACAGGCAGGCGACTCGGGCTGGATCGAGACTCCCGACTACCGTCTGCACGTCACCGATACCCGCAGGGACGGCGACTCCGTTGTGCATGTGGTGACCAGTGCGTACGACAGCGTGCGTGATTGCAGTGTCGATCCGGCGGATCTGGTGTTCTATGCCTCCCGGCTCTCCTGCCGGGCATCCGTCGATCATGAGAATCGGGAAGGGACCGAGCGCAATCATACCGCAACCCATCTTCTGCATGCCGCGCTTCGCCGCATCCTCGGCGAGCATGTGCAGCAGAAAGGTTCGTTCGTCTCCGCCGAGCGGCTGCGGTTCGATTTCAGCCACTTCTCGAAACTTGCCCCTGAAGAACTCGAACAGGTGGAAACCGAGGTGAACGCCGCGATCAGGAGCGCTGCAGTCGTCGTGAAACACGAGGATATTCCCTACGAGGAAGCCATCGAAAAAGGCGCGCTTGCCTTTTTCGGCGACAAGTATGCCGACAGGGTGAGAATGGTTGAAATTCCCGGCATTTCAATGGAACTCTGCGGGGGAACCCATGTCCGGAGCATCGGCCAGATCGGCCTCTTCAAGATCGTCAGCGAGTCGTCGGTCGCATCCGGCGTCCGGAGGATCGAGGCCGTGACGGGCAAGGCTGCCGAACAGCTCGTGGGGAAGGAGTACCGGGAGCTGCAGGAGATCCGCCAGCTGCTGAAGCTCAAGGCTGAAGAGCCGGTAAAAGGCAGGGTGGCCGAACTTCTCGATGCCAGGAAAGAGCTTGAAAAACAGGTGCAGGAGTTCACCATCACCGTCCTTGCAGGAACGCTGGAGCGTTTCCTTGACGATGCAGAACAGGCCGGAGAACTTCGCATTCTTTCAGTCCGGATCGAACCTGTCGATGCGGAACCGTTGCGACTGGCTGTTGCCGCCCTGCGTGAAAGGCATCCCTCTGCAGCAGGGCTCTTCTGCTTCGAAGAGGGCGGCAAGGTATCGCTGACGGCGTTCGCCGGAGACCGGGCGGTTCGGGACTTCGGCATCGACGCCGCAAAACTCGTTCGCGAGGTTGCCCGGCACGTGCAGGGCGGCGGCGGCGGAAAAGCGGAATATGCAACTGCCGGCGGCAGGAACCCGTCGGGTATCGCAGCAGCGCTCGATGCGTTTCCGGCGCTGGTCAGGGCTGCCATCAAGTAACAGAGGACAATCGCCTGACCGTTTATGCTTGTTTTTGACTGTTTTTCCGGACGCTGCGAAAAACCCTCCTGCGACGGATGCCTCTGCAGACCCGTGCGCTCGTTGCGCCTCCTGCTGAAGTCCCGCGCCATGGCGAAGTGCGCAGACGATTCGGTCGATACCGAAGGGGTGTGGAAGAAAGAGGTGGAGAGCGTGCTTGCCCACCACCACCGGACGCCTGAAAAGAGCCCGCAGCAGCAGCCTGCTCCGAGACGCAGGAAACGGCTGCTCGCGCCGCGCGAGGAGATCGCATGGTTTCCGACAATCAGGCCCGATCTCTGCAACGGCTGCGCCGACTGCAAGGTGCTCTGCAAGCCGGGCGTTTTCGAGCCCGGTCCGCCCGACCCCGAAGGAATCCACCGGCCGAAGTTCCTCGTTGCCCATCCCTACAGGTGCCTGGTGCTGTGCGACCGCTGCGTGCCCATCTGTACATCGGGCGCGATAAAGCTCCCGCCGAAAGCGGATTTCGAGAAATACGTGGAGTATGTGGAGTGAGCGGTTCGCCGTCACATTCCCGGAAAAGAAAGCGGCTGCTCGCGCCGCGCGAGGAGATCGCCTGGTTTCCCGTTATCGAGAGCGAACTCTGCAACGGCTGCGAGGCGTGTCTGGAGTTCTGCAGGCCCGGCGTCTTCGCCCCCGGACCGGCCGATGAAGGGGACGGCGTTGTCCGGCGGCCGAAAATGACCGTGGCCAACCCGTACAATTGCTTCGTGCTCTGCACCCGCTGCGAACCGGTGTGCCCCTTCGGAGCCATCACCCTTCCCCCCAGCGAGGATTTCAAAAGGTTCGTCGAATACGTCGATTGAGCGGCAGTCCCGATTGGCGTGATTCTGTCGTCAATGTGGTTTCCATTTCAGCTGTTCATGCATCCAGCCGGATCTGGTGAAACTTCTTCCTGATCAACTCCTTGTAGGCCGCCTGATTTTCATGGTCAAGAAAACTCTTTTCTATCAGCAGATCCCACTGAGGCAGAACATTTCTGAACTTCCTGAACATTCGTTCCTGAACCACCTCGTCAATCGTCAAGACGCCGAAAGCCGCTCTGAAATCGTTCAGTGTGATCTTTTTTTTCTTTCCGTCAATCGTCAAGGCCAGGTCTTCCTTATCGGAAGGCATAACCAGTCCTGTCGAGACGAGATCATAGGCCGGGGCAAGGCTGTAGCCCCCTTTTGCTTCGATATCGATCAATGAAAAATTCTTCAGATGCATATCCGCATTTCCTGAGAGAAAGCAGAACAGCACCACCTCAAAAAAATTGATGACATCGAGACCGGGATTTGCAGCGTAACGATGTATGGCTTTCGCTATCTGTTCATATGAACCGTGATATTTATTCTCCGTGAGACGCCCGGTGATCTGGCACATATCCTCCATGTGCAGCTTGCCTTTCCCTGTACGATCAATACGGCGCGTCACGTATGCAAGGGCTCCCGACCGCATGCGAATCAGGGAGTGCGGAACCGTATCGATACGCGCCGCTTCAGCCATGCGCATCGTCAGGTCCTCTATTTCCGGCAACTGCCGGAATCGCTGCGAAGGGGGCTTGAGTATGTACCCTCCCCACAGGCCGACAATGGTGAATCGTTGCGGGGCATGAGCCTTTCCGGCCGGGTCCAGATGCAGCGACAGTTTCGGCTGCACCCCGGTAATGGCGGTCTGGCTCCGGATGACCTCCAGAGCGAGCTCATCGAGCTGGTTTTCATCAAAAGGTAACTCTGGAGGGAGAGGCGTTCCGAACATTTTCCGGCTGCACTTCCGATGGAAATCACCTTCTCCGGAGGCCAGAGGCTCATAGCAATAAAGACAGCGACGATCCATCGGCTCACTCCATGATTACAGGATGTACACTCACCGCCCCGATGCAATCCCTGCAGCAGTTCAACAAGAGGCCCATACGATCCCGCGGATCGAGCTTCCAGTTCCTTTCGGCAACGGCAAGCAGCCACCCTTCGGGTATCAATCCGTCAAAAAAAGGAAACATGGTTCTGCTCGAATATGCAGCAGCCCGCAACGGGAGCGTCAGACTTACCGGTCTGGCATCCTTCGAATCCAGGTATGCCTGATCATACAGAAAATGATAGCCCTCTTCATCCTGAATCAACCAGCCCGCAGTTCGGTCAAGGTACCGTATTTCGGCTTTTTGCATACGCTATGCCTCCCTCTCCGGCCTGACAGGCGCAAGTACGAACCCGAACAGGGCAAGCACCTGGTTCACCTTGTCCATCCGCAATGTTTTTTTTCCCTGTTCAAGATCACGGATAAAACGAAGACCTGTACCGGCCTTTTCTGCCAGTTCCGGCTGGGTCATGCCCAGGGCTTTTCGCCTGTCGCGGACAAATTCAGCTATATCCTTCATGATTCCTGTGATACCTGATCGGGTATACTGTGTATGGTTTATAGTCAATCTATACCTTTTCGGGTATAATAACAAGTAAAAACAAAAAAACCATACCCTTTCGGGTATAAATACTCCGGAGCGATCACCCTTCCCCCCAGCGAGGATTTCGAAAGGTTTGTCGAGTACGTCGATTGAGCCTTCTGCCCTATTGAGTGCCTTCCCCCGGTTTCTCCTTGCCGGTATTTCCGGTCAATGAGCCGATTCATAACCGGCAACAATTCCGGTACATGCTTTCCTGCGAAAATAGCCGTGGAGAGGTGTTTTATTGCACAAAACGATAAAAAGCCTTGTATATTTAAATCAATGCTATATAAATTACACCTTATAATTAAAAAAAGCTTGTTTCCCTCACCATAACCAGCACCCATGCTTCGATTTATCGAGAACGATCTTCGGCTCTGGCAGGAAGGGACACGTCGCAAGCCCCTCATCCTGCGGGGAGCGCGTCAGGTCGGTAAAACCTGGTCGCTCAAAGAGTTCGGAAACAAGCGATTTGAATCGCTTGCTCTTGTGGATTTTGAGCGGAATCAGTCCATATGCAGGGTTTTCGACGGCGATCTCAAGGCCTCGCGCATCATCTCGGATCTTGAGGTCATCCTGCAGCAAAAAATCACTCCCGGCAAAACCCTGCTCTTTTTTGACGAAATTCAGGCATGCCCCCGGGCTATAACCGCCCTGCGCTATTGTTATGAAGAGATGCCGGAACTGCATGTTGTTGCCGCCGGGTCGCTCCTTGAATTCGCGCTTGATGAGAACGCCTTTCCCGTTGGCAGGGTTCAGTTTCTCACGCTCTATCCGCTCTGTTTTGCCGAATATCTGGAGGCAATCGGCAACGCCCCTGCGGTGGCTGCAGTTCTCGGCAATCCTGCTGACATATCGCCTGCCGTGCATGACCTGCTGCGCGAGGAACTGAAGCGCTATTTCTTTATCGGGGGAATGCCTGCGGCGGTCAATGCGTACCTTGAGAAAAACTCATTGCGCGATGCCTTTGACGTACAAAAAGAAATTGCAGAGTCATACAGGCTGGACTTTGCCAAATATACGCCGAGGGTCGACCGTTTCTGTCTCGACGCCGTCTTTATCTCCCTGTCGCAGCATATCGGAAAACAGATCAAATATGCACGTCTTGGCGAGGGATACAGCAACCCGACGCTGAAAAAGGCATTTGATGCATTATGCCTGGCCCAGGTAGCCCGAAGAATCCCGTCGGTTGATCCTTCGGGGCTTCCATTGGGAGCTACGGCCTCGGCAAAATTATTCAAGGCGCTTGTGCTCGATATCGGATTGATGCGTCATCTGTCCGGTATGCCCAGTGATATCGAGTATGCAAGAAACGACCTTCTCGCCATCTACCGGGGAGCAATGGCCGAGCAGTTTGTCGGACAGGAGATGATGGTATCCCAGCAGGGCGACCTTTATTACTGGGACAGACAGGCTAAAAGCAGTTCAGCGGAAGTTGATTATCTGGCGGTTCTGAACGGCAGGATTCATCCTGTCGAGGTGAAAAGCGGAGCTGCCGGCAGTTTGAGGAGTCTTCATCTCTTTCTTGCCACGTACCCGGAGTGTGGCAAAGCGTTTGTCTTTTCCGACCGCCCGTATGCAGACCTCCCTGAGCAAAAGATCACGTTCCTGCCGCTCTACAGCACCTTTGCCGCCACAAGAAGGGAGTAACGAGAGAAGTATTCCCATCGTTTCCTGACGATCGGCAATGGCGCACAGCGCTGTGGCGACAGCGAGGTTGTCCTGTCGGGCGTGGCCCTGCATCGACGATAAGCGGAGTTGCCGGTTATCACGCGCCTGAATTGCTCCGTTGTGCCCACGTGCACGTTGATAGAGAAAGATGCGACAGGCGCCCCTACTCCGCCAGTTCGTCGCGGTCCCTGAACCCCATCAGGTAGAGGATGGCGTCGAGGCCGAGGGTGGAGATGGCCTGCCTGGCGCGTTCGCGCACGATGGGCTTCGCCCTGAAGGCGATGCCGAGTCCCGCCTTGCCGAGCATGGGCAGGTCGTTGGCCCCGTCTCCCACGGCCACGGTCTGTTCGAGGCGGATGTTCTCCTTCTCGGCGAGGATGCCGAGAAGTTCGGCTTTGCGCTCCCCGTCCACGATCCTGCCGAGGACCTTTCCGGTCAGCTTTCCTTCGTCGATCTCCAGCGTATTGGCGTACACGTAGTCGATGGAGAGCTTCTTCTGCAGGTAGTGGCCGAAATAGGTGAAGCCGCCGGAGAGGATGGCGGTCTTGTAGCCGAGCCGCCGGAGGTTGCCGAAGAGCCGTTCGGCGCCTTCGGTGAGCTGCAGGCGCGCGGCGATGGTTTCCATCACGTGCTCGTCGAGCCCCCTGAGCTGGCTGACCCGGCGCTGGAGGCTTTCGTTGAAGTCGAGCTCGCCGCGCATCGCCTGTTCGGTGATGGCTGAAACCTGTTCGCCGACCCCGGCTTCACGGGCAAGCTCGTCGATCACTTCGGAAGTGATGAGGGTCGAATCCATGTCGAACACCACCATCCGGCGGTTGCGCCGGAAAATGTTGTCCTCCTGGAAGGCGATGTCGATACCGAGGGTGTCGGTGATGACAAGGAGCTGCTCCCTGAAGAGGTTCTCGTCTGAGAGGGTGCCCCTGAGCGAGAACTCCACGCAGGCGCGCGTGTGGTTGCCGTTGTTGTTATCGAGCGGCACGCGGCCGGAAAGGCGGCTGATGGTGTCGATGTTGAGGTGGTGCGCGGCCACGATCGACGAGACCCGTTCAAGCTGTTCAGCGGTGATTTTGCGCGACAGCAGCGAAAGCAGGTAGCGGGGCTTGCCCTGTTCGCCCACCCAGCGGTCGTACTCCTCGTCGGCCACCGGGGTGAAGGTGATCTGGATGCCGAGCGTATGGGCGCAGAAGAGCAGGTCCTTCAGCACGGGCGAGGATGCCGACTCCTTCGGCACCTCCACCAGCATGCCGAGGCTGAGGTGGTTGTGGATCACCGCCTGGCCGAGGTCGAGCACCGGTATGTTGTACCCGGCGAGAATGGCCGTGATTTTCGCAGTCAGGCCCGGTTTGTCCGGGCCCGTGATATTGATGAGCAGCAGTTCGCGCATGGAGTGGGCGATAGAGGGGTACAGGTAAGACGCTGTCTTGTAATGCTTTGCTAATGCACCCCGATTTTCGGTAAAAACATCAGTCAAGATAGTGCATTTCGGCAACCTTCAAAAACGGGAGCAGGGTAGACAACCGAACTGAAGGCATCGGGCACAGGCAGAATGAGTGTGCCTTATAGCGTAACTGCTAATGGTGCGACATTATTTTGCTCTGCTTTCAGTAAGCTGTTGTTGCGATGTGAGCCAGGATGCGCCATTAACTTACATACCGAACCGTGTTCCCACCTGCATCATTCTCAGAGGTACTCTCTTTTTTGCCGCTTGCACCTGATTGTTTTTTCGGCTATTTTTATACTCAATAATAAAATCAGCCGAGTCATGCCCTACAAAACAAGAACACTTGAGCGCTTTTTCCTGCAAGCGAGTCAACAATTCCCCGTCATGCTGCTGACCGGACCTCGCCAAACCGGAAAAACAACGTTCCTGCGACACCTGGCAGAAGAAAATCGCTCGTATGTCACGCTTGACGACCCGATGCTCCGGGCACTCGCAAGGGAAGAGCCCGCACTGTTCCTGCAACGCTTTACCTCACCGGTTCTCATCGACGAAATACAGTATGCTCCACAGCTTCTGCCCTGCATCAAAATGGCAGTGGACAACGAAGCGCAAGCCGGAAAATTCTGGCTCACCGGTTCACAGCAATTCCATTTGATGAAGGGGGTCACTGAATCGCTCGCTGGTCGTGTCGGGGTGGTCAACCTGCTTGGATTTTCGCAGAGAGAGCTTTTGGACACTTCTTCTGCAGAGCCGTTTCTGCCGGTTCCGGAAGTCATGAAACAACGGGCAGAAAGCCGGCAATTGCTTCTGCCCGAACTCTACCGGAAAATCTGGCTCGGATCGTTTCCCGCTCTCCATCAGGAAAATCCTGCCGATCATGACCTGTTCTACAGTTCATACGTCCAGACCTATCTGCAACGTGATGTGCGCGATCTTGCCAATGTAGGCGACGAAAGCGCATTCATGGGATTTCTCCGCTCCTGTGCGGCGCGCACAGGCCAGATGCTCAATATCCTGGACCTTTGCCGCCAGAGCGACATCAACCATGCGACCGGAAAACGATGGCTCTCGATTCTTGAAAATTCAGGCATCATCTACCTGCTTGAACCATGGCACACCAATATCAATAAACGAGTGGTGAAAACCCCGAAACTGTACTTTCTCGATACGGGACTTGCAGCCTGGCTGACCGAGTGGACTTCACCCGAAACGCTGGAAGCGGGAGCAATGTCAGGAGCCATTCTTGAAAGCTGGGTGGTATCGGAGATCATCAAAAGCTGGTGGCACAACGGCAAGCGCGCTCCCATTTACTACTATCGCGACAAAGACGCCAAAGAGGTCGATCTGCTCATTCATCAGAACGGCACACTCTATCCGGTAGAAATAAAAAAATCGGCAAGTCCGGGAAAAGATGCAATTCGCCATTTCCAGGTTCTTCAAACCCTGAAACAGCCCATCGGGCAGGGATGTATCATCTCGCTTGCCCCCATGTATCTCCCGATCACGTCAACCATCGATAACGTACCTGCAGGAATGGTGTAACCATGGATCAGGAATACTGGGCATGTTCACTATGTGAATCGACTCAGCAGCGAAAGCAGGTATCGGGGCTTGCCCTGCTCGCCGACCCAGCGGTCGTACTCCTCGTCGGCCACCGGGGTGAAGGTGATCTGGATGCCGAGCGTATGGGCGCAGAACAGCAGGTCTTTCAGCACGGGCGAGGATGCCGACTCCTTCGGCACCTCCACCAGCATGCCGAGGCTGAGGTGGTTGTGGATCACCGCCTGGCCGAGGTCGAGCACCGGTATGTTGTACCCGGCGAGAATGGCCCTGATTTTCGCAGTCAGGCCCGGTTTGTCCGGGCCCGTGATATTGATGAGCTGTATACTTAATTATCTCGCCGAACAGTTATCTTTTAAAGAAGAGATAACCAAAGGAGAGAATTATGAACGCAGAAACCAAGGTCATCAAGCACAAGTTTTCAGTCCTGGAATTGGCTGAAGCACT
>Ga0233423_10000044_pt1 | contig 76295 bp, 63 predicted proteins | sample Watercolumn_Mata_FD_180713 | JGI IMG/M metagenome (GOLD analysis project Ga0233423, IMG submission 180713) | Freshwater microbial communities from Lake Matano, South Sulawesi, Indonesia - Watercolumn_Matano_2014_112_MG | ecosystem: Environmental > Aquatic > Freshwater > Lake | place: Indonesia... | reverse complement strand
CTGTGGGGACCGGAGAGCAGTACCAAACCGACGCTTGCGCAACCCTCGGACAGTGCGGGCAGCGCTCCGCACGACGCACAGTCTACCAAAACACTCCCATCCAGACCATACCCAGAATCAGTGGGGGTAGGTCAGAGCAATATTCCCTTGACCCTCGGCAGCCAACGCCTATAATCCCCTCCTCACCCACGATGAAGTACTGGCGCAAACCACTCGACGCCGAGCGCAAGAAGGCACCGCACGGCAACGTCCATGTCATCTTCGAACGCTGCAAGGGCTGCGGATTCTGCATTGCCTATTGCCCACGTCAGGTACTGGAGATGTCAACCGAATACAACCGCAAGGGCTACCACCCACCGGTTGTCTCGCACCCGGAGAAGTGCGTGAACTGCCGGTTGTGCGAAGCGCTCTGTCCCGAGTTCGCCATCTGGAACACGCTGGACGAACAGGAAGCCGAGGCGACCAAGTGAGCAAGCCGAAGCGCGGACCGGTTCTGACCGGCGCCCACTACCTCGACGGCGACCACGCCTGCGCTGAGGGCGCAATCGCCGCCGGCTGCCGGTTCATCGCCGGCTACCCGATAACTCCTTCGACCGAAGTCGCGGAACGCCTCGCTGAACGGTTCCCCAAGATCGGCGGCACTTTCATACAGATGGAAGACGAGTTGGCATCAATCGCCGCCGTACTCGGAGCAGCCTGGGGCGGCGCCCGGGCGATGACCGTCACATCGGGCCCCGGCTTCTCGCTGATGGTGGAGAACATAGGCCTCGGCGTTATGACCGAGACTCCCTGCGTGGTTGTTAACGTCCAGCGCGGCGGCCCTTCAACCGGCCTGCCGACCTTGACCGGGCAGCAGGATATGATGCAGGCCCGGTGGGGTTCGCACGGCGACTACGAGATTATCGCCCTCTCGCCCTCATCCCCGCAGGAGTGCTTCGACCTGACCGTCACCGCCTTCAACCTGTCGGAGAAGTACCGCGTCCCGGTGATGTTCATGATGGACGAGTGCGTGGGCCACATGACCGAGAAGGTCGTGATACCGGAGGCGGACACGATTGAGGTCTGGCCCCGCCGCTGGTACCGCGGCCCCAAGGACAAGTACCTCCCCTACGCGCCCGAGAAGGACGGCGTGCCGCTGATGATTCGCGCCGGCGATGACCACCGCGTCCATATCACCGGGCTGACCCACGACCAACGCGGCTACCCCATCATCAACGCCGAGACCCAACGCGCGTGCGTGTCGCGGCTCGTGGACAAGATTCGCAACAACGCCGACGACCTGATGGTTGTGAAAGAGGAACAGACCGACGGCGCTGACGTTGTTGTCGTCGCCTACGGCATCAGCGCGCGCGTGGCAACCAAGGCGATTGGCGACGCCCGAAAGAAGGGCGTCAAGGTCGGGTTCCTGCGGCTCATCACCGTCTGGCCTTTCCCGGAGAAGCGAATCCGGGAACTGGCCGGCAAGGTGAAGAGCCTGGTCATGCCGGAAATCAACATGGGCCAGATGTTCCGCGAGATGGAACGGGCGGCGAATGGTCAGTGCAAGTCCCTGCTGGTGCCCCACTGCGGCGGCTGGGTCCACGACCCGAACGACATCCTCAAGGCGATCGTCGAAGGAGCGAAGTAGTGTCGCTTGCCGATTGCCGAACGCCGAATGTCGAATGTCGGACCAATCGGAAGTCGTCAATCATCACTCGTCAATCGCATGAATCCTAACCAGCTTATCGGCAACCGCGGCACCGCCGACTCCCACCCGATGGAGAACTTCCTCCGGATGGATCGGATGCCGCACATCTGGTGCTCGACCTGCGGCCTCGGCACGGTTCTGACCGCGTTCATCGCCGCTGCCCAGGAAAGCGCTATTCCCCGCGAGGACGTCGTCGTTGTCTCCGGGATAGGCTGCACCGGCCGCGCCGCCGGTTACCTCAAGTACGACTCATTCCACACTACCCACGGCCGCGCCCTGCCCTACGCGACCGGCCTGAAGGTGGCCAACCCGCGCCTCAAGGTCTGCGTCATCTCGGGCGACGGCGACCTGGTTTCGATTGGTGGAAACCACCTCATCCACGCGGCCCGGCGCAACATGGACATGACCGTCATCTGCGTGAACAACTTCAACTACGCCATGACCGGCGGGCAGGCGGCACCTTCAACACCCCAGGGCGCGTCTGCCACCACTGCCCCCTACGGCGCCTTTGAGCGGCCGTTCAACTTCCCGTTTCTCGTGGATTCCTGCGGAGCGACCTATGTCGCGCGCTGGACCGCGCTCCACGTCCGCCAGTTGACCATAGCCATCAAGGAATCCCTGCTCCACCGCGGTTTCTCGTTCATCGAAGTCATCTCCCCCTGCCCGACCGTCTATGGCCGGCGCAACCGGCTCGGCTCGGGCCTGGACCTGATGAGATTCTACCACGACCACTCCATCACCAAGAACTTCGCGAGCACGCGCGAGTGCGACATCAAGTTCCAGCAGGACATCATTGTCGGTAAGTTCGTTCAGAAGGATGAACCGACCTACCTCGACGCGATGGACGCCCAGATGAAGAAGACGCTCGGCGCGAAGTTCGTCCCATACGTTGGCCCGATGGACCCTGATTCGGAAAGGACGAAGTCAGATGCTAGAGGCTAGAGCACAGAACTCAGAGTGTCCGAACGATCTGGCGTCTGCAATCTGGCTTCTGGCTTCTAGCTTCGTTCACTGCCCATGGAAATAAAGGTCTCCGGCTTCGGCGGACAGGGCATCATCCGCATCGGCATGATCCTCGGCAAGGCAGCCGCGCTCAATGACAACAAGAGCGCAACCCTGACTCAGAGCTTCGGCCCGGAGGCGCGCGGCGGTGCCTGCTCGGCCCAGTTGGTAGTGTCGGACACGGAGATCCTCTACCCCTACCTGACCGTTCCGGACATCGTCATCGCCATGTCACAGGAAGCGTACGAGAAGTTCGAGCCGGAACTGAAAGACGACGGCATCCTGCTCCTCGAGGAAGACCTGGTGAAACCGCACCCGGTGCGCGGGAACATCAAGCAGTACGCAATCGCCGCCACCCGCATCGCGGAGAAGCTCGGCAACCGCCTGTATGCCAACTTCGTGATGATCGGCTTCATCGTCGCCATCACGAAGCTGGTGCCGAAGCAGGCCCTGCTCGACGCCATACCCGGCACCGTGCCCGACCGACTGCTTCAGAAGAACCTCGACGCCCTCGAGCAGGGCTACTCCGTCGGCGAGCAGAAGCTCGCAGCCAACAAGTAGCCGGGCCGCCCACGAATTGAGAGCGCCCCTTTCGGGGCGCTCATGTCTTGCGTCCGCGAACGCGACCTAGAGTCTGGCCTTGAGCTTCGGCCCGATTTCCTGCGGCTCGTAGACAACCGTGATGCCGGCGGCTTCAAACGCTTTGATCTTCTCCGGCGCGGTCCCGGACCCGCCGGAGATGATGGCGCCCGCATGGCCCATCCGCTTGCCCGGCGGCGCGGTCTGGCCGGCGATGAACCCGAGTACCGGCTTCCTGCAGCTAGCCTTCACCCACTCGGCCGCCCGCTCCTCATCGGTCCCGCCGATCTCGCCCACGAGCACGATCGCCTTCGTTTCCGGGTCGGCGTTGAACATACTGAGGCAATCGATGAAGTTAGTGCCGATGACCGGGTCGCCGCCGATGCCGACCACGGTCGACTGGCCGAACTCGGAAGTCTGGCTCGCCACCTCGTAGGTCAGGGTCCCGGACCGCGACACCACGCCAACGCAGCCCGGCTTGAAACTGGCCGCTGGCATGATGCCGACCTTGGCCTTGCCCGGCGATATCACGCCCGGACAGTTGGGTCCGAGGACCCGCGTCTTCCGGCCCTTCGCGTAGTCGAGTACCTTCACCATGTCCATGGTCGGCACGCCCTCGCTGATGCAGACCACCAGGTCGAGGTTCGATGCTATGCACTCATACATCGCGTCGGTCGCGAACGACGCCGGTACGAAGATGATGGATGCGTTCGCGCCGGTCTTCTTCACTGCTTCCTCGACCGAGTCAAATACCGGCAGGCCCTCGACCGACTGCCCACCCTTGCCCGGCGTGACTCCGCCCACGACGTTGGTCCCGTACTCCTTCATCGCCTTGGCGTGGAACGCGCCATCGCGGCCGGTGATGCCCTGAACGATCACTCTCGTGTTCTTGTCAACTAGTATGCTCACTTCGCACCTCCGGCGAGCGCAACTGCCTTCTTCACCGCATCGCCCATCGTCTCGGCCGGGGTCACGGCACTGCCTTTCAGGATCTCTCTCGCCTTCTCGGCGTTGGTGCCGGTCAGCCGCGCCACCAGCGGCACCCTGATGTCCGCCTGCTTCTGGGCCTGGAGCAGTCCGTTGGCAATGTCATCGCAGCGCGTGATGCCGCCGAAGATGTTGATGAGTATCGCCTTCACGTTCGGATCGGAGAGGATGATCCGCATCGCGGTCACCATCTTCTCCGGCGAAGACGAACCGCCCACGTCGAGGAAGTTGGCCGGCTCGCCGCCGTAGCGCTTGATCAGATCCATCGTCGCCATCGCCAGCCCGGCCCCGTTCACCACGCACCCGACGTTGCCGGAGAGCTTGATGTAAGTCAACCCCGCGGCCTTGGCCTCGACCTCGGTCGGCTCCACGGCCGAAAGGTCGCGCATCTCCTCCCACTCCTTGTGCCGGAAGTCGGCGTTGTCGTCGAAGTTGATCTTCGCGTCGAGCGCGAGGAGCGATCCGGACCCGAGCTTCACCAGCGGGTTGATCTCGATCAGCGAGCAGTCCTTCTGGACGAAGATGCGGTAGAGTTTCTGAGCGATGCCGGCAAATTCGCGCGCGAGCTTCGCGTCACCGTACAGGGCCATGCCGATGTTCCGGGCCTGGAACCCGAGCAGGCCCGCGGCTGGGTCGATGACCGTCTTCAGGATCTTCTCCGGCGTCGCCTTGGCCACCTCCTCTATCTCCACCCCGCCGGCAGCCGACGCCATCAGCACCGGCGCCCGGGTCGCGCGGTCGATGATGATGCCGACGTACGCCTCTCCCTTGACGTCCACGCACTCGGACACGAGCACCTTATTGACCCGTAGCCCCTTGATGTCCATGCCGATGATACTGCCGGCAACCGTCTCGACCTGGTCGGCGCTATCCACCTTCTTCACGCCGCCGGCCTTGCCGCGGCCGCCGACCAGCACCTGGGCCTTAATAACGACCGGCATCCCCAGCTCGCGGGCGAGCATCCCCGCCTCGACCGGGTTTGCCGCTACCCGCTCCCGGGGAACCGGAATCCCGAAAGCTGCAAATATCTCCTTAGCCTGATACTCGTGGATTTTCATAGGTGCCAGAATCTAGCAGGAACAGACCGGTAGTCAAGAAACCGGGCGGGAATCGACAGCAGACTCCCGCCCGCTTTGCCGGCCGTACGGCTACGGCGCGACCGGCGCGGCGATGTTGAAGACGTCGGTGCGGATGGCCTGCAGCGCGGCCGCGGTCATGACGCGTTGAGCCTACATCCGCGCGGTCTCTTCCCCAACTCCACATCGCACTCACACCGGTCTTTGGATCTCTTCATCCGCCGATACCACCATACGCATGATAGGACTTCTTATCAAGCGAATTTCTCCCTCCGGTCCTGTAACTCCTCTATTCTCAATTCACTATTCTCAATTGCCTCGAAACGACACCCCGGCTGGAGGGATTACTGTCCCCGTAACGGCTGAGGCTGCTCTGACCGTTGCGGTCCCCGCAATGGTGCGAGCTGCGGTCCCGGCTACGGTGCAAGCAACGACCTCAGCTACGGCTTGAACTACGGCCCGAACTACGGCACCGGTTACGGTCTCCGCTCCTCTACCCGCTACGGTGCAAGCTACGGCCCGAGTAACGGCTCCGGTTACCGGTAGAGCAACGGTGCGAGCAACGGCCAGAGCTACGGCTCCGGCTACGGCGCAAGCTACGGCCGGAGCAACAGCGCCGGCTACGGCTTCAGCCAGGACCCAAGCCAGCGCACCCGCCACCGCTCCCGCCCTTGCTTGACTGATTCGCGCAAGCGGCTATAGTAGCGCCATGAGAATCGCCATGATCGGCTCGGGTTACGTCGGTCTCACCAGCGGCCCATGTCTGGCAAAGGTGGGCCATGAAGTGATTTGCGTGGACAACGACGCCGCGCGGATCGAGGCCCTGAACCGCGGCGTGGTGCCGATCTACGAACCCGGCCTGCCGGAGATCATCGCTGAAGCCGTGAGGGCCGGGCGGTTGCGCTTCACCACCGACATCGGCGCGGCCGTTCGCGAAAGCAAGGCCGTATTCATCGCGGTCGGCACGCCGCCCCGCGAGAACGGCCAGCCTGACCTCACCTTTGTCGAGGACGTCGCCCGCGACATCGCGGCCAACATCCAGGACTACAAGATCATCGTCGAGAAGTCCACTGTGCCGGTCCAGACCGGCAAGTGGGTGCGCACGACGATCGAGCGCTACAAGAAGTCCGACACGCCCTTCGACGTCGCTTCGAACCCTGAGTTCCTGCGCGAGGGTTCGGCGGTCGGTGACTTCCTCTTCCCGGACCGGATCGTCTGCGGCGTCGATTCGGAGCGCGCCATGGATCTGATGAAAGAGATTTATGCCCCGATAGACGCGCCGATCGTCTTCACCGACTTGGCTTCGGCCGAGCTGATCAAGCACGCTTCGAACGCGTTCCTGTCGATGAAGATATCGTTTGCCAACGCCCTCTCCATCGTCTGCGAGGCCTCGGGCGCGGACATCAGGAAGGTCTGCTCCGGCATCGGCATGGACAAGCGCATCGGCCCGGCGTTTCTGGAAGCAGGCGTCGGCTACGGCGGGTTCTGTTTCCCCAAGGACTTGAGCGCGTTCATCGCCATCGCCCAGGAACTGGGCTACGACTTCCGGTTGCTCAAGGAGGTCGAGGCGATAAACGAGGACATGAAGCGGAGGTTCGTCCGCAAGATTCAGTCCGTGCTCTGGAACCTGCGCGACAAGAACGTCGGCGTGCTCGGTCTCGCGTTCAAGCCCAACACCGACGATATGAGGCTGGCGCCGTCCATCGACATCATCAAGGGGCTGGTGCGCGAGGGTGCGAAGGTGAAGGCGTTTGACCCGCAGGCGATGGAACGGGCCAAGGGACTGCTGCCCGGCATCACCTACTGTAGTCGCGCCGAGGACGTAGCCGACGAGGCCGACGTGCTCGCGGTCGTCACCGAGTGGCCGGAGTTCAAGAAGATCGACCTCCTGGCACTGAAGAAGCGGATGCGCCTGCCCATCATCTGCGACGGACGGAATCTGTTCGAACGGAGCGAGGTCGAGAAGCTCGGGTTCACCTACATCGGGGTCGGACGGTGAGGGCCCTGGTCGCGGGCGGAGCCGGGTTCATCGGCTCGCACCTCTGCGACTACCTGCGCGGACACGACTTCGAGGTCCTGTGCGTGGACAACCTGGTCACCGGCTCGAAACACAACATCCGGCACCTGCTCAAGAGCCGTGGTTTCCGGTTTCAGCTCGCCGATGTCACGAAGCCGCTGCGCGTGTCCGGCAGGGTCGACGTGGTCTTCAACCTTGCCTCGCCGGCCTCTCCCAAGGACTACCTGGCCATGCCGATCGAGACGCTCGCGGTCAGTTCCACGGGCACGCGTAACCTGCTGGAGCTCGCGTTAAGGAAGAAAGCGGTATTCGTTCAGACCTCAACCTCCGAAGTCTACGGTGATCCACTCGCCCACCCGCAGGTCGAGTCCTATTGGGGCAACGTGAACCCGGTCGGCCCGAGGTCGGTCTATGACGAGGCCAAGCGCTTCAGCGAAGCCCTGGTCATGGCTTATCACCGGAAGCATGGGCTCGCGACCAGGATTGCCCGCATCTTCAATACCTACGGACCAAGGATGCAGCTCCACGATGGCCGGATCGTGCCGACCATCGTGGAGCAGGCCTTGAACGGCAAGCCGCTGACCGTGTATGGCACCGGACGCCAGACACGCAGTTTCTGCTACGTGTCGGATATGGTTGAGGGGCTCTATCGACTCGCCTCCTGCACCGACCCGATGCCGGTCAACCTCGGCAACCCGCATGAGTTCACGATCCTGCGCTTCGCTCAGATAGTGAAGAGACTGACCGGCTCCAGGAGCACGTTCAAGTTCGGACCGCTGCCCGAAGACGACCCGAAGCGCCGAAAGCCGAACATCGGCCGCGCGAAGCGACTCCTCCGCTGGCAACCGAATGTCCAACTGGAACAGGGACTCAAGCTCACCATCGATTCGTTCCGCAAGAAAACCTGACGTGAGGCCCGTCGGCATCGGACTCGCCGGCCTCGGCCACTGGGGCCGGAACTACGCGAAGACCCTGCTCGCCCTGCCCGAATGCAGACTCATCGCTATGGCTGACGTGGACCCGGCAACCGCCGACCGACTCCATGCAGAAACCGGAATTCCGGTCAGCGAGTCAGCCGACGAGCTGTTCTCCGAACCTGCAGTCGAAGCAGTGGTGATTGCCACACCTGACCGCACTCACAGCAGTCTTGCCTCCGCTGCACTCGCGGCCGGACGCGACGTGTTGGTTGAGAAGCCGATGGCGCTTGAGCCGCATGGAGCCGAGTCGCTTGCCGAACAGGCTGAATCCAGCCGGCGAGTCCTGGCCGTAGGACATACTGCCGTCTATCACCCCGGCTTCGCGGAACTGGTGGAAGAGATAAGGTTCCGGCCGCCCGACGCTGTGAAGCGGGCATCGGCCATCCGCACTTCCTCCGGGTACGCCGACGGCCGGTCAAATCCCATCCTGGATCTTTGCCCGCACGACCTTGCCCTGGCCGTGCTCCTGTTCGGGACTCCGGCCGCGGCCCGCGCGCGCTCAAACGGTAAGAACGTGGAGTACGAAGTCAGGTTCCGGGGAGACCAGCTGCTCAACGGGCAGGCGGAGTGGCGCGAACCGCCACATCTCCGCCGGTTCAAGGTCGCCGGCGCGAACGGCGCTCTGAGTGATGAGGCAGGTGGCCCATGGTCTCACGACATCCGCGCAACGCCCCTCGGACGCCAGTGCCTGGATTTCGTCGAGTGTTGCCGGACCCGGCGCCAGCCCCTCAGCAACGGCCGGGTGGGCCTCGCCGTCATGCGCTGCATCTCTGCCCTCGCCGCGTCGTGCGCCGACAGCGGTGCCTGGATGCAGATCACGCCCGAGCTGCGAATGCCAGATGACGAAGGGCGAGTACCGGACTCCGGACTTCGACCTTCAGAGCTCGGAGTTCGTTCTTGAAACTGAGCGTCGTCATTCCGGTCTACAACGAAGAATCGTCGGTCACGGAGCTGGTCGAGCGGGTCAAGGCTGTGTCGGTGGACAAAGAGATAATCACCGTCGATGACCACTCCAGCGACAACACGCTCGCGGTGCTGACCCGGATTCCGGGAATCCTGGTCATCTCGCACCCGGTCAATCGGGGCAAGGGCGCGGCGGTCCGGACCGGTCTGTCGCACGCCTCGGGGGACGTGGTCGTCATTCAGGATGCGGACCTCGAGTACAGCCCTGACGACTATCCGGCCATGCTCAAGCCGTTTGCCGACCCCAGGGTCGACGCCGTCTATGGTTCCCGGTTTCGCGGCAAGGGCAGCTTCCTGCTGATGAGCAAGCTGGCGAATTACTTCCTTACCTTCGCGACCAATGCCCTGTTCGGAGGGCGAATCACCGACATGGAGACCTGCTACAAGCTCATCCGCCGGCCGTTGTTCCAGGGACTGGGCCTGTCCGCGGACCGGTTCGAAATCGAACCGGAGATCACGGCCAAGCTGCTACGCAGGCATTGCCGGATTGCCGAAGTTCCTATACAATACAACGCGCGTCGAGCCGGCAAGAAGATTGGCCCCCGCGATGGCGTATCGGCCTGTATCGCTCTTGTCCGGTGGTACGTAAGCTAGCATATGACGGACATCCCCCAATCCGAGTCGGTCAACGCCGTCGAACTCGTCGGCGTGTCACGGCTGTACCAGCACTCCTGGCCGGCCCTGACCGACGTCAACCTCACAATCGAGAAGGGCGATTTCATCTTCATCCTCGGCGCCACCGGAGCCGGTAAGACCACGCTGCTGCGCCTTCTCTACCGCCAGGACCTGGCCGACTCGGGCAAGGTCAAGGTGCTCGGCTATGACCTGAAAAAGATGCCCTTGTCCGAAGTACCGCATCTGCGCAAGCGCATCGGCATCATCTTCCAGGATTTCCGTCTGCTGGCGGAACGGACGGTGTACGAGAACCTGGAATTCGTGCTCAGGGTCATCGGCACCGAACCCAAGGAGATACCCGGACGAATCCAGGAGACGCTCAACCGGCTCGGCCTGGTTCACAAGAAGGACTCGTATCCGCACCAGCTCTCGGGCGGCGAGCAGCAGAAGACATCGATTGCCCGGGCTCTGGTCAAGGAGCCGGAGATCCTACTTGCCGACGAGCCGACCGGCAACATCGACCCCAAGGCCGCAGCCGACATTCTGAACATCCTCAAAGACATCAACTACCGGGGCGCAACCGTGCTCATGGCCACCCATGACGCGGACCTGGCCGAGCGTACCCGGCGGCGCCGCGTCACGCTTGACGCGGGCAGGATAGTGCGGGATGAGACTTAGCTACATACTCCAGGAAACTCTCCGCAGCATCAACCGCAACCGCGGCAACTTCACCCTCGCGGCTACGGTCCAGGCCATCTGTCTGGTACTCCTGTCGGTCTTCGTCGTCCTTACCTTCAATCTGTTCCGGCTGTCCGAGGCGGCGCGACGTCACGTCGAACTCTACGCCTTCGTGAGCGAGCAGACCGAACCCACGTTGCTGGTGCAGCGGATTGTCTCGCTGGACGGGGTGGCCCAGGCGCGCTACGTGCCCAAGGAAGAAGCGCTGACCGAACTGCGGGCCGACCTCGGCCCCGACTCAAGTCTCGTGGATGCGCTGGAGCAGAACCCGCTGCCTGCCTCGGTCCGTATCACGGTCCGTTCGGGTTTCGCGTCGCTCTCTGAACTCGCCGCCCTCGAACAGAAGGTCCAGCTCATACCGGGGATCACCGAGGTCTGGTCCGGCAAGGAGATGGTCGAGCGGCTCGAACGCATCACCCGGACCGTCACGTTCCTCGACATCGGCATCCTCGTCATCGTCTTCCTCGCGGTGCTCTTCATCGCCTTCCAGACCGTGGAGTCATCGATCGCATCACGGCATCACGAAATCCAGATCATGGAACTGGTCGGCGCAACCGGCTCCACGATCCGCCTGCCGTTCATCTTCGAGGGAACCGCGCAGGGCATGCTCGGCGGTGCGGCTGCGTTCGTCCTTGCCGTGGTCTTCCATCGGCTCACCACCGTCGTCATCCCGGCCGCGGCCATGCCCACCGGAGTCGTCCTGCTCGCCGACCTCGGCCTCGGAGCGCTGTCCGGCGTCACCGGCTCGCTCATCGCTCTGAATCGCATCCACCGCACCCCCCAGGCCGTTACTATGGACGATAGTGAAGAGTGATCCGACAATCGCCGCTGGCCAACCGCCTTCTGCCGATCGCCGTCCTTAATTCGCTCTTCCTGATAGCAGCGCTTCCGGCTCAGCCCCTTCCGTTTCTCAGCCCTGACACCGCTGCTCCGGCGACTCCGGAGACGCTCAGTATCCAGCAGCTGGAAGAGCAGATAGAGCAGAACGAGGCACAGCTCGAGCAGACAAGACAACGTCTCGCTGATGTTGAGAATCAGCTCGCCGACCTGACCGACAGGGAGCAAGCCGGGTTGGCCAGACTAGCATCACTGCAAGAGCAGATTGGGCTCACCAGAGGTTACCTCGCGCGACTCCGGAGCCAGGCAGCGGCGCGCTCGGGCGAAATCGCCCAAGTCGCCAGGCAGATAGAACAGACATCTGCGGAAGCCGTCAGCCGAAAAGAGGCACTCGGCCGCAGGCTCATTGCCATCTACAAGTATGGCCAACTTAACCCATTGGCCGCCCTGCTCTCCACCCGGAGCGTGCCCGAGGTGTATCGCAAGATGCTCTACCTGCGCTGGGTCGTGCGCGCGGATCAACGTCTCGCTGCCGAACTGTCGCAGATCAACCGTGACCTCGCGGCACAACGCGCGCGTCTCGTCGCCGCTCAGGCCGAACTCGATCGCCTGCAGAAGGAACAGCTTGAGCAGCAGGCAAAACTGGATGTTGCGATTGCGGCTGAGTCGGCCCTGCTTCGGAAGGTGCGCAGTGAAAAGGAGACCGGTCGCGCACTGCAACAACAGCTCACCGAGTCCGCTGGCAGACTGCAGGATCTCGTCGTCGGCCTCCAACTCAGAAAGCAAAAGGCGCTACCTCAGAGCAGTGCCGAGTTCGAAGCCGCAAAGGGCAGTCTGCCCTGGCCGCTTCGCGGCAAGGTGATCGCCACCTTCGGTTCAAAGGTCCACCCGCGCTACAAGACCAAGACAAGCAACCTCGGAATTGACATCAAGGCCGGGGCATCGACGTCTGTCGGCGCGGTTGCTCCCGGTCGAGTTGCATACGCCGATCAATTCATGGGCTACGGCAATCTCGTCATCATCGATCACGGCGGCGGCTTCTTCACCCTCTACTCAAACCTGACTGAAATGTCGGCGCAGGTGGGTGCCGGCATCTCCGTTGGCACGCAAGTAGGAGTCGCGGCCGACTATCTCCACTTCGAGATTCGACGGGACGGGAAGCCGGTCAACCCCATCGACTGGCTCAAACCCTAGCTAGTGACTGACCGCTCTGCGCAGCTCACCCGCCTGCCGCTGATCGGTCAGACAAGGGCGGTCCGCCTGCTGGAGGCGTGGGCGGCGGGCGGTGAGTTTCCGCCGCTGCTTTTGGTCGGGCCTGCCGGTGTCGGCAAGAGGACAGCTGCGCTCCTTCTGACGCAGGCAGCGAACTGCGCTGACCCCGGGCATCGGCCTTGCGGTGTCTGTCGCACCTGTCGGTCGATCGCCGAGATCAGCTATCCGGATTTGAAGATGCTGCTTCCGATTAGACTGCCCAAGTCAGATGCGGACACCGGGGACATAGTCAAAGTGACACTCGAGCGAAGTCGCGAGCTGTCCCTTGGCCGGTCCCAACCACTTGAGGAGGCAAAACTCAAGATCCCGATCGGTGCGGTGCGCTGGTTGCGTATCGAGATGGGAAGACCTCCGCTCCTTGCCCGACGCCGCTTCTTCGTGGTGATCAACGCCCACCAGATGAATGCCGAGGCGGCCAATTCGCTGCTCAAGGCGCTCGAGGAACCACAAGCCCAGAGCACGTTCATCCTGACCTCGTCGCGCCCGGCCTCTCTGCCGGCCACAATCCGCTCGCGGTGTCAGACAGTACGGTTTGCCGCGCTCGACCAGAATACCCTCTGCCAATGGCTGGTTGAGAACGCGGACACTTCGCGTGCTGACGCCGAGCTTGCCTCTGCCATCTCTGAGGGGTCAATCGGAACGGCCCTGCGCTTTCTGAGCAGCCGGGACGAGTTCCTTGTCGCACCCATTGTGGACTACTTCGCTGGCCGTTGCGGCAACGACGAGCAAGCAGTGCTCTCTACGCTCAGAGCCACAGAGCAAGCACCGCCGTCAGCTGCGGCCGGGACCCTGCTGTTTCTGTACCAGGAAGCGCTGCGTGAGAAGCTGGGCGGGCGATCTGTCTACGCCAGCAGGAATCCTGGTGTCATCGAATCAAACGCTGGCCGCGATACCGACTACCTGCGCCGGGCACTGAAGTTCCTGCTCTCGCGCAGCAGTGAGGCCGGCACCAATGTCAACGCGAGGCTGTTCATCTACAGCTTGTTGACTACCCTGAAGCCGCCGGCTCGAAGCCGGCTATCGGCCTGAATCGGCCGCGGCCGGATCGAGACGGACCTCTACCAGGTCCTTGAGCACCGAGTAGCGCCTCTCCCCTATGCCCGACACCAGCCGCAACTCGCCGACGTGGTTGAAGCGGCCTCTTCTTTGTCGGTACTCAATTATCCGCCCCGCCAGCGCCGGCCCGATCCCGGGCAATCCATCAAGCTGGCGGGCAGTCGCACGATTGAGATCAACCGGCGGCGGGATTCCGACGGAATCAGTCAGCGGTCTCCGCGGTGCGTCCTGAACCAGAACCACAGGGTTGAGCGCTGCCTGACGCACTGACCTGACGCGCTTGTAGTAGGAGATGCCGCTGCCAACGAGGAAGGACGCTATCACCAGCAGCAAGACGGCCCGCTCGCGCCGGTTCACTAGAACCTGAACAGAACCCAGAAGTCTATGTTCATAGACTCAGTAGTAGTAACCGAGAGCCCCCGGCTCTGGTTGTAGCCGGTGGTGAGGCCCGCCTCGATGCTCCGGGAGAAACGATATGACGCGGCCAAGGAAGTCCCAAAAGAGTTGTCGCGTTGCAGCTCGCTGGTCGTATCCACAGGCACGCCCCCGACCCAGCGCTCAAGCCAGCGGTGAGTCTGAGAGAAACGGAGCGACCAGGTCAGACTCAAATCCGACGAGAACTTGAGTTTGCTGAGGAACGGCAGTTTCAGGCCCTGTGGCGCTGAGAAGGCATAGGAAAGAGAGAGGTCAGCGCCGCGCGTATTCGAGTAAGTGACGCTACGCTCGGATCCGGAATCGTCCAGGAAACTGGTGGTCGAGCCAAAGGTGTAGTTGGCGGAAAGCGTCGTGCTGACGCGTTTCTTCCATGTGGTGCTCCAGGACAACAGCGGGCTGAACTCATTGTTGTCAGTCTCACTCCTCCCGTACATACCAAGGGACTCGCGGGCCACGCTGTCGCCGCTCGTCATGTCGTAGTAGCGCACGTACTGCCCGCCAATGTCACGCCGATGCCGGTAGCTGGCGGTAATCCTTGAGTCGGTCGCCCAGTTCTTGAACAGACTGTGAACCTTGCCCTGAGTGAGTTCCAGGTCAGGCCAGGTTGTACTCCGGTCGAGCGTCGTACTCGAGATGATACTGCTCAGGTCCCGTCCTTGCGTAGACTGATAGGAGATGCGGGCCGTCAACTCGCGCACCTGGACGCCGGTGGCAGCTCTCAGGGTGTTGCGACGCTCACGGTTCGTGCTCGTGGGCTGCCTGAGGCTGTCAAATGCAAAGATGTCGCTGAACCCGAGTCGGTAGTGCCAGGGAGAAACATCATAGACCCCTACCAGATCGCTGTTGCGCGACATTGTGTAGCTCACCTCGACGGGGTCGAACACCCGCGACAGACTCCCGACTCCCCGCCTTAGAGCATCGAGCGGACCGGAACTTGGTCTCGGCGTCGTGGCCGCGCCGATGGTATCGCCGCCAAGTGAATCCGCTGCGAGCGAATCTCGCTTCGGCTCCCGAAAGGGTTTCGCCCCGCGCTGTGCCGCCGCCCTGACTTCTGCTGGAGCGAGTTTGGCCAGCAACTCCGGCAGGTCGGTGCTCAGCGTGAACTCAAGGTCGCCTGAGTTGTTCATGTTCCGGTACGCGGAATAGCCGGTATCGACCTTGGCCCGATCGTCGGAGTAGTCGCCGTTGAAGTCAATCCCCGGCGTGATAGCCTCGGCAATTTCGAAATTGTACCCGGCATCGAAGCTGTGTTCGCGGCCGGCCTCGGTACCCAGGTCGACAAACCACAGGCTATCGCGCGATGAAACCAGCAGGTCCCGGTCGGTCTGCACGTCGTATCCGAATGTCAGATCCTCTATCGGCGAATAGTCAACACCCAACTCGGCACCCAAGCCGTGTCCTCGCAACGTGTCAAGTCGGAAGGCACTGTCGGGGCTGGAACGCGTCCCGCGCAGTGACTGCTGCCTGGCATCGGTCACTCCCAGACGGATATCTTGCGGGAACAGGACGAGTTCGTTCTCTGCGCCCAGTCTGACCTTCAGGTCGGGGGCCACCGCGTAGCTCCATTGGAGCGTACTCGCCCACGTTGAATCGCGGGCCAAGGGAGCTCGGCTCTGAGCGCGGCGGTCGCGCCACGAAAGCGCCATGGCTTCAAGCGTGTAATTCAACCAGCGGTTGCCTGACTTTTGCTTGCGCACGTTGTCGACCAGAAGCTCCTCGCTTCGACCCGCAGTGGCAAAGTTCGGTGAAGAGGCCAGCTCGCCAGGGAGCAACAGATCGGGGTAGAGCGGGGAGTACTTGGGTACGTCGTGCTGGTCAGATATCGAGTAGCCGACCGGCAGAACCAGACCCCAGGTTGCCGGCAGCAGCCGGTCAAGATTGGCACGCACGCTGGCCCCGACATTGTGTCCAAACCCGCCTGCCTTTACCCCCCGGCCCTCGCTGAAGCGACGGAAGTTCGGATCGGAGTAGCCATAGCTCAGTCCCAGCGACACAAAGTCCGACAGGGAGACATTAGAACGAGCCTGGAACCCATACCCCGGGCTCTTGTGCGGAGAAGTCAGCCGGAGGTCGTCGAACCAAAGTCCGCCGGACAACTTGGCGCTGCCTGGATTCTCAATCCCGAGTGCCGTGTAGCGGATATCAGAAAGCGATGGAGTTCCCAGTACGCGGTACGCGCCACTCGACCACAAGTCCGCCCCCGGCACGTCGGCCTCGTCTCTTCTCTGCTTCAGCAACGGGAACGAGTCCAGAGGGAGCACGAACTCGTACCACCTGCCGTCTCGGCCCGGCACGACGGCACCGCTCGTGACCGCAGCACGGTACTCGTAGTAGTTCACAGAATCCGCGCCCAGCCTGAGAAGGAAGGCCAGACCGTTCCCATCGTCGTGCACATACATCCGCAGGTCCCGGTACTCCCGGTAGTCCTCCTTGTCCGCCGAGATCTTGTTGACGGTTGCGCGGCGGTAGCCGTGCAGGTTCTGGTAGCCAAGGAGCAGAGCCGCCTCATCCTCCAGATTGCCGTTGGCGTCGCGCTTAAGCTGGAACGGAGGCGAGTAGCTGGTATCGGTCTTGCGGGATATCTGGGTCGCCCAGACCTTCTCTGTCGTGTCGGCCGGCACGTGGCCGGGCAGGCGACCGGTATCGCGCAGCGACGTCAGAAACGGGTCGGCCCAACGACTGCCGATGAACTCAATCGAGTAGAAGTCGATGGTATCCGGCTCGTCAAAACCGTCAAACCACACCCGGACCAGCCTGATATCCTCCCACTTGGGTTGACCCACGGTCCTGAAACTGATGCTGTCGCGCAACGATACGCGGCACAGCTTCCAGCCGTTGATAAGATCCGTGAAATATCGCGTATCGCCCAGGGGTATGTCACATTCAAAATAGTGGTTGTAGCGGGAAAAGCCGCTGCGGTCCAGATCCTCGGCATCCAGGTAGTTGTTCCCTTCAGTCCCGGTCGGATTCGTCTTACTCTCGAAGTCATCGTTGCCGTCATCAGACGAGTCCGCATTCCAGAGGCTGTCGGTCCCAAAGACGCCGTCGAGCCCGGCATCCTCGGGGGGATCGGCATCGAGCACTCCGTTGGCGTTCTCATCCTCGGTATTGTTCCGGCCATCCAGCCCGACTATTTCCCCACTTCTGTTCCGCCTCGGCGCGTCCTCATCGATAGACATACCGACGGTCACATGGATCGTACCGGCGGTCGACCTCGGCTTCAGGATCATACGCAGATCCTCGACATCACTAAGGTTCATACTCATCCCCGACTGCGCCGCCGACGTCATCATCCCTGCCCAGGATTGTCTATCGCCTGAATCAGGCGTGAATGTGACTTTCAGAATCTCATGTCTCTCTAGGTCCTGGCCGTCAGTGGCCCCGAACACGCTGTCGTTGCGCACGCCGATGGTCGGCCTGAACCAGACAAGCCGGGAATGAGCGAAATGGACCGTATCCTTGTCAACCGGCACCGAGCTCCACGACCACAGCACCGGCGCGGTTGACACGTCGCGCGTGATGGTGGTTCCCTCAAAATCGTCCAAGTAGGCAACACCACGCGTATTCGGGTCAGGCAGGGAAATGGCACCCTCTGCCGACGCGCTGAAGGAAGACGGCGCCTGGGCGCGCAGCAGAGGCAAACGGTCAAGGAACGCGCTGACCGCGTTCGACGTGACCGAATAGGAGGCATCGGTGGCGGCGATCACCCGACTGAAGGGCTCGGTACCAAGCGACGGTTTCTCCTCTGCGGTTCCTTCGCTTCGGTAGAATATGCTGGTGCCGATCTTGCCCAGCTGGGACGCCGCCCACTCGGCCCGGGCACCGACTAAGGACTTCTGAGAAACAGAAAAGAGCGGACTGTACTCGTACGTAACCTGGATATCGGCATCCGGCGGCAATGCCCGGACAAACGAGAGGATGCCGCTGGCATAGTCAATCGTGTAGTCGGTGTTCACCAGCCAGCGCTGGCCATTGACCGTAACCTTCTCGGAACCATTGGTGATGTCCGGCTGACCAAGATAGTAGGACTCGGTCGCACTCGAGTACTCGGCGACCATGTAATACTTGAGCCCCTCGCCGGACCGCAGAGAGCCTGGATCGCGTCGATAGATCAGGGATTCGCGCACCGATAGCGCGCTGGTGTCGAAGGGCTTGGTGCCGGGGAATCGAATGTGACCGGTCTTGGTCTCGAACTCCGGGTACTCGATACGGTTGTCGCGGTTGGGGTCGAGTCCTAGTATCTCTACGAACTTACGGCCCTGGTTGATACCGGCGTCTTCGTATTCCAGGTCCGTCGCTTCAGGCACGTCTCGGAACAGCCGGAGCGACGAGAGCGACACCTCGCCCTGCGGCAGGGAGTAGACGTTCCGTTGTTCATAGTCCCAGGTCAGGGACAGCGAATCCGGCATCTCCGGCTTCAGGAGCTTGAGCACAAGAGAGTCGTTCCACAGCTTCCCGCCGATCGTGTCCTTGTCCGTGAAAATCACCAGCCCGACAACGTCTGACTGGTCGAGGGTTGAGGCGAACTCAATGATATTGCCCGTTTGGAGGAAGTAGTCCTTGCCCAGTGACTTCAGGTCGAAGTCCCCGGGCGCACGATCGTACGTCCAGTTTGCCGGAAGTGAATCCGGGGTTTCGGGGAACACCGTGGCAATCGCCTTGTAGGATGACTGGTTGTTGCTGGGATTGCGGTCATCCACGAATACTCGCAGATTGCTGATGGTCCCGGACACGTCAACGCGGTAGAACCGCCGGGTCACATACTGATACGCGTAGATGGTGTCGGTACTCACCCGACGCCTGCCGGTGAAACTCTGGCTCTGACCCTGAGACTGCTCGCGCGAAGCAATCGCGTAGACATCCACGTCCCCGACCTTGCCCCTGGCAGATGCTCCGAAGAGACCGTGGTGAGCAGGCAGGTCGCCGGTGTAGCCCGTACTCGGAATGGTCAACCGGGTGTCGCCGAGTTCGACCGACTGGATGATCTCGTCCTCTGTACCGGTGTATGAGAGCATCACCTTGTTCCGCGATTCCTGTCGCTCCGAATCGTGGTCGATACTGACCTTGGTACGCTCGCCGATGGTGCCATTCAGCAACACCGAGAGCTGCTGCTCCATCTTCAGCTCCGGGAAGAGACTGCTGCGGCCCTGCGATTGCGCCGCCCCGCGGACGAATGTCTGGCGGCCACCGAGCGTGATACGGTCCTTTCCGGAGATATCGATCTTGCTCCCTTCTCCGAAGAGCGGGAGCTTGGGCAGCTGTATGTCCGGAATCAGCCCCGAGGCATCAGCCGCCAGTTCCTGTTTCTCCCGATTGCGTGCGGCTTCACTCTGCCAAGCGTCACGCACCGACTGGGCAAGCTGGTAGTCCAGGTACTCGCCGATCGGCAATACCTGGTCCACCCCGATGAAATAGTCTCCCCGCCAGCGGTCGAGGTAGACGAGACCGAGCGAATAGTCAACCCGCGGCACGATCCGCGGCGGATCATAGAGCGAGTAGGCGGCGGCGAGGCCGGAGGCAAGAAACAGTAGTAGACCTGCTCGTCTCATCGCTTGAACTCTAGGCGTGGGTACTAGGCGTAGGGCGTCAGTATCTGCAGCAACCTGGCGGCCAGCTTCTCCGGAGAGAGCCCGGCCTGGTCAAGCAGCCAGCTTCGCGGTCCCTGTTCGTAGAAACGGTCATCGAGCCCAATCGAGGTCACGCGGGTGCGGCGGCCCGAACGCTCGACCAATTGGCTGACGGCACTACCATACCCCCCGGACAGCACGTTCTCCTCGACCGTGACGATCACGGGATGTCGGTCGGCAAGGGATAGAATCAATCCCTGATCCAGCGGCTTGACGAAGCGGGAGTTGACAAGGGTCACATTGACGCCTCTGTCTCTGAGGATCTCTGTTGCGCGACTCACCACGCCTGCCATGTAGCCGACTGCCAGCACGCACCCGCTCTCACCTTCCCGTAGTACCTCGGCCTTGCCGAGTTCGATGGGAGCCACCGACGCGCGGCGCATCAACCCGGACCCGCCGCGCGGGTACCTGATCGCGGTCGGACCATCGGCATACGCGATCGCGAACTCCAGCATTGCTTCCAGCTCGGATTCGTCCATTGGCGCCATGACGGTCAGGCCCGGTGCCATGCCAAGGTAGGACAGATCAAACACGCCATGATGCGTTGGTCCATCCTCGCCCACCAGGCCGCCTCGGTCAACGGCAAAGACCACCGGAAGCCTCTGCAGACAGACGTCCTGGATGACTTGATCAAGCCCTCTCGTCAAGAAAGTGGAGTACAGGGCAACCACCGGTCTTACTCCCGCCATGGCCAGTCCTGCGGCGAATGTGACCGCGTGTTGCTCGCAGATGCCGACATCGAAAAGACGGTTTGGGAACTTGTCGCGAAACGGCAGCAGACCGGTTCCAAGACACATTCCTGCTGTGATAGCGACAATGCGGTCGTCCCTGCCGGCGAGTGCGACCATCTTCTCGCCGAATGCGGCCGTGAATGTCGTGCCGGTCGACGGAGCCGGCCTCCCCGTGTCGACATCGAACGGCCCGGTCCCGTGGAAGACCTCGGGATGTCGCATCGCCGGCTCATAGCCCTTGCCCTTGCGTGTGACGACATGCACCAGGACCGGCCCGTGCAGCTCCCGCACCCGCCTGAACGTGGCAATAAGGTCGGCGAGGTTGTGTCCATCCACGGGGCCGATGTAGCGGAAACCAAGCTCCTCGAAAAGAAGGCTGGGAACCACCAGGTTCTTGAGCCCCTCCTGCAGTTTGCGGGCCGCAAGGCGCGACTTGTCGCTCAGGTCGTCGGGCAGATGCCCGAGCAGGTTCCACGCGTCGGCCCGCAGCCTGTTGTACATCTTGCCGGTGATGATCCGGTTGAGGTAGCCGGCCATCGCGCCGGCGCTGCGCGCGATGGACATTTCATTGTCGTTCAAGACCACTACGATATCCTGTTTGAGACAACCCGCGCTGTTCAGCGCCTCGAATGCCATCCCGGCCGTGACTGAACCGTCGCCAATGACGGCGACGGAACGTCGCGGCGAACCCCTGAGCCGGTCTCCGACTGCTGCACCAAGGGCAACGCCTATTGAATCCCCGGAGTGACCGGTGTCGAACGTATCGTACACGCTCTCCGACTTCTTGGGGAAACCCGAAATACCGTCCTTCTGACGCAGCGTCTCGAACCGGCCTCTGCGCCCGGTAATGATCTTGTGAGCATAACACTGGTGTCCGACGTCCCAGATGATCTGGTCATTCGGCGTATCGTAGACAGAGTGAAGGGCGAGTGTCAATTCAACCACGCCTAGGCTCGGGGCAGTGTGCCCGCCGGTCCGGGCCGTGGTCTTCACTATCAATTCCCGAATCTCGGCGGCCAGCTGCTGCAGTTGGACCAGCGACATGGAACGAACATCAGCCGGCGAATGCACGCCATCGAGCAACGCCACGGCTATGACCTCCTATGCAGAACCAGGTCGGGAAACCCGGCCAGCAACTCGTAGCCGGCACCCAAGGACCGGAACAGCTTCGCGGACTTCATGGCTTCCAGAGAGGCTCGACGCACGGTTCCGTCCCTCCCCAGCGATGAGACCATCGTGATCCGCTCCGCCTCACACTTCTGGCCGACATCCAGCAAATCATCAGTGATCTGAAAGAGCATCCCCAACGCCAGTCCGGCCTGGCGTAGCTTGCGCTGAATCGCCGGCCCGGCGCCGCCCAGGACCGCCCCTGCAACTACCGATGCGGCGATGAACTCGGCCGTCTTCTTCCGATGCGTCTCCAGGACTCCGAACGCCTGACGCTGTGACATGGCCTCCGGGTTCCGGGTTCCCTCCACGTCCACCATCTGCCCCCCGGTCATTCCCGACGGCCCAACCGCCCGGCACAAGGCATATGTGGCGGCGATCTTCCGGTCTGCCGGCGCCGGGGCGGCCATGAAGACGTCGAAGGCGAGCGCGAACAGACCATCGGCTGCCAGTATGGCGGTGGCCTCGTCGAACTTGCGGTGGAGGCTGGGTCGCCCGCGCCGGAAATCATCGTCGTCCATACTGGGAAGGTCGTCGTGTATCAAAGAGAAAGTGTGTATGAACTCAATGCCTGCGCAGAACGGCAACACGGCCTCCAGTCTCCGGCCCCCGGCGGCGCGGAAAGCTTCCAAGGCCAACACCGGGCGGATACGCTTCCCGGGACCCAACACCGCGTAACGCATTGCTGCCGCCAGCCGGGTCGGTACATCCTTTCCGAAACGCAGTTCCCGGCGCAACCGCGCCTCAACCTGTCTCAGGTCCGCCGACACGACCCGACTCAGGCTAGTCATCCTGCTGCACTCCTGACGCCAGTTCCGCCGCCCTGACAGTATTGGCAAGGAGCATTACCACTGTCATCGGACCGACCCCTCCCGGAACCGGGGTGATAGCCGAGACCTTGGGGGCCACCGACTGGAAGTCAACGTCTCCGACCAGCCTGCAGTCGACAGTGTTTGTACCTGCATCTACAACCACAACGCCCTCAGTCACCATCTCTCCGGTCACCAGACCGGCACGGCCGGTGGCCACAACCAGTATCTGGGCAGCACGGCAGACCACGCCGAGGTCCGGCGTACGCGAGTGGCAGACAGTCACGGTTGCATCGCCACGCTCTCCTCGCAGCAGCAGCATGCTCGCCAACGGTCTTCCGACCAGCTCGCCGCGACCGACAATGACGAACCGCTTGCCCGGGATGGTGATACCATTCCGGACGAGAAGCTCAATTATCCCGGTCGGCGTGGCAGGTGTGAAAAGGGGGCGTCCGGACGCGAGCGCGCCCAGGTTTGCCGGGCTCAGCCCATCGACGTCCTTCTGCTGGTCTACCAGAGAGAGCACGGCATGGGCATCAATCCCGCTCGGCAATGGAAGCTGGACTATCAGCCCGTGCACGGAAGAATCCGTGTTCCAGCCAGCAACGACCCGGGCGATATCCGCGAAGCCGACGTTGTCGGGCAACCGCTCCACGCGTGCATCGATGCCGACCTTGGCCGAAGCCGTCACCTTGCTGCCAACATAGATTGTGGATGCCGGGTCACTTCCGACCTGCAGGATTCGCAGTCCGGGCCAAACACCACGAGCCCTGAGAACAGAGACACGCCGGGCCAGTTCGACCCGGACCGCCTTGGCCGCGGCCTTGCCGTCAAGCAGATGCGGTTCTACCATCGTTCTACGCTCAATTGAGGATGATACTCCTGATGGAGCTCAAGCTGCGAAGGCGGTTCTCGGTGTTGCACCGGTAAGGCTCCACGCCTGTCGTCGGTGCGCAGACTGCGTCAGGCAACATTCAGGACGGAATGCTCGCTAGGTGCTCCTTTCGCACGCGACCATTCTTACACAAAACGCCCCGCCGGTCAATAGGTGAGTTCTGCCACCCAATACACCGGCTTCCCGGATCAGGGAACTGGCTGCTAGGTCCCTGACCCGGGAAGCCCGGCCTGTTGCCGAAGACCTTCCGGCCAGATCAGTCGCCGGGTTCGACCGCTACGTAGAGCACTGATCCGCCACGGTTGATACGGAACAAGATGGCTCTGCTGCTGCCCTGGAACTGGCGCACCGCTCTGTTGTAGTCGCTCATTCCGCCTATCCTCTTCCTGCCGACCTCGAGCACGATGTCGCCGCGCTGGATGCCTGCGTCGTCGGCAGCACTGCCCGGGTCAACGCTCTCCACCAGGACTCCTCCCGAAACCCTTGCCGCCTTTCTTTCATCAGCGGTCAGGCCGCGCACATTGATGCCGAGCCACTCCGCCGGCTGCTCCTCTCCAGTGGCCGATGCCTGCTGCTCGCCATCGGGGAACGTTGCCAGCGTGACTCGCTTGGTCATCCGCTCGCCGTCGCGGACAATCGCGACGGAGATGCTCGAACCGGGCGCGAAGTCCGCGACCTGCTTCCGGAACTGCTCGATTCCGTCCGACTTCTCACCATTGACCGCGACGATGACGTCGCCGGACTCAATACCGGCCTTGTCGGCAGGCTGTCCATCGATGACGTCCGCCACAAGCACACCCTTGTTGTCATCAAGTCCCATCGCCTTCTTGAGTGCATCGGTGACGGGTTGCGGCCTGATACCCATGTAGCCGCGCACAACCTTCCCGGTCTTGATGAGTTGGTCCGTGACCGACTTCACGATGTCCACCGGAACCGCGAACCCAATACCCACGCTGCCACCGGTAGGCGTTCGGATAGCACTGTTTATACCCATAAGTTCACCCCTTATGTTCACGAGCGCGCCACCGGAGTTGCCGGGATTAATGGATGCGTCGGTCTGAATGAAGTCCTGATAGGTCGGGCCCTCGGGCAGCGGCAGGCCTGACCGGCCCTTGGCTGATACGACCCCAACCGTTACTGTACCGTTAAGGCCAAACGGATTCCCCACCGCGATAGCCCAATCGCCCACCTTGATATCGGCCGTGTTGGCCAACGGGATCGCGGGCAACGCCTTCTTGCTCTCCACCTTGAGTACCGCAAGATCGCTCTGGGGGTCGCGACCCACAACCCTGACCGCGCTGCCTTTGAACTCCGTTTCATCCGAGAGCCGGACGGCAATCTTGTCGAAACCGGAAACGACGTGGTTGTTGGTGACTATGTAGCCATCCGAACTGATGAGTACCCCCGAACCCAGGGCGCCCTGCTGCCGCTCCTGGGGAATCTCGGGCATTCCGCGCATGAAGTCGCGAAAGAACTCCTCCAGGGGCGTTCCCTGCAGAGGAGATTGCTGCGACACTTTCACCGTCTTCTCGGCCGAGATGTTGACGACCGCAGGCAACACCGATTCAGCCACCAGCACGAACGGGCTGTGGTCTCCGACTCCCAGTCCCGCTCCGACGTGCGCCAGCTTCGCATCCGTCTGCGCCACAGAAGGTCTCAGGCTGAGCGCCCCGGCCAACACCAATCCTATGGCAAACGCTACCAGCACGGCCGGCGCCAGTATTGCGCCGACCAGTTTGAGCGATACTCGATGATTCACCTATCCTCCGTTTTTTGTGTTGCCACCAACACCCGCCGCTCCCTCAGACTCCGGCTGACTACTATATGACGCCGCAACGGCCTGTTCGGTTCGCACGCGGGATCAAACCGAGCCTGACTCGACCTCTAAGAACCGCTTCCGTACGCAAGGCCGGCATGCCGGCCTCGAGGAGCCGGCTACCCGTGCACCAGGCCGGCAACCTCTCTGATCAGAAACTCGGTCGCAACGCTCTGGGCGATTAGGTCCAGAAACAGCGTCTCTCCCCTCCCCAGTTTCTCGGCCGCCAGCGCCTGGCGCTCAAGGTACTTCAAACACTTCATCAGGTCGGCTGCCTCAGTCCTGGCCATGTGCTTTTCGCCCCGCTCGTGCAGGGCGGCCACCGACAGCAGTTCGTCGCCAAGAACCTGCACCCGCGGGTCGGGAGAACGGAAATCGAAGATCAGTCCGCTTGACCTCGTCTTCAGCGTATCGGACACATTGTTGAACGCCTGACGCGCCTCGGCGTCCTTCAGGTCACGTACCCGGTTTCGCCGGAAACGTGTCATGCTGAGACGCAGGTTGTGAAGCACCTCTCCGTACCGAAGTTCCATCTCCGGACCGCCCCCCAGTTCCGCCAGTCTGAGCAGGGCGGATCGAGCTCCGGCCCGAAAGTGAGGACACCGGTCGGGGCAGTCGATCGACCGGCGTCGTCCCTTGCCGCAGCACTGGGAACAGACACGCCGCTGATCGAAAGCACCCTCCTGCTTCCTGCCCTGCTCCAGTACCGAGCCGGCGGGACACTGCCTGTTCGCCTTGCGTCCGCAGACAAAGCACACTTCGCTCATGGGGCAATCATACCAGCCACTGGCGGTTCCGCAAGTTGACCCGCGCAGGTGACGCTGTATCCTGACGCGTGGTCACTAGAGAAGGGTCCGCGGGTTCCCGGAGCCGGGAGTTCGGGCCGGGCCCCGTAGCCCCTCAACCCGAGAACCCCACAGCCCGCTCCTACGACGCGGCGCGGGACGATTTCCTCTCCTGGTTGGGTAAGGAGAAACAATTCTCGGACCACACGCTTCGCTCCTATACCACCGACCTGGAGCAATTCTTCGACTTCTGCTCGGATCGGCTCGCCGGCAAGCCGCTCGCAGCGCTCACCCACGCCGACATCCGCGACTTCCTTGGTGCGCTGCTCCGCTATGGATACGAGAAGCGCTCGGCCGCGCGCAAACTGTCTACCGTCAAATCGTTCCTCCGCTTTCTCGTCCGTAGGGGCACACTCCAGGCGAACCCGGCGACCGCGGTCAAAGGCCCGCGGCTGGAACAGCGCCTGCCTGGATTCCTGACCCAGTTCCAGGTGCGAGAAGCCATAGAAACCAGGGGTAACGCTGAAGTCGAAGTCCGCGAACGGGCCATACTCGAGACGTTGTACGGCTCAGGTCTGCGCGCAGCTGAACTGGTCGGACTGAACGTGACGGACGTCGACTTCGTCGCCGACACCATTCGCGTATGGGGCAAAGGCGGAAAAGAACGCATCGTGCCGCTGGGCCGGGCCGAGAAACGCGCACTGGACGAGTGGCTCGCCCGTCGCACTCATAGGGACGCCGAGCCGGTGTTCACAAACAACCATGGCCGGCGACTGACCACGCGCAGTATCCAGAATATCGTCCGCAAGGCACTCTCCCGCGTCGCCGATGCCTCCGCAACCAACCCCCATTCTCTGCGCCACGCGTTCGCCACACACCTGCTGGAACGAGGCGCTGACCTGCGCGCTGTCCAGGAACTGCTGGGACACGCCTCTCTGTCAACGACGCAGATCTACTCCCACGTCACCGTAGAACGGCTGAAGCAGGTATACAACCGCGCCCATCCCCGGTCCGGTTTCCAGAAGTAGCCTGGCCCGGAGCCGGACCCGATGAAACCACAGATCGACGCAGATGTGCTGTCGGACAGGGTCCCCCGAGGCCAACACAGTTTGAATCTGGAACCGGCTTCGGTTCCTGCGCCGGTCTAGCGGAAGCTTGCGAGCAGCTCGACGAGCAGATCCGGGATGCGGTCCGGATCCGCAGGACGGGGTTCCGGGATCCCCCCAAGCAGCTCATCATAGCTCTTGCGGCCTGACCTGTAGATCACCCCAAGAGGAATCCGGTCTCCCCATTCCAGTGCCCTGTTGTAGGCTCTATCTCGGTCGGTCGGGTCGTGCTTCTCTTCGGCCAGGTCGTAGATACGATGGCTGTACCACTTGGCCGTGTTGATAGGATTGAAGCTGACGCAGTTCTGCAGGACCTCCACAACCGCAAACCCTCGGTGCTGGACCGCCGACTTGATGATGTCGGCAAGCTGGCGCGGCCTGGCGCAGAATCCACGGGCCACGAACCCGGCGTCCATCATCACCGCCAGAGCCAGAGGTCTGAAAGCCGGTTCTATCGCGCCGCAGGGCGTAGTCTTGGTCTTCATCCCGGCTTCGCTCGTCGGCGAGGTCTGTCCTTTGGTCAGCCCGTAGATCTGGTTGTCATGAACCAGGTAGGTCAGGTCGACGTTTCGACGCAGGGCGTGAAGGAAGTGATTCCCGCCCTCTGCCAGTCCGTCACCGTCCCCCCCCTCTGCCAGGACAACCAGCCCCGGGTTGGCGAGCTTCGCCCCGGTCGCCACGGGCAAACTCCGGCCATGCAGGCCATTGAACAGGTTGCAGCGGATGTAGTGCGGGGCCTTGGCGGCCTGCCCGATTCCCGAAACAAAGCAGACCTGCTCAGGCTGAAGCCCGAGTTCAGAGAGCGCCAGCTTGACCGCTTCGCGGATACCGAAGTTCCCGCACCCCGGGCACCAGGCTGTCGGATCAGCGCTGTCAAAGGCCTTCGGCTCCAGCGTCTTGGGGTCAGGCATGAGTCTCTCCCCCGAGGTCACGCAGAAAGCAGTGACCCAAGGGACAAAGCAGCAGGGACAAAGGGCCGGGCATTTGCCTGCGGAGCAGAGGCCGATTCCGACTCTCTCCTGCGTGCTTTCCCCTTTGAAATCTCCTTTTCACTACATCCCTGGTCATCCAGCCCTAGCCCTTTCCTCCCGCCAGCTCCTCAAGCCCTGCCTCGACCTCGTCCACCGCGAACTGCCGTCCGTCAAACCGCCGCACTGTCCCGGCCACTCGAACGCCGCACTCCTGTAGCAGCAACTGGGCCAGCTGTCCCGAGTAGTTCTGCTCGACGGTCACGACCCTCTTGCCCTCCCCCATCAGACCGGTCACAGCTTCGGCCGGGAATGGCCAGACATGGCTCAAGTGCAGCATCGCCATACTCAACCCCTTCGCGCGCAGCCGCTGGAGCGCTTCGGAAACCACCCCGCGACTCGAACCGAAACACAGTACTACCGTCTCTGCGGCAACCTGCCCCTTGACCTCCAGTTGGCGTGCCGCAAGTTCCTCCCTGATACCGTTCAGTTTGGCGTTTCTCTTGTTCACCATCAAGAGGCGCATGGCCGCCGATTCGGCGATGTGGCCTTCCTCCGTGTGCTCGTCGGAATCGACATAGACAAGCTGTTGCGAAGTGCCCGGCAGCAGAATCGGCGACACCCCGCTGGCGGTGACCTCGTACCGTCGGTACGAGTACGGCTTCATTTCACCGGTACTGGCGCCACCAGACACCGGGTTTGGGACGAGCAACCTCAGCTCGCTTCGCTCCACGGTCCACAATGCGTCGGCCATGAACTGGTCAAAGAGAACGATCACCGGAGTCTGGTACTCCTCGGCAATCGTGAACGCCTCCTGTGCGGCTCGGAACGCCTGCGCCGCGTCGGCCGGGGTGAGAACCGCACGCGGGAATTCGCCGTGTCCGGCATAGATGGAGAACAGCAGGTCAGCCTGCTCCGTCCTGGTGGCCATCCCGGTCGCCGGACCCGGTCTCATTCCCACGCACAGGACCAGAGGTGTCTCGGTCATACCTGCAAGACTCAGGGCCTCGTTCATCAGGCAGAACCCGCCTCCGGCGGTGCAGACCATTGACCGTGCGCCCGCGAACGCTGCCCCGATGGCGAGATTGGCTGCAGATACTTCATCCTCGGTTTGCTCCACAATCAGACCGGCCTCGCGTGCGTGTTGGAAGCAGTACTCGACAATCGGTGTGGCGGGGGACATCGGGTAGCCGGTGACGACGCGCACGCCCGCGGCGATTGCGCCCAACGCCACGGACTCAGCCCCGGAAACAAGCAGCCGGTCGCCGGGGACGGCACTTGCCAACTGGTGAGGACAGCACCACTTCCGGTTTTCGACGACCGCACGAAAACCGGCCTCGGCCGCAGCCACGTTCCGACGCACCACGTCCTCGCCCTTGCCACCCAGCTGACCCTGGAACATGTCGCCCAGACCTGCCGGGTCGAGCCCGATCAGGGCCAGCAAAGCTCCGACCGCAACGGAGTTGACCATAACCGGTTCGCGAGCGAGGTCAGCAAGCGGCAGCCTGACGGCATCTACCCCCTCAGGCAGGACGCCGGCCGCATCGGTGACGACCACTGCATCCGGTGCGAGCAGCGGCACATGACGCTCGACCATTGCCGGGTCGAGCGCAACCAGTATCTGTGCCTGATCCCCGTCTGCGGCCACCGGCACGGTGCTAACCCGCAGCCGGGCTACATTGTGTCCGCCGCGGATCCGGGACATCACGTCCTGCGACAGAAAGACGTAGTACCCGGCCCGGACCAGCATCTTTGCCAGTGTGCGGGAGACGACCTGCAGTCCCTGCCCGGCATGGCCGGCGACAGCCAGGCTCAGTTCGGTCACTCGAACTCCCCCAACGTCCGCTTCACGAGGGACGGATCAGCGGCGAGGTCCGTGACCGCCTGCCCGCCTCGGCCGCAGGCCGCGTACGACTCCCGGCGTGAGCTGTAGAAGATGCCGATGGGAATCTGCCTAACCTCTCCCTCAGCCGGCCATTCGAGGGCCCGCGCCCGCGCCGCATCCACGTTCGAGGCATCGTGCGCCTCCAGGCTCAGGTCGTAGACACGTCCTCGGTACCAGTCGAAGGTATTGACATGGTTGTAGGTCACACACGGCTGCAGGATGTCGATGAACCCGAACCCCGTGTGGTTCAACGCCTCGCCAATCAGGCGGGCAAGGTGCTTGATGTCGCCGGCAAACCCCCGCGCGATGAAGCTGCCGCCCATGGCCAGCCCGGCCGCCAGCGGGTTGAACGCCGGGACGAGCGTTCCCTGCGGCCGGTTCTTCACCGCAAACCCGAAGCCGCTGGTCGGGGCGATCTGACCCTTGGTCAGTCCGTACACGCCGTTGTTGTGGACCAGGCAGACGATGTCAGGGTTGCGTCTGAACGCATGCAGGAGATGATTGCCGCCCTCGCTGTACATGTCGCCGTCGCCGCCGACGGCAATGACCTTCAGCGCGGGGTTGGCGAGTTTGACTCCGATGGCGTGCGGCAAAGCCCGACCGTGCAGGCCTTGCAGGAAGTTGGCGCCAACGTACTGCGACACCTTACCCGACTGCCCTATGCCACCAACCAGCACAACCTGCCACGGGTCGAGACCGGCGCCGCCCAGAGCTTGCTTGAGCGCGCTCAGGATAGCGAAGTTCCCGCAACCGGGACACCAGGTAACTTCAGTGCTCGTTGACCAGACCTTGTCCTCAGCCAAGCTGTGCTCCCGCTGGTGAAAGACAAAGCCGCAAGTAGAAAGGACTAGGCAAGTACGAATGACGGAAAGCGCAAATCCGACTTGGCACTTTCCCCTTCTCCACTTGCTTTGTCCTTTGCACTTTGTCCCTTGTCACTTGCACACAGCCCTCAGTTCTTCTGCCAGCGCCTTCGCCTCAAACGGTCTCCCATCATACTTCAGCACCTGCACCTCGGCTTTGATGCCTGTCTCCCGTCTCAGCAGAGAGGCAAGCTGTCCGGTCGAGTTGCCTTCGACCGTGATGACCTTGCGCGCCGATGACAGCCTCGCCGCCACGCGCTCGCGCGGGAACGGGGCCAGCTCGCACAGGTGGAGCAACGCCGCGCCCATTCGTTCCTGCCGCAGGATGTCTACTGCCTCGCGGGCCGCGCCATAGGTGGAACCGAAACAGACAACGACGCAGTCTGCGGTCTCCTCGGGATAGCAGGTCGGCTCGTCAATTGCCCGTGACATCGCCGTCAGCTTCATCATCCGCTTCTCGTGCATCTTTGTCCGTACGCCGGCGTCCTCTGTCTGGAAACCCTCTTCGTTGTGCTCGGCCCCAAGCATGCGGACCAGTTGACCGCGAAACCCGGGCCGCAGTCTAGGCGACACACCGCTGGCAGTGAAAGCGTAGCGCCTGTAGCTGTAGGCCGGACGGCCTTGCCAGACCTGCTCCTCAAAGTCATCGCTCGCCTTGACGCGCGCGTAGTTGAGACCCGGCACGGTCCAGAGCGAGTCCGACAGCAACTGGTCGGAGAGCACGATAGCCGGCACCTGGAATCTCGCCGCCAGCTCAAACGCGCGGTTGGTAGCGTAGAACGCTTCCTCTGCCGTCCCGGGCGCGAATACGAACCGCGGGAAATCATCCTGCGACGCGCTGATGGCAAAAAGCAGTTCGGCCTGCTCGGTCCGGGTCGGGAACCCGGTCGCAGGACCGGGTCGCATCGCAATTGCGATGACGACTGGCAGCTCGGCCATCGCGGCCATACCCAGGCCCTCAACCATCAGCGAGAACCCGCCTCCGGAAGTCGCGGTCATCGCTCGCGCTCCCGCGTAGGAGGCGCCGATTGCCATGTTGATTGCCGCAATCTCGTCCTCGACCTGCTCCATCACCAACCCGGCTTCAGCCTGCTTCGCAGCCAGATACTCCATTATCGAGGTCGAAGGTGACATCGGGTACCCGGCGTAGAAACGAACGCCCGAGGCCAGGGCGCCGAGCGCAATCGCGTGATTCCCGGTCATCAGCAGCCGCTTGGCTTGAACCGGCTGACTGGGCAACTCACAGGCACAGGTCCCGCCCCACTTCTTCTTCACGTAGTCCGCACCGGCCCGCAGACATGCGAGGTTCTGACGCACCACCTCTTCGCCCTTCGCCTCGAACCGCTCCCTAAGCAGGCCCCGCAACTTGTCCGGCCGGTGACCGGTCAGAGCCAGGAGCGCACCCAGCCCGACGACATTCGCCATCGTCTTTGACCCGCCGCGCTTCTCAGCAATCTCGGCCATCGGCAGCCGGAATGTCGTTGGCTCGTTGGTACGTTCATGGTTCATCGTTCGGCGTTCGGCGCTCGCACTTCGCTCTTCCGCGATGATAGTCCCGCCCTTCACCATGTCGTCACGGTGTTCGCTCACCGACCGCTCGTCCATGGCCAGCAGCGCATTGAACTTCGCCGGCACCGAATAGACCTGCCGGTTCGAGATCCGCACCGCCGTGAAGTTGTGACCGCCGCGGATGCGTGACATCAGATTCGGATATGAGAACGCGTAGTAGCCGCTCCGCACCAGAGCGCGGGTCAGCAGCTCGGAAGCGGTGTCAATTCCCTGCCCGGCCTGCCCGGCGATGGTCAGCGCGACATCAGTCACAACAGTATGTTAGGCGCCACCCGCACCTCACGCAAGTAAAGGCGCAGACCCGGCAGCAGAACCCGCCCGCGTTGCAGACCGGGCCGTTACGGAACCGGAGGCACGACGTTGAAGACGTCGGTACGGATCCCCCGAGGTGCAGCCTAGACCAGGCCGCGATGAGTCGGTTGGTCAGTCTTTGGGCCGAAGACCCTGAACCAAAGCAGGAGTCCGCCACTAGGGCACCAAGCCGCAAAGAAGCAGGAGCCAAACGGGCCGGCCGAAGCAGACAGCTTCCGACCTCCCAGATCCGGCCTCAGGCTTCATCCGACTCGCACCTTGGCGTCTCGGCAATTCAGTGCCAACCTTGAACTCCGTGCCTCAGCGCGCGGCATCGGTAGGCGGCGGTTCGCAAGCACGGCTCACCATCGCTGCACGCACGGCCGCTCTCCTGCTTCACTCGGAAACGGTGTAGAATCTCACCCCTCTCCTGAGGCGGGCGGCACGAGCCCAGTTTAGTATACGTCCCACTGAAGCGCGGTCCCGAAACCGCCTAAGTTCCGCGCTCATCGCTCATTACTCATCACTTCGCAATCTCCCCTACCCCGTCCCCCAGGCTCTTTGGGAGATTCTCCGGTGAGCTGGTCGGCAAGCAGTTCGGGAAGTTGCTCCGCAGGCTGTCCGGTGAGGAATTCCGAGAGCTACCTGGTCTGCTGTTCGGTCGGCTGTCGGGCAAGCTATCCGGAGAGGAACTCGGCGAGTTGCTCGGAAAGCTGCCCGGAAAGCAGCTCTGCGGATTGCTCCGCAGACTGTCCCGAGAAGCGCCGGGTAAGCAACCCGGAAAGCAGTCCGCCAAGCTGCTCGGAAGATAGTCTGGAGAATTGCTAGGAGAACTGCTGGGCAGAGAGCTTGCCCGGTTCCCTGGTAGGCAGCCTGCCCGGCTCTGACCGCAGGCTACTCTGTCAGCACGACCTTCCGGATGGCTTGCGGCCTGGGGCTTGAGGCTTGCGGCTCTTCACGCACAAAGTAGGCTCCAGGGACGGCTCCTCCCCCGCCCCGCTCGCTGAGACGGACAAGGACTGTGACCTTCGGATTGACGGCCGCGGAGCCTGAGCCTGTCGCTTCCACCGCCCGCCGATTTGACAACGCCGCCTGCGAGTCCTAGAATCCAGCAATGCCCGAATTGCATCCGGCTTGGGTAAAGGGCGGCTGGGGTTCCATGCTCAGGACACCCTCCCCGCGCTGCCCCGAACCAGCTGCTGCTCCAAGGAGGATTGGATGAACCTGTTTGCGCGTCACATCATGATCGTGCTGGCCGTCGCGGCTTTGATCGGTTCCAGCTGTGACCAGAACAAGCCGAACAGTGCCCCGACGATTACGTCGCTGGAAGTGCCAGACACTGTCGACGCGGCAGTAGACGTAACGTTCGACTGCGTCGCCACGGACCCCGACAGCACGGTACTCGCTTACAACTGGTCCAGCACCGCAGGGCTATTCCTGTCAACAACCGGAGCAACGGTCGAATGGACTGCACCGGAGTCATCCGGTTCGGCAACCATAACCGTTACCGTGCTCGATGACAGCGGCGCGAGCGACACCAGCAGTGCGACGATCGTGATCAGGCCCGTCACCACGACACTCATTGACTGGAGCGGTCCGGTCGAATCGGGTGACTACAAGCTGTGGAGCAGCAACCACGTTCCCGGGGGCTACACCGTACACGGCGCTTTCTCGGTCGACGATCACGACATCACATTCCTCATGCTGGACTCGGCCAACTACCAGCTTTGGCGATTCGATTCATCCTACACTGCCCTCATCAAAATCGAAGAGTCGCCGGGTTCAAGCTTCTCCACCGTCGTGCCCGCCGGTGCCGGCTACCACTTTATCCTCGATAACCGATACAACGTGTACAGCGACTCGGCCGTCCATCTCCTCGTACGGCAGTCAACTCCCTGAGGAACCGCGCAGCCTATGGCGGAGATCTCCCTAGAGGCGTCACCGATGAGATCAGTCGCCTTTGCCGGACGCCGCGCTTCGGGCGAGCATCGCCGCCCTTCGTACCCTCCTCCTGCTCCAGTCTTGACGAATCGCACTCCGGCGTCTATGCTAAACCCTCAACCCAAGCAGGATCGGTTGCAGGCCCTCGACCGAGGGCGCGTGAAGCCTGCGGATTTCACTACCGTCTAAGGAGGAATCAATGTCCGTAAGACTCGCAATCAATGGCTTCGGCAGGATCGGACGGCTGGTCGCCAGGATCGCGTCCCGCCAGCCGCAGATCGAGATCGTCGGCATCAGTGACATCGCCGATGCCGCGACCCTTGCCCACCTGCTGAAGTACGACTCGGTCCACGGTCGGTTCCCGGATGTAAAGGTTGACGGCGACTCAATAGTCATCGCGGGTCGAAACGTACTCGTGAACAACGCCAAGAAGAACCCTGAGCTTCCCTGGCAGAAACTCGGGGTCGACTACGTAATCGAGTCGACTGGGCTCTTTACCGAATATGACAAAGCGGCGATGCATCTCAAGTACGGAGCCAAGAAGGTCGTCATCTCGGCACCGCCCAAAGGCGACAAAGCGATCAAGTCTCTGGTCGTTGGCGTCAATCACACAACCTATGATCCCAAAGTCGACCACATAGTATCCAACGCCTCCTGCACGACCAACTGTGTCGTGCCGGCGGCCAAGGTAGTCCACGAGAACTTCCGAATACAGCGCGCGTACATGACGACGATTCACGCCTACACGAACGACCAGGCCCTGCTCGACCAGCCGCACAAGGATCTGCGCCGCGCCCGTGCCGGTGCCATGTCGATGATTCCGACCTCTACCGGCGCTGCCAAACTCATCTCCGTCATCTTCCCGGAACTGAAGGGCAAGATCGACGGCGTGGCGATCCGGGTACCTACGCCCGACGTCTCCATGGTCGACCTCGCCTGCACTGTCGAAAGGAGCACCACCAAAGAGGAAGTGAACGCCGCATTCAAGGCCGCTGCCGAGGGCCCGTTGAAGGGCATTCTCCAGTACATCGAAGAGCCGATTGTATCCGTCGATCTCGTCGGCAATCCGCACTCATCCATGATCGACTCCAAACTGACCGCCGTCGTGGATGGGACGCTGGTCAAGGTATTTGCCTGGTACGACAACGAGTTCGGCTACGCGACGCGGCTAATAGACCTCGTCGGCTACATGGCCTCGCGGTCGTAGACAATGAAGAAGCTTACGGTTCGCGACATCGACGTCCGCGACAAACGCGTGTTCCTGCGCGTCGATTTCAACGTGCCGATGACCGACGAGATGCGGATACGCGACCTCGCCCGAATCGTGGCTGCTCTGCCGACCCTGCAGTACTTGCTGGACCACGGGGCAGGCGTGATTCTCGCCTCGCACCTCGGAAAGGCCAAAGGTAAGCCCGACCCGCTCTACTCGCTCCACCCAATCTTGCCGGTGGTATCGCAACTCGTGGGCAGCCCGGTAACCTACGCGCCGGCTTACACCGGAGACTTTGCCGCGAACGTGCGAAAGCGGGCAGCACCGGGTACGGTTACCCTACTTGAGAACCTCCGCTTCCACCCGGGTGAAACTGCCAACGACCCCTCCTTCGCGCGTGAACTCGCTTCGCTGGCCGACGTCTACGTCAACGACGCCTTCGGCGCTGCCCACCGCGCCCATGCCTCCACCGTAGGCACAGCAACGTTCTTCAGGCAGCCGGCCGCGGGGCTACTGATGGAGACCGAGGTCGACTTCCTCACCCGGATCCTCGAACACCCGGCTCGGCCATACGTCGCTGTCATCGGCGGATCAAAAGTCTCTGACAAAACGGGAGTTATCAAGACCCTGCTGCCGAGAGTCGACAAGGTGATCCTGGGCGGCGGCGCGGCCTTCAACTTCCTCAAGGCCCGGGGTGTGGCAATAGGCAAGTCGCTCTGGGAGCCGGACCTCGCCGAACAGGTACGACCTCTGGCCGGTGACCCCAAACTCGTGCTACCGACCGATGTCGTCGTGGCCCCGTCAATTGATGCTGGCAGCGAGGCAAAGACAGTGACGGTCGACCGCATTCCTGATGACCAGATGGGACTCGACATAGGTAGGGACTCCAGTAGGCGGTTCGCCGAGGTGCTCGCAGACGCAAAGACAGTGGTCTGGGCGGGACCCATGGGAGTGTTTGAGCGCGACGCCTTCGCCGACGGGACTCGACTGGTGGCACAGGCGGTTGCTGAGGCAACTGACCGCGGCGCCACCACCGTGGTAGGTGGCGGCGACACGGGCGCGTCCCTCGCCAAGTTCGGGTACGCGCAGAAGATGAGCCACGTCTCGACCGGCGGCGGCGCGTCCCTGGAGTTCCTGGAGGGTATCCCCCTACCCGGGATTGCGGCCTTGGCGAACCGATGAGCAGGACCCGGGTTCCTCTTGTTGCCGGTAACTGGAAGATGAACAAAGGCCCGGGCGAAGCCCGGGCCTTTGCGCAGAGCCTGCTCAGGACCGTCCGGGACAGCTCACCCCGCACGGACACAACTGCAGAGCTTGCTGTGTTCCCATCATTCGCCGCCCTCCCCGCGGTCGCTGACGTCCTTGGGGGTTCGTCCATCAACTATGGGGCCCAGAACTGCCACTGGGAACCGAGCGGTGCTTTCACCGGCGAGATCGCTCCCGCCTTCCTGGCTGAACTGGGCTGCCGCTATGTTCTCATCGGTCATTCCGAAAGGAGGACGCTCTTCGGCGAGACAGACGAGACTTGCCGGAAGAAACTGCTGGCCGCCCTTGCGTCTGGCATGGAACCCATCCTCTGCTGCGGAGAGTCCCTTTCCGAACGAGAATCAAAGCAGACCATGACGGTAGTCGAACGCCAACTGCACGCCTCGCTCGTTGGCCTCCCTCCCGCCGCAGCGTTCACGATCGCCTATGAACCTGTCTGGGCCATCGGCACCGGCCGCAGCGCCACACCGGCCCAAGCGGGTGAAGTGCATGCGTACATCCGCGGATGGCTCAGACATCATCACTCACCCGAGGTCGCCGAGCGGACCCGCTTGCTGTACGGCGGCAGCGTCAAGCCCGACAACTTCGCAGAACTACTCAGGCAGCCCGACGTCGACGGGGCGCTCATCGGTGGAGCCAGCCTCGAGGTCGACTCATTCTGTGCCATTGCTGGATCGGCAACGTCTTACTTGACCGGCCTGATTTGATAAGTAACATCACGTCTTGACTTCGTTTTCCATTCCGCTAATCTAGCCCGATTAAGGAGAAGACTGAATGTACGGCATCCTGATATTCTTCCACCTGCTCGTATCGGCCGTCTTGGTGCTTGTTGTGCTCGTGCAGCAGCCCCAGAAAGGCGGAATGGCGTCGATCATGGGCGGCGGTGGCGACAGTATGTTCGGCGGCGGCGGTGCAGCTCCATTCATGGCCAAACTCACGACCGGCCTTGCGGTCGCCTTCATGTTGACATCACTAGGCCTGGTCGTAATAGGTAGTCGTCTCGGCCGCAGCATCCAGACTCCACGTCCGACCCCGGCGCAGCCGGCGACGCCGACCCAGCCCGCTCAATCACAACCCGGACCGTTAGGAGACTAGAATGTACGCGATTGTCAGAGTTTCCGGCTGCCAGTTCCTTGTCAAAGAAGGAGATGTCGTAACCGTTCCCCTCATCGAGGCCGAGCCCGGTACGACCGTCCCGCTCGAAGTGCTGTTCCTGCGCACTGAGGAGAAAGCAGTCGTCGGCACGCCGACCGTCGCCGGTGCCCGGGTCGACGGAGAGGTGGTCGGTCACTCGCACGCCCCCAAGGTGACGATCTACAAGTTCATCCGGCGTGAGAACTACCGGCGCAAGAAGGGACACCGCCAGCAATTGACCCGCGTCAAGATCGCCCGTATCAGTCCCGCCTCCTAGCCGGGCTTATGACGGATGTTGACCGTTGACAACGATAGATATTGGATTCGAAAGGAAGACTAGATGGAACTGACTGCTTCTCAGAAGATCGAGAAACTGGGTAAGGTCGTTTCCGGCATGACCCAGGCTGAGCTTTCCCGGGCCGTAGGCGTCTCCCGTGAACGCATCCGGCAGTTGATGCCTCGGCTGAAGACCAAGCCGAGTCGGCGCATCCGCGCCTGGCATCGGACCGTGTCACGCCGGACGTGCGTAGCTATGGCCAACCTCCATGATCGGGGCGAGTCACTCTCAGCAATCGGTCGCCACTACGGCGTCAGTGACTACCACGTCCGCGAGGCAATCCGTCAGGTTCGACGCGAGATCGAGCCCGCCGGCAGGATCCAGCGTCTGTGCCGCCAGGAGGCGATCCGCAAGCTGCTGGCGCGCGGGCTGACCTTTGAGCAGGCCTGCGACAAGCTGGGATTCAGTGGGCTGCAGCGTCGCCGCTATCGCCGCCAGATGGGTTTCCGCTGGGAGGGCGTCAGGACGGTCCCGGCCCGGAAGCGCGGAAAGAAGTAGCCGAGGAAAGCCGGCGTCCGCACCCGTCATTTCCCTGGCCGGTTCGCATCAGACTGCCGACCGACTTGGATCTTGACAATGGGCGATACAAGAGTTGAACTTGTGACCTCTGGTATGTGAGACCAGCGCTCTAACCAACTGAGCTAATCGCCCTCTCCAGCACGGGAATTCTAGCGGCACTGCCTCGGTAGTCAACCACAGGCAGCAGCTGCCTGTGCTACTGCCCGATTATGTGGACCCCGCCACCAGAACCCGGTAGACCGGTCAGCCCTCGGTTCACTTCCGCTGCGCGCTCTCTGTCGTCCAGCCTGAAGTAGAGCCGCGCGGCCTGATCCATCCGCGATCGGGCAGCTTCGACCTCCCCCGCCTCTGCGAGCAACCGGCCCAACTCCATCAGACACTCGGCTTGAGCGCGCAGATCGCCCTCGGCTTCATAGAGACCAGAAGACCGCTCCAGATTCTGACGCGCAAGACCGGCATTGCCCAGTGCGATGTTGACGGCGGCCATCTCAGACAGCGACCAAGCCTCGGTTTGCCGGTCGTCGCTCAAGTGCGCCAGCCGCGTCCCTTCTTCGATCCGAGACCTAGCTTCGTCCAGTCGCGACTGGTGCCGCAGCGCGACGCCAATCTGGACAAGGTCTCGCGCCTGCGCCCGCGTGTCATCTAGCTTTCTGTGCAGGTCGAGAGCAGCCAGACCCGATTCTGCGGCTCCAGACCAGTTGCGCTGCCTGACCTGAACCACCGCGGCCTCGGCCAAGCAGAAGCCAAGGATCTGCTCGTCGCCAATCTTGCGGGCAGTGGCCTGTGCGCGCTCCAACGTCCCGAGCGCATCGGTCGGCAGATTGACCGCCATCTGCGCGCGTCCCAGGAAGAGCGAGACCCAGGCCTCGGCTCTCTGGTCGGACAACTCCAGGCTCAGGGCCAGCGCCTCAGTCAGGTACTTGGCCGCCTCATCCGCCCGGCCAAGCTGAAGCAGCGACCGGCCTACACCGGCCAGGTCGTGGCACAGGTCGCGCCTTCGTGCATCCTCTCTGTCGACTCTCGCGGCCTCCTCAAACTGCAGAAGTGCCTGCTGATGCGCGCCGTGCGAAAGGCAGTGCTCGGCCATCTGTTCGAGATTCCGCGCCTGGAGGTTTCGGTCACCGCTCTCGCGCGAAAGCAGCAGTGAGCGCTCGTGGTACTCGTGGGCCGCATCTCTCTCCCCCAGCACTTCGTGCAGGAGGGCAAGTTCGTGAAGCAAGCGCGCCATCGGCGCGGTCTGGTGGGCCTCTTCGTGTATGTGGAAAGCACGCTCCAGCACCTCGAGTGCGCGCTCAGCATCCCCTTGAGCTCGGTGTATGACGCCTATCGCCGTCAGCCGATCAGCCTCGCCCATTCGATCATGCAGCTGCCTGGCGAGAAGCAACCCATCCTCGTGCGCTGCCCTCGCCTTGTCCAGTTCGCCCTTGCGGAACAGCGTCTCCCCCGCAGCACCGTACTGCCGCACGGCGGCCGTACGGTCGTCGGACGCCTGCAGCAACTCCACTGCCTGACGGTGAAAGCCGAGCGCACGGTCGTACTGCTTCTCCGCATCGGCAAGTCCGGCCAGTTGGACCAGCGCCCCGGCTTCCAGTTCCCTCAGACCCAACCTACGGCTTAGACCAAGAGAGTTTTCGAGCCAGCGACCAGCGTCACGAACTGCGCCCCGCTCGACGGCAACCGAACCCATGGCAAGCAGGCTCGCCGCGCTGCCGGCACGGTCGCCGGTCTCGCGGCTGGCGGCAAATGCGGCCTCGAAATGAACCCGCGCCTCACTCGGCTGATTCAAGAACAACCGACAGATGCCGCAAAGCACCCGCAGGGCTACGGCTTCGGCCGGACCGGCCTTGGCCATAGCCTTGGTCCAACGCTCACCGGCCTTGTCCCATTCGGCCTGGGCCGCGTATCTTACCCCGGCCTCGAACATGTCTGCCACCTCAGCGTCGGCCGCTGCCGGCAACCCATCCAGATAAACAAAACCCAGCCGGCGCTTCATTGCCGCCAGCCGGTCGCGGCACTTGCGCCCCGCGGCATCCTCCAGCAGGGCCAGCCTCCGCTCCAACCCGGCCGCGCGTGATTGGACCGCCCGGCGGCCAAGCAGCCAACCCGCTGCTCCAGCCCCTGCGCTGGCCAGCAGCACGGTCACAACAACGGCAATCACGTGCGACTCCGGCTACTATCCCATCGTCGCATACGAATACTGCTCCTTTACCAATAGAAGGAATCCTGGAAACGGCCTCCTGCCCGACCCAGCTAAGGTTAGGGCAAAACCGGCGCAGGTCAAGCCGGCGCGCTGCCGACGCCGACGGCGTCCGCAACACGCTGTCCGGCGACAGAAACCTTGACCCCACCCGACACCCCGCTACAATCCGGTAAGCATTAGAGGCAGGCGCGGCACGGTCCATGTCGGCGCCGGGCCTGCGCAAGATCGAAGGAGACCGGAAGTAACGATGCACAAGGAGGCACGATGCTGAAGAAGACCGTACTGCTCGCGCTTGTTGTCGTCGCCGTGGCGTTCATGGGCAGTTGCACCAAGGCGACCAAGCTCATCGGCACGCTGATACTGCAGACCGGCCAGTCCGGAGATGTGCAGAACTGCAAGGTCCAGCTCTTCGTGTCTTCCGACCTCACCGGCAGTCCGGTGAAGGAAGTCGTGTCCCAGATGAACACCAGTGTCAACTCGCCGTTCACGTTTGATGACCCGGTTGAAGGCTACTACTACCTGATCGCCTGGAAAGACCTGAACGGTGACGGTGTGGTCAGTGACAAAGACATCGTCGGTATCCACGGCGGTACGTACCGCCCGGGGTACGGCGGCTCCCAGGTCACGATCAAGGACGGCAAGACCACGGATGTTGGCGAAATCGTAATGCTCATCTACGAGCTGAAGATATCTGCCTCTGGAGAGCGAGTGAACGGTGCGGCCGAGACAAACTTCACCTACTCCTTCAATCACGACGTGACGATCTCATCGCTGACGATCACGTTCCCGGGCTTCACACCGATCACCGACCCGGACGCTGTCGGTGCGAAGACGGCGGGAACCAGCTACCACTCTGACGGTTGGAACACGGGCGGCGGGACGATGCCGACAGGCGACCACACTCTCCAGTTCATCGGCACCTGGGACTCCACCCCCTTCGACGTCACCGTCACGGTTAGCGTCGGCTAGGCAGCTAACGCTCGACACTTGTAGGGAGGAGCTACGGCTCCTCCCTCGCTTTGATGCCAGCCGAAGCAGCACCAAGGGCCAGCAGAGGGCGCAACACTGAGGAGGCTATGGGGCATTCAACTGGACACGGCCCGGGACGGCTCGAGTAGTTGGCTGGACCGCAATCCGCGGCATTGCTCTCCGGCAGACGAAGAGAACAGCGGGTATGGCAAGCCCATCAGCCAATCTGACTGTTGCCGCTAGAGCGACTCCCCGCGCACCCCTGCTAGCCGCGTGACAGGCACGGCGGGCGCAGCCCGAAGGGCCGCGGACACCGAACCTGCAGGGCGACTCGCGCGACTGCCGGCAGGTCAGTTCGGAGGATGACCTCAAAACCGCTCCGCAGCACGATTCAGGGAACAGCCAGGACGTGGGAGTATCAGTTCAGCGACCTACAGACCCAAGCCCCAACACTCAAGCAGTTGCGGCCAACGTACCTTCCAGTCGGAGTTCTGATGATTCTGTAGAGGCCGTTTCTCTTTGCCCCGCGACTTGTCCGATCCGCTCAGAAACTTCACCCGGTAGCCCACCTACCACCGCCTGGCCGGCCCGGTATCCCTGGATGGCGCTGCCTTTGTCGACCAAGATCCTGTCCCGTATGCCGCTGCGGGAAATATCTGATTGTCGTCTCGGAAACCTGTTGCGGCGAGGAGGTCGCCAGATTCCCCGTCTGGCCAGACGCTGAGATTCTCACCGGTTCGGCCGGATCGATACAAGCTGGGAGACACACAACGCCCGCGCATCTGGAGGCCGGCGATTTGAGATCGGGGCAACCCAACACAGACCTCTACCTGTCGCTGGCTTGACTAGCTCCAAACGGCTAGTATACTCAGATATCCATCTGCAACATGTGTTGTTCAAGCCCTGCGGCGGTTCTGCACCATAGCAGTGAGGACGCAGTGACGTCCGCCAGATCGCTTCCCGACCTGGTTATCGGCGACCTGGTAATCAACCCGCCTATCATCCAGGGCGGGATGGGAGTGCGGGTGTCCTCTTCCGGCCTGGTCTCAGCTGTTTCCAATGAAGGTGCGCTGGGTGTTGTTGCCTCGGTCGGGCTAAGTGAGGAACTCGCGGATATGTCGCCGAGCTACCCCGCCCGAGCCGAGATCGGTCTGCGGCAATCCATCCAGAAGACAAGGACGCTCACCAGTCGGCCTTTCGGCGTAAACATCATGTGCGCCCTGACCAACTACGACAACCTGGCACAGCTTGCAGGCGACGAGGGGGTGGCCGCAATCATATCTGGCGCCGGCCTGCCGATGCGGCTGCCAGGCCTCGTGTCCGATACGCGTGTGAAGCTGATCCCAATTGTGTCGTCGGCTCGCGCCGCAGGCCTGATCTGCCGGACGTGGCAGCGGCGTTTCGGACGCCTGCCGGACGCTATCGTAGTGGAAGGACCGCTCGCCGGCGGCCACCTTGGCTTCTCGCATGAAGAAATTGAGAACCTCGATAATCTCCGTTTGGAGCGACTGGTCGTTGAGGTCCTGGTTGTGGCCCGTGAATTCGGCGGCATTCCGGTTGTGGCCGCGGGCGGTATCTATGATGGCAACGATATCGCCAGATTCCTCCGGCTAGGCGCCGCTGGCGTACAGATGGCCACGAGGTTCGTCTGCACACACGAATGCGATGCGTCTGACGCCTACAAGCAGGCATTCATAGATTGTCGCAAAGAGGACATTGCGGTGATTCACAGTCCTGTGGGCATGCCGGCGAGGGTCATCAAGAATGACTTCGTGGAGCGCTACCTGGAGGGCGAAAGGGTCAACTTCGGCTGCCCCTACCACTGTCTCGTGACCTGTGAACCTGCAGTGGCCGGCTACTGCATCGCCCAGGCCCTGGTGGCAAGCTACCGTGGCCAGATGGACAAAGGGTATGCTATGTGCGGGGCAAACGCCTGGCGGTGCGATAGAATAGTCTCAGTCCACGAGCTGATTGAGGAACTCGTCAGCGAGACGGTCGCCGCCTTGCGCGCTCAGCCCCTGACCCGGCAGTAGCCGTCAGTCCCTTCGGTTTCTTCTCCCCGCTCCCCTATCCCTCGGCTCGAGTCTGGCTCCGGTTCGGAATGGCCGGCCAGGTGCCGTAGCTCCGGACCGTTTGGATTCTGCTACCGGCTAGAAGTCCACCGAGAGTGTCACACGGTGGGAACCGCCGAGGCGACCAAGATCGCGGTAGTTGTAGTCGAAGGTCAAACCCAGTCCCGGCATCGGCTGGACCCGGAACCCGGCGCCGGCCGAGAGCCCGGTGCTCCAGCCGACGTCGCCCGCGTAGGCGAAGTCGGTATTAAGGATGTACCCACCGCGCAGACTGAACATGCTGTAGCGATACTCGAGGCCGAGGTTGACCTTCTCGTTCACGTCGTTGAAGTGGTTCAGGTCCACGGCCCCGGTAAGGTGTGAGTTGTCGGTGTGGAAGAAGTCGTAGGCCATGCCGAACCGGAACGTCACCGGCAGCGGGAACGTCTCGGTCAGGTACGTACCCGGAATCGCTTCGCGGGTCCACGGCCATGACCAGTTCGGGTCGTGGGTGAAGTTGAGCAGCCCGCCCGAGTACTTGAGGTCCGGCCCGAAGTTGACGATTGCCATTCCCAGCCGCAGGTCGCGCCAGCCGGTGTTGTAGTGAACACCGAAGTCGAACGCAGCCCCGGCCGCGCCGACGTTCCAGATCTGCTCGGACACGACCTTGGCGGTGAGGCCGAACGAGAGCTTGTCCGTGAACATCCGGGCGTAGGACACACCCAGCGCCAGGTCGGTGCCGCTGAACGTCCGGCCTGTGCCCTGGAACGTATCTATCGTGGTCTCCTCAAAACTGCCCAGCGAGAGCGCCGTCACCGAGACCCCAACATTGCCAGCCTTGGTCGGCATCACGAAGGAAAGATACTCATGGTTGATATCGGCCACCCAGTCAATGTGGTTGACGACGGCCGAGTACTTCTGCACCAGCGCCAGCCCTGCCGGGTTCCAGAACGCCGCGGACGCATCGTCGGCCACTGCCGCGAACGCCTCGCCCATGCCCGTGCACCGGCCGACGCCGATCTTAAGGAACGGCAGCCCGGCCATGCCAATCTTGGTGAACACCGCCCGCGCCGGGGAAACAACTGCCAGAACCGCAAGGATCATCAGAAAGCAGGAATCGGCCTTCGGGAATCGGGGCTTGTTGAGTCTCTTCACGTTTCCCCCCTTCCTAGTAGATCAGAACGAACTTGCCGGTCTGGCTGCCCTGATCCGACTGAACGCGGAAGAGGTACACTCCCGGGGCCGGCTTCTGCCGGCTTTCGTTCAGTAGGTCCCAGTCCTCGTCCCCGCCGAACTGGTTAGGCAGGCTGCCCACGTCCGGCCTGGTCTCGTTGTGCTCGATGGTCTTGACCAGGTCCCCGGCGAGGTTGTAGATGTAGATGAAGCAGTGGTTCGGCAGGTTGATGAACTTCAGCTTGCGGAAATCGGGGTGGCGCTCCCATTCGTTGCGCACGCGGTAGGGATTGGGCACGACCTTGACGTCCAGTTTCGCCATCGTGGCCGAGTACTCCATCGGCTCGAAACTGACATCCCAGGCCGCGTAGATAGGTGCCGGCGTCAGCACCTTGCTGTACACCACCCAGGTGTCGCCCGCTGCCGGCAACTGGGAGATGGGCGCGCCGGCCGCGCTCGGCCGGAACTGGAACCGGCAACCGCAGATGTAGAAGTAGTAGGTCTTGCCCAGCGCCAGCGTCTCGGCGGCATCGGTGAGCGTCTGGAAGCACCAGCCGTCGGCCGAGTCGGCTTCAGTTATCCTCCTCAGGTACCGGTAGGGCACCGCGATACCGTTCTCGATGTCGTAGACGCTGGCGGTGAGCGCGCCGCCCTTGTCCTGCCAGACAACACGGTAGTTCGAGCCGCGATACGCCCAGGTGGTCTTGTAGTTTGGCGAGTAGTGAACGGTCAGTGACTCCTTCGGGTACATGCCGCTGATGACTTCGAACCGGTCAAAGAACTGGGTTGGTATCTGGTCGAGCTTCAGCTTCATTGCCATCTGAACGACCGGCAGCCATGCTGTCGTGGTGTCAACCACGGTGTCGCCGGGCGCTCTCACCACGCGCTCGATGTTGGTGATGACGTTGCCGAACACGGTCGGCATGAAGCGGATGGTGTCCGTCTCCGAGTCGATCTTCACCGTGAACCGGGTTTCGGCCTGCACCGTGTCGCCGTTATTCCTGGTGACCGTGAACCGGTACACCGGGTAGCGGGCGACCGGGTCATAGAGCTGGCCATCGAACTGGATGCGATACGTCGCATCTTCAACCGCGTATGGCGCGAGCGCGAGCGGCGTTATCCCAAGCGGTATCCGCGGGTTGCCCGACACCTGGTACGCGCTGTCCTGCGGCGGCTTGAAGTTGCCCGGCTCGGTCCGCGGTGTCACTCGCAGCGGGGTCAGGCCGGACTCAAGCGACAGCGTTTCCTTCGGCATGTGGTTTCCACCGATGATAGTATCGGAGAGGAAATTGATGTCGAAAGCGGTCACAGCATAGTAGTACGGGAACCCGAGGCGGAGTTGGCTCGAATCCACGAAGCTGTGGTACAGGCCGATGTCGGACGCGACGGTCCGCAGGGTCTCGGCCACAGCCGTGTCCTGCCAGACCACGCCGTCCCGCTTGTCGCACTGGCCCAGCAGCTGCCAGTCATCGGGCTGACCGGATCGACTGCGGTAGACCTTGTATCCCTGGAAGTCATTCAGGACGTAGTGCGGGTTCAAGCTCCCCGCAATCGGATAGAATGGGTCCTTGGCCGTCTCCGGCAGATCATCCCAGATGAGAGTCACGCGGCCGTCGCCCGGAATCAGCGTCACGTTCGGTGCAGGCGGAGGCCCGGGCATCACCCAGTTGTTGTCGTATGCAGCCTGCGCCGACTGAGACGCGAGGGCGAGATCATACGGCCACGTAGAAGGGTCTCCGGTCCTGTCGGCGTCTGCGCCGATCATGGCAATGGTCACCGTGGTCATTTGCCCCGGCTTCAGGGTGATTGGCCCAGTCGCCTGTAGGAACCGCTTGTCTTCCGGGGCCGCGTCAATCGAGTCGAACGGGTTGTAACCATAGGGCGGTTCCCAGTCGTGACCGGTCAACGCAAGGTACTGAGCGAAATCGTTCGTGGGATCGTTGGAAAGGATGAATATCTTGAAGGCGGACATACCAACCTGGACGCCCTCGGACGGTTCGTCAATCAGACCATTGTCATTGTCGTCCTGACCGTTTGGATACGCCTGCAGGGTGTCGGCTGCTTCGCGCCAGGTGCCATCAGGCCATGTCCTAAAGGGACTCTGCAGGAAGTCGAAACCGACAAACCCGCTGGGAACCGCATCTTCTGAGTAGACATAGCCTACGTTGTCCGCATACACCGAGTCCGTGCGGCCTTTGTTGTAGACATACTTGCTAAGGATAAGCCCGCAGCGGTCGTCGGTGGCGTTACCCACATCCGCGTCGCAGGCCACGCCGAGGTACAGGTCGGTGAGGGTTGCCGTATCGCGGTTCTTCACGTCGTACTTGAAGAAAACGATGTCGCGGTTCCAGGGCAATGTCCAAGCATAGGTGGTCTGATAGACTTCGACGCCCATCGGCCGCGGCGACCTGCCGGCCGTATGTAGTGACGGGTCGCGGTCGTTGAAGACGGTCCACGCGTCGGCGACCGAAATCGGCTCCTGAGGAACATAGTAGAAGTAGCCCTTAAGGGTATCACCGCCCTGTGGAATACGCAGAGGTGTCTCGATGGAATCCTGGAGCGAGCTGGGAAAATCGTCCCGCCTCGCCGGCCAGTCGTCCGGGTAGATGTAGCAGCGCTCAAACTCGCGCGCACCATATCCGCCGGGCGCGTTGTCGTAGCATCCGGGAGTCATCTCGGACTTTCCGGAGTTCGGATTGTACGCGTTTGATACAAATGTATCCTTGCCCGCCGGGGTGCGCTTTACGCAGCCGATCCAGATCCCTGCCCCGTAGATGTACATGTCGCCGGAGCCCACCGGCCACTCGCCGCCTGCCCGGCCGATGGCGTAGCCGAACGTGCCGTAGTTGGTTATCGGCAACTTCCACTGGTTGGCATCGAACCACTTGAAGTCGTAGAGACGTGTCGGTTTGGCCACGCCCGGTGCGGTGCGGGCAAAGGAAACGTCAGCCGCCAACAACGTCAGAAGCGCCAAGACTAGAGCTCGCGGCGGCATCCCTGCCTCGCGCTGCCTGCAATCAAGTCTCCGAGTTCTTCTCATCAGTCCTCCTCAGAACTCCAGAGTCAACCCGACTTTGATCTGCCGGGGGGCTCCCCAGTTTGCGGGGTCATCCACGAAATCGAGGTACCCCATCTTGTAGGCCACGTACTCCTCTGCGTCAGTGATGTAGCCGTCGTGGTTGTGGTCGCGCACCGCGTTGTACTTGGAGGTATTCAGGAGCGTCACGTCCGGGTCGAGGATCCAGTTGGCCGGCGAGTATGTGCTGATGTAGCCGTCGTCGTCAGGCAGGCCGGTGGCACCGTAGACCCACTGCACGGTCTGGTTGTTGAACAGGTTGGTGATGATGACGTTCAAGCCCAACCTGAGCCCGCCCAGCCTGATGGCCTTGGACGCGTTCAGGTCCGTGTTGAACCGCGCCGGCATCCGGGCCGAGTTCCGCTCCGCCGTCTGCCGCCCGGCGTTCAGCTTGCGCACCTCGCGCGGTGTGTAGGGCAGGCCCGAGCCGTAGCTGAACATGATGGTACCGCTCACATCGCGGACCGGGATGAACGCCACGTCCTCCGGGAAGTCGCAGCCGAGGCTCAGCTTCGCGTTGTGCCGCTCGTCGAACTCGAGCGCATAGTCCCGGCGGGGCGGCTCAAGTTCCAGACCCGTAATCGGGTCGACGCCGTACCGGTAGCGTTCGTAGTACCACTCGTAGGTGTAGGATGCAGTACCGCGCGCGAGCGACAGTCCGTACGACACGCGCGCGTTCCAGGAATTCGAGAGTGACTTCTGCAGCCCCAGCTCGATCCCGCGCACGCTGCCATACTCCTCGTTCACGAGCGGGAAGTAGCCCATCGGCACCGCCGGCGTGAACCGCGTACCCATCAGGTCGAAGATGTCCTTGTAATAGGCGGTCAGGTCCGCAACCACGACCGGCGTCAATTCCTGTTCGAGGCCCAGTTCGTAGGCGATGGTCTGCTGCGCCAGCAGGTCCGGGTTGCCGATAATCTGGTTACCCCGGGCATAGGCCGCGGACGTAATGTTGTTGTACAGGTACTGGTAGGCCGGTGTCTGGAAGAAGTGGCCGTAGCTGAACCGGAACTTGGTCCGGGCGGTAATCGGGAACGATACTCCCAGCCGCGGCGACAGCTTGAACTTCTGCTTCGCCGCAATCAGGCTCGTGTCCTCGATGTTGGTCGGGTCTGCCCGCTTCCACGCTTCCGGGTCCAAGTAGTCGGCTCGCAGCCCGGCCCGCACGACCAGGTCCTCGAAATCCATCCGGTCCTGCACGAACATCGCCGCGTTGAGCGGATGGACATCGTAGGAATCGACAAACGGATTCGGGTCCCAGGGAAGCGAATTGTACCGGCGGCTCAGGTAGTTCTGACGAGCTTCAAAGCCGACCTTGAACTCGTGGACTCTGCCGACGTTGTGCGTGATATCCCCCTTGAGGGTGAAAACGTCCGACCAGTGCAGCAGGAAGCCGCGGTAGTCACCCGTACCGTAGAAGAGGTTGTACACACCCCAGGGGTTGTTGGTATTGGACTTGGACTGCTCCAGATAGCCGGGCATCGGATGGAACAGCACCGACGCGTCCTTGAGTACCGTATCCTCGGCTTTGAATATGTAGTCTTCCCAGAAGCGGAGCGAGTAGTTGCGCTCGGCGGCCTCGCGCTGGAGGTCGCGCACCGACTGGCACCGGTTGTCGCCGAAGTAGCCGAGCCGCACGGTGTAGAAGGTCCCCTTGGTGAGCATGTGGTTCACCGAGATGTCGCCCTTCTTCACCCGTTCGCGCCGCGACAGGAAGTGGTCAAGGTTGTACTTAAACCCGAGGTGGTTCTCGTCGTCACGGGTGTAGGGGTAGAGGCCGTACTGCTCGCGGGAGACGAAGCCGTTGGCGGTGATGCGCATCCCCTCCTGCAACGGCAGCGCATAGGTCAGCTTCAGGGTCCCCTTGCAGTCCTGCCGGTCCTGGTGGTCGAGCCTGTACCTCATCGGGTTGCAGTCGTCGGTGAAATAGAGCTCGCCGGACACGAAGTAGCGCAGCTTGTTCAAACCCGGCATGGGCCCCCCGACCGACACCTCATAGCGGTTGTCTCCGAAGTTTAGCCCACCGGGAAACAACTCATCCGTGGTGTACCCGAATCGGCCCTGGGTCACATCCTTGCCTTCCTTGGTAATCACCTGGATGATGCCTGACATCGCCTCGCCGTACTCCGCGTCGAACCCGCCGGAGATGACGACCACCTCGGCCGTGGCCTCAGGGTTCACCCGTGCCGCCTGGTATCCGTAAAGCGGGTCGGAAGTTGGGACTCCATCCACGAAGTACGCCACCTCGTCCGGACGGCCGCCGCGCAGATGTTGACCGTAGGCCGGACTGGTAACAATGCCGGTCTGCATGCGGACGATGTCGGCAAGAGACTGAACGGGGAGCTTGGAGATTTGCTCTGCGTCCATTACTTCGCCCGAGGAAGCGCCGGTGCGCACTATGTTTGGCCGGGCGCTCCGGATAATGACGGGGCCTACCTCGATGTGCCCCGTGCTCAGCCGGAAGTCCATGGTGACGGTCTGGTCAATAATCACGAGAACGTCCGTTAGTTGTTGCGTCTGATAACTGATGTAGGAAGCGCTCAGCGTAATGGTTCCAACCGGGACGTTCGTGACAAGGTACTCACCCCGCACGTCCGTAGCCCCGCCCAGCGAAGTACCTTCGACGACAACGCTGGCGCCGACCAGCGGCTCACCCGTACTTGCGTCAGTAACCCGCCCCCGAATGCTGCCGTACTCAGCGGCTACGGCTGGGAGGCAGGTGCTGAGCAGCAGGAAAAGGGCGCAACACATAGACCCGCGACCCCGGACTTCAAACTCACGATTCGCTCTCATGTCACCTCCCTACCTTACCCGAACGGGGATTGCCCAAGTCGTACTCAAGTGCGCCGCGTCTTTGTAGGCAAGGGAGGACAGCGGCACCACTTCGACGTAGACGCTCTGGTAGCCGGTGTCAGAGAGCGCAAAGCTGCCCGCCCCCCGCAAGGCACCCTGCGTGATGTCGCTCCGCACGCCCCCGGCCGCCAGAAAGAATCGGTTTCGATCGACCGTCGTGTCGATCGGCGTGCCGGCGATGACGGTCACGTCTATCTGCTCGCCGGGATAGACCTCGCAGAGCGAATCGACTGATCGCAGGTTGTAGAGTCCCCGGCCATCGGTCCGTGGCGAATAGAAGAGCGTGTCGATACGGCCGGGTCGCGACAACACAACTGCCGTGATACTGGGCGCGTCCTGTGAACTGGGAACGAACGCCGCCAATCCGGTGAGGCGCCGCAGATGGTAGACTGCAACCCCGCTGTCCTTTGGCATGAACACGACGCGCCGGGCGGCCCAATCGAACACCTTCGTCGTCTCCTGGGGGGTCGCGAATCCCACCAGACCGGATGACGTCACACGCCATGCGATCGTGCTGTCCGGTAGCGTGTCGGGGTGAAAAGTGACCACCCAAAGACTGTCATAGCGGAAACGATAGCCGGCCAGCGGCAGACTGTCCCAGCAGTCCACCTGGCAGAACGTGTCGGTCATCGAGATCGTGTCGACCGCCACGCCGAAATGGTACTCGTCGAAGTGCACGGTGTCGGCCGGCTCCGGCCGTAGCGATACCAGGTGAGCGAACTTGTGGAGCGTCAGACCTGTGGCCGAAGTGCTGTCGGCGGATGAGAGCCCAAACGACAGGTCAAGAGCAACTGAGTCTGCCAGGGCCGGATTGGCGCTGAGCGTCCCGCGCCACGCCGCCAGCTCCAACTGGACCGCGGCAGAGTCAGTGCTTCGCCACCACCGCCAGTCTGCTGGTGGTTCCGCACTGCAGCCGGCTACTGCCAGCACGACCGATGATGCCAGAAGTCCGAGTCGACCCAATTGTCCGATTCGGGATAGCCTACGATGCCAGACCGGATCACATTGAACTGCCCACACGTTGCCTCCCTGTTTGAGAACCCGCGGGGAGGATCGACCTCGGCACTGTGGCCTCTTCCCCGCCGCACCGACCCTTAGGAAGCGGGGCGGGCATTGCTGCCCGCCCCGCAGTAGCTGCTAGTTCGCCAGAATCAGTTTTCTGGTAACCGAGGACTGGCCGCTGGTGAATGTGTAGAAGTAGACACCGGCGGCAGCATTCTTCGCATCCCAGGTTGCGGCGTAGCGACCTGCAGTGTGCCGCCCCGAGACCAAAGTCTGGACGGGACGCCCCGTCGCGTCATAGATCACAAGCGACGCGTCCCCTGTCTGCGGCAGGGCATACGATATGCGCGTTCTCCCTCCGAACGGGTTCGGCGTGGCAACTGCCTCAAGCCTGACAGGGCTGACGCTCGACTGCTCTTCAACGCCCGGTGCGGGCAGATCGCTGACTGGCACTTTCTGAACGACAACCGGGTTGGGCGTGGCTGGACCCTCGCTCTGCACGAAGAAACCGGAAATCGAATCGTCTTCGTACAGAACATACATCGTATCCGCGCTCGCGCCGCCGTCGACTGCCAAATCAACAACGGCCGGGAAACGCAGCGAATGCGTACCGGCATCAGTCAACTTGAGTGCTGCTCCCCAACTTGCGCCATTATCGTCCGAGCGCGCGGCGAAGATGTCTGCACGAAGCCGGGACGTGGTCGCCTCGACGTTTGCCGAGTCAAACTGCTCCCAGGCAACGAACAGGTTTCCGTCGTTGTCCTGTCCGATGCTCGGACGGCAGGCGTAGGTAGCGTTGTAGCCGACCGAGGCCTGCAGGTTCGCCGGATCGCAGCCCGCGATGTGAATCCGGCTCCAGGGCTCGGCATTGTCCGGGCAGTAGTGCCAGATCTGCGACGGGATTATGTACCCGGTATCGTTGACCATCGGTATCAGGTTGCACACGACGTGGAACTTGTCCTGTGCGTCGTACCACGGGAACAGGGACGTAATGTGGAAACTCGTCAGCGAGTCGGAGCCGTTGCCGAACGCGACCGGCGGAACCAGACTTGACGGAGTGTCCCAGGTGATGCCGCCATCGGTGCTGTGCATCTGGTACGCGTCCTCGGGCACGTTGGTGGAGATCTCCCAGACAAGCGATACCTTGTTCGAGACCTTCGAGGCGGCGATGTTATGGGTCGGGAAACCCGGGGTTGGCGCTATGCCCGTAACCGGAGTCGAGAAGGTCGGCCAGCTGCCGGCCGCAATGTGGCTGTAGCTCAGGTCGTAGGCTCCCGTAATCGGGAAGATGTTGACCTGGCCGTCCTGGCCTACGGCAATCGGCGGCCACTGGCAGACGCCGAGAACCGGTTCGCCATCTGCGTACTCGAAAATTCCGGCACCCGGGGCTGCATCTCTTGCGGCCCGGGGAACTACCCCGCCGGTGCCAGTAACGTGGGCTCCGACGATCGCGCTTCCGGTCGCCGGGTCGGCCTGCATATTGCCGTACCCTGCCCGCTTGTCAAACACGTTCACACCCGACTGCATATAGTCTGCGTCAACCCAGTTCCAGGCATGCGATGCGATATCGTAGAAGTTGTACCGCATATTGCGATCCGGGAAGTCCGTGCCGGTTGTCGCCATGGAGTACATCCACAACGCGTGCACTCCATACGTCGGTGAATTGACGAGCGCGGTCAGTCTAGGACCGTTCGTCCACCAGTCGTAGGTCGTGCCACCGATCGTGTCGAGTGTGCCGACCAGCGCCCTCGGCGCCACGGCCGGCTGGCCCTGCCCATTCGGCACGGGCGCCAGAGTCACCTGCGCAGTGCCGTTCTCCGGCGCGAGCGCCGTGACCGGCTGTGTCGTGCCTGCCGCCAGCACCAGAATCGGTGCCAGCAAGGCCAAGCATAGAACGTTTCTCATCAGACTCCTCCTTGGTTTTGGTTTGGCAGCAAGTCCGTCGGCCGGTGGCCTGACGGCTGCTGCTCTCGCTTCTCGCCTCGTCAGCCTCACCCTAGTTTGACAGCGTGAAGCGGAAGGGAATGGATACCCATACCCGCACCGCCTTGTCCCGCTGCTTCGCCGGGTAGAATCTCGACCTCATCGCCGCGTCCACCGCGGCTTGGTCCAGTGACGCGTTACCCGAAGGCTTGAGGATACGCGCTTTGGCGACCGTGCCGTCGGTATCAACCAGCGCCTCAACCACCGCCTGGCCCTCAATGCCCGCGGTCCTGGCCATATCCGGGTACGTCGGCACCGGGATGTTGATGGGTTGAGGCTTCACCTCGACCTTCCAGAACGGCACGACCGGTATATCGGTCTCATCGGTCCGTCTCACGACTTCAACTACGTTCGTCGGGTCGATCGTAGTCTGCACATCCACATCATTGCTGGCCGCGGCGACCGGTACCGTCGCCGGCTTCGGCGCTTCGGCCGGCTTTGCCATCTCCTCAAGTGTGGGCGGCAGCGATTCCATGATGGTCTCGACAGTCCGCTTCAGCTTGTATGCCTCGACGTTGGATTCGTGGGGAAGGAACTGGAACATGAGTGTGGTGATCGTAAGTGCGGCGACCGTCGACACACGGATGGCTACGGCGTAGTATCTCTCTTCCCACTCAAGGGCGTCGATACTGGCTACTCTGGGCATGCTATCCTCCGCCACCCATCCGGTAGTTGGTGGCAAACGTGACCTTCAGGGCGCGAGCCGCCTTCAGCGCCTCTAGCACATCAGTAACGAATCCATAGGGGACGTCTTTGTCAGCCTGTAGCACAACAACCAGGTCCGGGTTCTCGACTATCTTCTCACTCATGACCGGCGTAACCGATGGGATCGTGACCAGGTTGTCGCTGACTGAGACCTTGCCGGTCTTGTCCACCCACAGATTCTCGGTGTTCTTTTTCTTGAGTATCCGCTCAGTGGACAGAGCGTTTGGCAACACCACCCTCAGCCCCTGAGACCCGCGAAAGGTCGTACCGATCATGAAGAAAATGATGAGAAGAAAGGCGATGTCACCCTGAGATGCAGTCGGTATGTCGGTATCCGTGAACTTCCGCTTGGCTATTCTCCTCATGGCTCGGACGTCCCTTCTTCCATCACCGGGACAAGGCTGATTCGATTTGCCTTCGCCATCTTGAGCTGGTCAAACACCTCAACCATGAGGTGGTACGGCGCTTTCCGGCTGACGCGCAGGGCGATCGCGAGATCGGGGTTTCCCGCCAGACGATTGACGACGATGTCGCGCACTTCCTCCACGTTGACAACCTGGTCGCCGACCAGAACCTGCCCGGCCGGGTTCACGGCTACAGTGAGGATGTTCTCGGCCTTGATCTTGGTCGCCTGGCCGAGTTCGGGCAGGACCATCTTGAGACCCTTCTCCTTGGCGAACATGCTGGTGGTCATGAAGAAAATCATGATAAGGAAAGCGATGTCGCCCTGTGACGCAGTCGGAATGCTCACTTTCTGCGGGCCGGTAGCTTTCCTCAGACTGACCGCCATCAGTCCTCCTTCTTGAGGATCCCCTTAGCAACAAGGAAGTCCATCAATTCGCTGGACGCAGTCTCCATATCACGTAGGTATCCGCTGGTTCGGCTTTGGTATATGATGTAGACTACCGACAGCGGGGCGGCGATGACCAGCCCCCACTTGGTCGTGATAAGAGCTTCGGCGATGCCGGACGCGACCACCGTCGCTTCGACCTCACCGACCGCGGCGACGGCCTTGAACGCAGAGATCATACCGGTCACCGTACCAAGGAACCCGAAGAACGGAGCGACCGTGCAAAGGCCGTTCATCAGCGCCATCCCTCGGTCGAGAAACGCGAGTTCATTCGAGCCCGCGCGGACAATCGCATCCTCCATCGCGGTCTTGCCCATGTGGACGTGTTCAAGCGCGGACGAGAGCACACGAGCCGCCGGGCTCTGCGTTCTGTTGCACATCTCGATGCCAGCTCTCACGCCGCTCTTTTCGATTGTCGCCAGCAGATCCTGACTGAACCTCTTCACGTTGAGCCGCAGACGCACCGTCAGGGTGAATGCACGCTCGATCGCGAGAGCAAGGCCCATGATGGCGCACGCGAGCAGAAACCACATTGTGCTGCCGCCGTCTTTGTATTCCTGTAGCACTTAGGTGCCTCCTTTTGAAAGCAGTTACTTCGGCAGAATCGAATCTGATCTTAGCTGCTGGATCTTCATATCAAAGGACACAAGCGATGCCACCGGCATCGACACGAGCAAGGCATACGGCCAGCAGTCGCACAAGCCCATGGCAGAGCATGACGGTGCTCCTGATTCAAGATGATCGTCTATGCCTTGCGGGACATGCGCTTGCCGTCACGCACTATTACAAACACGACCCAAGCAACCGCGGCGGCGCACCCAACGATAGTCAGAGCCAACGCAAGCGGCGCAGGGATGCCATCGATCATCTCGACGGCCTTTCCAGACTCGGTAGCGAGATTCATAGGTGTCCTCCTAGAGCAGTCAGTGGGATTCTGCCAGAAACTGCCTGCCATGTCAACATCTAGGCCACCGCACCAGGCTTGATTTCGTGCCCGGCGCGGTACATACTATATGCTCTGGCGTTGGATTCCGCAGGCGCTTCGTCGCAAGGCGAGGACTGCTTTCGGGCCGGCTGGACGCGCCGGCGCGCATAGTCCGGAAACCCATCGGTTCTTCCCGTGACAGCTACCGCGTGCGCGTCCTGCTCAACCCGGCGCCGGCAACTCCGCATTGGTTTGGTCCGTCTTACTAGGATAAGAAGGTGGCAAGTGAGAACCAGTAGCTTCGGCATCGCGCGTTCTGTACTCCGCTGGTCGCTCCTGGCGACCCTAGCAGTCTTCGCAGTGGCCTCGGCCTCTGACATCGAGTCGAAGGTCTTCGAATACGACCTGGCAAACGGCCTTCACATTATCGTCTACGTTGACTCGTCGGCCCCGGTGGCAACGACGAGCGTCTGGTACAAGGTCGGATCGTACGACGAGCCGCTTGGCAGCACCGGCCTCTCCCACATGCTCGAACACATGACCTTCAAACACACCAGCTTCTACAAGCCGGGACAACTCGATGTCATCATCGATTCTGCGGGTGGCAACAACAACGGCTTCACCTCCACCTATTTTACCGCCTACTACGAGGACTTCGCCAGCGACCGCTACGAACTGGCCATGAAGATCGAGGCGGCACGGATGGGCACCTGCGTGTTCCCCGACTCGGAGTTCGAGAGCGAACACCAGGTCGTATCCGAGGAGCGTCGGCTCCGCGAAAACTACCCGGCGGGCGAGTTGTGGGAATTGTTCGGCACGACCGCGCAACTCGTAAACCCGGAGCGCAACCCGACCATCGGCTGGTCGGACGACGTCCGCCACTTCACGGTGGCGGCGGTTCGCGACTGGTACAAACGGCACTACAATCCGGCCAACGCCGTGCTCGTCGTCTGCGGCGACGTCCACCCCGATGACGTGAAAGCCAAAGCCGACAAGCACTTCGGCCGGTTCAAAGGGACGCCGGTCGCGCGGCGCGACTTCTACAGCGTCGAACCCAAGCAGAACGGCGAGCGCCGTCTCACCATCCGCAAGCGCGTGCGCGTCCCCAGCCTCCTCATCGGCTATCAGGTTCCCGGGATCCGCGACTCCTCGTGGTACGCGGGCGAAGTCGCCGGTGCCATCATCGGAGGCGGAGAAACCTCCCGTCTACACAAGAAACTGGTGAAGGAACTTGGACTTGCCACCAGTGTCTGGGGCGGCGCCGGTGTCAGCCGCGACCCCAGTCTCTTCCAGGTCGGAGTGACGCCAAAGGCCGAGAGTCTGATACCACGGATAGAGCAGGTCGTCCAGACCGAACTCGACCGGGCCGGTACCGAACTCGCAACGGAGCGCGAGATGCAGCAAGTACGCAACGAGGTGCTGGCCGGCCAGGCATTCCGGCGCGACAACATGTTCGGCATCACCTACTGGCTCGCTTCGAGCCACATCCTGTTCGGCACTTGGCGACAGGTCACCGAATACTCGGAACGCATTAACCGCGTGACCGCCGAACAGGTGCGCGACTACTGCGCTGCCTGGCTGAAGCCCGACAACCGCACGACCGGCATCCTCGTCTCCGCAAAGGAGGCCAAGTGAATCTCCCTCGTCCCTCGGTAGTCACTCTTACTTCTGCCCTCTGCCTTCTGACTTCTGCCTTCGGACTCCCGCTGTATCGCCACTCACTTCCGAACGGCCTCATCATCCTGACCTACGAAGAGCACCGGCTCCCAACTGCAACGGTTTCGTTGGTCTGCCGCTCCGGCGCGGCCTGCGACCCCAAGGACAAGTCCGGCACGGCAGCGATGATGTCGGACCTGCTCACCAGAGGCACGGCGACGATGTCCGGGGACTCTATCAAGTCGCTGGTCGAGTTCCTCGGCGCGCTGTTCTCGGGCGGCGCCGGCGACGACAACTGCGCCATTGACGTCCGGGTCCTGACCAAGGATCTGGGGACAGCGCTCGACTTGATGGCCGACGCCGTGCTTCACCCGGCGTTTAATGCCAAAGAGATGGAGCTTGCACGCAGTCGGATGACAACCGACGCGCGCGGGCTTTTCGATGACCCTGGCTCCGAGGTGAGCTACGAATTCACGAAACTGCTCTACGGAGACCACCCCTACGGTCGGCTGTCCGGCGGCGACACGCTTTCACTGCCGTTGATCAAGCGCGAAGACCTGGTCGCCTTCCACAACACCCACTTCCGCCCCAACAACTGTTTCGTCGTCGCGGCGGGAGACATCAGCCACAAGGAGTTCGTGACAGAGATAGAGAGGCGACTCGGCACGTGGACGCCCGAGCCCGTCCCCGCGCTCACCGTGGCTCCGCTCACGATGCCCGACCGCATCCGCGTGAAGGTCATCACCCGGTCGGACATGAACCAGACGTACGTCGAGTTCGGCCACCCGGGCATCCGTGCCGGTGATGAAGATATGCTGGCCACACGCCTGATGTCCTACGTCCTAGGCGGCGGGGCGATGTCGTCCCGGCTCGGAACCAGTGTCCGCGAGAAAGGCGGACTGGCCTATGACGTGCGCTGCTGGTTCAACCGCAACCGGCTCCAGGGCGGGTTTCACGCCACGGTCCAGACTGCCGGACCAAAAGAGGCAATCGGGCTGATGCTTCGCGACATCAAGCTGATGTACGACTCCGGCGCCACCAGGAAGGAGCTTGAGAAGGCCCACAACTACTTCACCGGCTCCTTCCCGCTGACCTACGCCTCCACCGGGGGAAAGCTGAGCCAGGTGCGTACGATGGAGCTCTACGGCTACGGCCTGGACTGGCTCGAGGAGTTCCCGGACAAGGTCCGCGCCGTATCGCTGGACGAAGTCAACCGAGCCGCCCGCGACCACCTCCGCCCGGGCAAGTACTGGATGGTCGTCCTCGGCCCCGTGACAAGAGAGGAACTCGGTCTGACCGACGTCGAGTGGATTAATTAGAGCAGGCTGGATCACGGCCGCCCGGTCAGAACCGGGCGGCCGCGGTGCTGAAGGCGATCCTGCCTTGGCAGGTGCGCACTCCCGCCGGGGCAAGGCGACGCGACCGCTTGACCGAGTCGCCGGGTAACATACAATCTGACGTCATGCGGCTCGGCGAGCTTGAACTACACAGCCTGCTCGATGGGTTCTTTGGCCTCGACGGCGGGGCGATGTTCGGTGTGGTGCCGAAGCCCGTTTGGGAACGCACGAACCCGGCCGACTCCCGCAACCGAATCAGACTCGCGTCTCGCCCGTTGCTCGTGGTCGCAGGGAATGAACGCATCCTGATTGACACCGGCATCGGCGACAAGTGGGACGAGAAGGCACGCGACATCTACCACATCGAGAAGACCGATACCGTCGAATCTTCGCTGGCCAAAGCCGGATACAAGGCTGAGGACGTTACCAGAGTCGTCCTTACCCACCTCCATTTCGACCATGCCGGAGCAACGACCAAGCTCGACGATTCCGGCCGACCTGTCCCCCGCTTTCCCAACGCCCGCCACTATGTGCAGCAGAAGGAATGGGAGGCGGCCGTGAACCCGAACCGACGCTCGCGCGCATCCTATCGTCCCGAGGACTTCCTGCCGGTTCGCGACGCGGGTCTGCTTGAGCTGGTCGACGGCCCGCTTGAGCTTGTGCCTGGGCTTGAGCTTCTTCCCACCGGAGGTCACACGCCCGGACACCAGATAGCAGTCCTCACGGACAATTCAGAAGTCAGAGGTCAGAAACCAGAATTCAGAGTTACGGAGCAGCCCGTACGGACTCCGGGTTCCGGACACTCGATCCCTCGATCCCCTGATCCCTCGATCCCGGTCCGCGCGGTCTTCTGGGGTGACCTTATTCCCACTTCTTCACATGTTGCCACGCCCTATATTATGGGGTATGATTTACACCCGCTCGAGACAATGGAACAGAAGGAAAGGCTGGTGCGGCAGGCTATTGCCGGGCACTGGCTCTCCTTCATGGAGCACGACCCGGATTACGCCTGCGGAACCATCATCGAGCAGGACGGCAAGCCGCTTCTGCAGCCGCTTGCCCCGTAGCGGTCGCGCTCTGCCGAGTGCGCCCGGCCTAGAACGATGAGGAGAACATGAAGAACAGTGACTGGCGCGACCTGTGTCGCGACAAAATCAAGACCGCTGACGAAGCGCTGCGCGTGCTGCAGCCGGGTGACCGGCTCTTCATCGGCTCGGCTTGCGGCACTCCCCAGAAGCTGGTCCAGGCGCTCGCCGACTGCCCGACTGAAGACGTCGAAATCACCCACCTCTTGACCCTTGGCGTCGCGCCCTACGCGCAGGAGAAGCTGGCCAGCCGCTACCGGGCCAACGCGTTCTTCATCAGCGCCAACGTCCGCCCCGCGGTCTGGAAGGGCCGCGCCGACTACACGCCGATCTTCCTGTCGGAGATACCGGAACTGCTTCGCTCCGGCCGTCTGCCGCTCGACGTTGCCCTGATCCACGTCACCCCGCCGGATGAGCACGGTTTCTGCAGCTTCGGTGTGTCCGTCGACATCACCAAACCCGCAGCCGAAGCGGCGCGGTACGTCATCGCAGAAGTCAACCCGCAGATGCCCCGGACGCTCGGCGACGCCTTCATCCACGTCAGCGAGATCGACGCGGTGGTCGAGAACGATGCTCCGCTCTACGAATTCATCACCCCGGGCGAGAGCGAGGTCGCGCGCCGGATAGCGAAGAACGTCGCCGACCTGGTCGAGGACGGCTCGACCATCCAGGTCGGGTACGGCGGCATCCCCAATGCGCTGCTCGCCTACCTCAAGGACAAGAAGGACCTGGGCGTCCACACCGAGGTGTTCTCCGACTCGACCATCGACCTCATCGATGCCGGCGTCATCAACTGCCGAAAGAAGACGTTCCATCCCGGCAAGGTCGTGGCTTCGTTCGCCATGGGCAGCCAGCGCCTGTTCGACTACATCGACAACAACCCGATGTTCGAATTCCACCCGGTCGACTACACCAACGACCCGTTCATCATCGCCCAGAACGACAAGATGGTCTCCATCAACTCGGCGCTCGAGGTCGATCTGACCGGACAAGTCTGCGCCGACTCTATCGGCTACCGGTTCTTCTCCGGCATCGGCGGCCAGGTTGACTTTGTCCGGGGCGCTGCCCGCTCCGAGGACGGCAAGGCCATCATCGTCCTCCGCTCCAGCCGCGACGACGACAAGTTCTCCCGCATCGTCCCGACGCTCACCGAAGGCGCCGGGGTAGTCACCTCGCGCGGCGACGTCCACTACGTTGTGACCGAGTGGGGCGTTGCCTACCTGCACGGAAAGACCATCCGCGACCGCGCCCTGGCCCTCATCTCAGTCGCCCATCCCAAGTTCCGGTCGGAGCTGTTCAAACTCGCGAAGGACAAGCACTACATCTACGCCGACCAACCGGAGCTGCCGCTCGTCCTTGCCCGGTATCCCGAGGAGTTCGAAGCGCAGGCGAGTCTGAAAGAGGGCACGCCGGTCTTCCTCAGGCCCATCCGGCCGACCGATGAACCGGCGATGCGCGACCTCTTCTATTCATTCTCCAAAGACACGGTCTTCTACCGCTTCTTCTCGTACCTCAAGGCGATGCCCCACGAGAAGATGTCGAAGTTCGTGAACGTCGACTACGAATCGGAGATGGCGATCGTGCTCGCGCTCAAGTCGGGCGGCGAGGAGAGGATCATCGGCTCGGCCCGCTACTACGTCGACAAGGCGACCTGGCTCGCCGAGTACGCCATCGAGGTGCAGGACGAGTTCCAGAACAAAGGCGCGGGCGGCGTGCTCTTCAACCACCTGATCAAGGTGGCAAAGATGAAGGGCATTAAGGGCTTCGTCGGCTACGTGCTCGACTCCAACACCCGCGCCTACCGCCTGATGACCCGCACCGGGCTGCCGATCGAAACCAAGTGGGAAGACGGAGTCTACACGTTGACGATGCGATTCAAGGATGGAAAGTAGGAGGCGCCCATGACGGACCAGAAGTCACCGGTCTCGGCCCCCGGTTCGCTTGACTGCGTCTTCAAACCGAACTCGGTCGCTGTCATCGGCGCGTCGAACCGCGACGGCTCGGTCGGCCGCGCCCTGTTTGCCAACATCCTGATGAACGGCTACACCGGAGTCGTCTACCCTGTGAACATGACAGCCAAGTCGGTGCTCGGTGTGAAGGCTTACGACTCGGTACTCGGCATACCGGACGAGGTCGAGCTCGCCGTGCTGATCGTCCCGGCACTGGCCGTACCCGCGACCCTGGCCGAATGCGGCCAGAAGAAGGTCAAGGGCGCGGTCGTTATCTCCGCCGGGTTCAAGGAACTCGGACCGACCGGGGCCCAACTCGAGCAAGCTGTGCGCGACCGCGCCCGCACCTGGGGCATCCGGCTTATTGGACCCAACTGCTTCGGCGTCATCAACGGCGGTCCCGGGGTTCGGCTTAACGCCACCTTCGGCCGCTCGATGACCGAGTTCGGCAACATCGCGCTCATCTCCCAGTCCGGCGCGATCGGCGTCAACGCCCTCGAGTACGCGATCTCCGAAGATGTCGGCCTCTCCAAGTTCGCCTCCATCGGCAACAAGGCCGACATCAACGAGTGCGACCTTCTCGCCTACCTGAAGGACGACGATGAAACCGACGTCATCATGCTCTACCTGGAAGACCTGGTCAACCCGCCCGAGTTCATGCGCATCGCCCGCGAGACGACCTCGCACCCGACCCGTCCCAAACCCATACTGGCCATCAAGGCCGGCCGTACCAGCGAAGGTGCCAAGGCAGCATCCTCGCACACGGGCGCGCTCGCCGGCTCGGACGCCGCCTACGACGCCTTCTTTGCCCAGGCTCGCATCCTCCGGGTCAACACCATCAATGAGCTTTTCGCCAAGGGCGCGGCGCTTGCCTACCAGCCTGCGCCTAAGGGCAGGCGCGTCGCCATCCTGACCAACGCGGGAGGCGTAGGCATCATGGCGACCGACGCCTGTATCCGCAACGGTCTGAAACTTGCCGAGCTGACCCCGGCCACCCGTGAGGAATTGAAGAAGCACCTGCCCGTGACCGCGTCGGCCAACAACCCGGTTGACGTCATCGGAGACTCCGACGAGAAACGCTACCGTAAGGCACTCGAGCTGCTCGTCGTCGACCCGAACGTCGATGCCCTGATTCCGATCTGGACGCCAACCCTGATGGCCGAGTCCACGGTCGTCGCCGGCATCATCGCCGAGGTCGGCCAGAAGTCGGACAAGCCGATTCTCGCCTGCGTCCAGACGATGATGAACTCGCAGGCGGTGCGCAAGCAGCTCCTGCGCGACCACATCCCGCACTACCAGTTCCCGGAGAATGCAGCCCGCGCCCTCGCTGCGATGGCGGACTTCAGCGAATGGAGCCGGCGACCGCAAGGCGAGGTCCGCAAGTTCGCCGACGTCAAGCCACAGGTCGTGAAGGAGATCCTCAAGCATGTCCGTTCCCGACCGACCCTGTTCGTGTCTGAACCCGAGGGCCACGAAATCCTCCGCGCCTACGGCCTGCCTGTGCCGGCATCGAAGCTGACCAAGACCCTCGATGAAGCATTGGCCGCGGCCAGAGAAATCGGCTACCCGGTCGTCCTTAAGATCGTCTCCCCCGACGTCCTGCACAAGACCGAATTCGGGGGCGTCCGGGTCAACATCGCCGACGAAGCCAGGCTCAAGGAGGAACACGCCAACCTGCTCGCCGGTGTGAGGGCCAAGAAGCCCGACGCCGACATCTGGGGCGTGCTGGTGCAGAAGATGGCCCCCAAGGGGACCGAGACGATTCTCGGCATGAACCGAGACCCGCACTTCGGCCCGATATTGATGTTCGGCCTTGGTGGCATCCTCGTGGAAGTCCTGAAGGACGTCACCTTCCGCATCGCGCCCCTGAACGACATCTCCACCGACTCGATGGTCAATGGGATCAAGGCAGTGAAGGTACTGCAAGGCTACCGCGGCGAGCCGCCGCGTGACGTACCCAAGATCAAGGAATGCCTGCAGCGCCTGTCACAGCTCGTTATCGACTTCAAGGAGATCGCTGAGCTCGACATGAACCCGCTGCTCGTTTACGGACAGGGCAAGGGCGCCCTTGTCCTCGACGCGCGGTTTCTGTTGAAGTAGCAGCACCGCAACTGATACCGAGGCCGGCCCGAAGGCCGGCCTCACGTCATCGTGGCGTCAGGCTGCGGCGTCAGTGAAACCCGGGCAAAACGGGGACTGTACCTCCGCATGGCCAAGTACTTCTACGGCCGTGACCAGAAACCGGAACCGTGCCTTCTGTATTCGTGTCACTAATGGAGCTGACCAGAAGGCGCTAGCTGCGAATGCAGCGGGGCGAGTCAACCCCTGCCCGTTCGGGACCAAGGAAGACTCGCCCCACTGGCGTATCGCAACGGAGTTGCGATGTTGAGCCGTCGGACGGCACCGCCGTCAGATGGCGTTCAGCGATAACCCGATGTCCCCTTTTGACATGCTCTGTCGCTGATGGAGCTGACCAGAGTCGAACTGGCGACATCCGGCTTGCAAAGCCGGCGCTCTCCCAGCTGAGCTACAGCCCCGCGTGCCCGTGAGGGCACGGTTATCTTAGTCGATGGCGGTCAGTAGTCAATTGAGTAACTGGCGTCCGGCCCAGCGCACACGAAGCTAGAAGCGAAAAGCTAGATTCTAGAGTGCAGACTATCTCCGGTTCTCGCTTCTGCGATCTAGCCTCTAGCTTCTGACTTCGTCTGTCCTCTCGGCAGGATGTGGTTGCGGATGTACTTGTACGCCTCGAACCAGGCGATGCTCACGCCGCCGCCGATGATGCAGATGAGCAGGTCGGTCGGATGCAGCGTCGCGAACTTGAAAAGGCCGCGCAGGAAGGGCACATAGAGCGCAAGAAGGAGGAACGCCAGCGCGCCGACCAGCACGTACCACAGCGACCGATTCGGCACGCGAATCGAGCTGACGATGGTGCGCGACCATGAGCGATTTGTGAGTATCAGGCCCAGGTTGGCAAAGACCAGGGTCACGAATGTAAGCGTGCGCGCCTCGGCCTCGCCCTGGCCGCGGTGGAGCGCAACCGCGAATACCGCAAGCAGGACGAGCAGTATCCAGAACCCCTGCAGCAGTGCCAGCCCGACGGTACGCCGGTCGATGACCGGCTCGTTCAGATGACGCGGCGGCCGGTTCATGACGCCGCGCTCCTCCGGTTCGGCCTCGAACACCACCGAACAGGCCGGGTCGATGATGAGCTCCAGGAACACGACATGCACCGGCAGCAGCACGAGCGGCCACTTCAGCAGGATGGGCAGGAGCGACATTCCGGCAATCGGCACGTGGACCGAGAAGATGTAGGCAAACGCCTTCTTAAGGTTGTCGAGGATCCTCCGGCCCTGGCGTACGGCCTGGACAATCGTCGAAAAGTCGTCGTCGAGCAGGATCATCGCGGCCGACTCGCGGGCAACGTCGGTGCCGCGGCCGCCCATGGCGATGCCGACGTGGGCCGCCTTGAGCGCAGGTGCATCATTGACCCCATCGCCGGTCATGACGACGACCTCGGAGTTGGCCTTCAGCGCGTCCACCAACTTCAGCTTCTGCTCGGGCACCACCCGGGCGAAGACGTTCGCGCTCCGGACGCGGAAGCGCAGCTCGGCGTCGGTCATCTCCTCCATTTCCGGCCCGGTGATGACGACATCCAGGTTCGCGAGGCCGATCTCCCGCCCGATCTTCGAGGCGGTGCCGGCATAGTCGCCGGTAATCATCACCACGCGGATACCCGCTCGGTGGCAGCTCTCTACCGCCGACTTCACCTGCGGTCGCACCGGGTCGGTGAACCCGACTAGGCCGATCAGCTCGAAAGTGAAGTCGTGCTGCTCCTGGGGTAGCCCGCTCAGGGTGAACCGCGCCCGCGCCACCGCGAGCACCCGCAGCCCCTCGGCTGCCATCACGTTCACGCGCTCGGACAGCTCATGCATGCGGGCCGACCCGAGATGGCACAGATCCCCGATTGCCTCGGGCGCGCCCTTGGCCGCGATTACGTAGTCATGTCCGTCCGGCGACTTCCAGACCCGGGACATGGCCATGAGCTGCCGTGAAAGCGGGTACTCACGCACTAGCTGCCAGTCGGGATGGATGTGCTCGGTAGTCTTCAACGCCCTGCCGCCCAGCTCGGCCAGCGCCCTCTCCATCGGGTCAACCGGAATCTCCTGGCTGGCGAGCATCGCGTACTCGATGGTCTCGTGGCACTCGTCAGGCAGCTCTGTCGCCGCGACGCCGTCGATGTCGCACAAAAGCCCCGCGGTCGCAACCTTGCACACCGCCATCTTGTTCAGGGTCAAGGTGCCGGTCTTATCAACGCAGAGCACGGTGGCCGAACCGATTGCCTGGATGGCCTGCAACCTGCGGGTGAGCGCCCGCTTCTGCGACATCCGCCACGCACCGAGCGCGAGGAAGACGGTCTGAACTACAGGTATCTCCTCGGGCAGCAGCGCCATCGCCAGGGTCAGACCGGCAAGCAACCCGCCCAGGAGATTGCCTCGCGTCACCAGGTAGAACACGACGACCAAGGCACAGACGATCAGCCCGGCGCTCGCGGAGTTCCGGACAACGCGGCGCGTCTCGCGCTCGAGCGGCGAACTCTCCTGCTTCTCCTCCTGAAGCGTCTTCCCGATCTTCCCCATCTCAGTGGCCAGCCCAGTCGCGCGTACGCGGGCCACGCCGTTGCCCTGAACAACGACAGTACCGGAATAGACTCCGGGCTGGTCGTCCCCGCCCGGCCTGCCCAGTTTGCCCTGCGGGTCGCCGGCGGTCTTCCGCACCGGCATTGACTCACCGGTAAGGAGCGACTCATCGAGCATCAGATGGTTCGAGTCGAGCACGATGCAGTCGGCGGGCACCCGGTCACCTTCCACCAGGAGTACGATGTCGTCCGGCACCACCTCGCGGCCGGGGATCCGCGTCACCTCGCCGTCACGCAGGACGAGAGCACGCGGGCTTGCGAGGTCACGCAGGGCCTCGAGCGCGCGCTCGGTCTTCCGCTCCTGGTACAAGGTGATACCGATGATGACGAACACGAAACCGAGGAGCATCGCGGCGTCGCTTGCCTCGCCCAGAATCAGGTAGATGACGCCGGAGGCGAGCAGCAGCAGGAACATCGGCTCCCGCAGCACATCGAACACGATCCGCCACATGCGCCGGCGGTTCGAGGCCGGCAACTCGTTGTACCCCACCGTTCGCAGCCGCTCCCGGACCTCGGCCGAGGTCAGACCGACGAACCGCTGCGCCTCAGGATTCGCCATACTGAAGCGACAAGACTATGCCTTCACCAACCGATTGAGTCAAGCGAGGGGAGGCGACTGGATTTGACTTGGCCCCGCCCAATCCTAAACTTAGGGCGGTGCTGCGTCTGCGGAAAGGAATCTCGGTTCAGGCCAAGACCGTCTAACTGCTATGGCCTACGCCTACTTCGACCACGCGGCGGCGGCGCCGCTGCTTCCCGAAGCGCGGGAGGCGATGCTTCCGTTCCTCGGAGAGGAGTTCGGCAACCCGGCCAGCCTGCACAGTTTCGGTGACAAGCCGCGCGCCGCCTTGGATGGAGCGCGCGCGCAGGTTGCCGCGCTCATCAACGCCCAGCCCGACAACATCGTATTCACCGCTTCGGCATCAGAGGCGAACAACCTGGCCATAAAGGGACTGGCCCTCTCTCGGAAGGCGAAGGGAAGGAACATCGTCGTCTCCGCCATTGAACACGTGTCGGTGCTCGAACCCCTGAAGTCCCTGGGCGTCGAAGGTTTTGACATCACCGAGGTACCCGTCGATGCCGATGGCACAGTTCATCCTGACAAGCTGGCAGCTGCGATCAAGACGGACACGATTCTCGTCTCGGTGATGCACGCGAACTACGAAGTCGGCACGATTCAGAAAGTTAAGGAACTGGCCGCCGTTGCGCGCCGCTTCAGGATTCCATTCCACTCTGACGGCACTGCCGCCGTCGGTCGTATCCCGGTTGACGTGGTCGGACTGGACGTAGATGCATACTCATTTCCGGCCATGTCGGTCTATGGCCCGAAGGGCGCGGCAGCGCTGTACCTGAAGCGGGGCACGCGCATCTCTTCACTCATCGAGGGCGGGTTCCAGGAGAAGAACCGCCGCGCCGGCACCGAAAACGTCGCCGCCATCGCCGGCTTCGGCGCAGCCGCCGCAGTAGCGAAGGCGAAGCTGCCCGAATGGTCGGCGAACCTGACGAAGCTGGCCCGGCGCATATTCAAGGAGCTGCCGGAGAAACTGGAGCACATCGTCTTCACCGGCTCGATGTCCAGCCGCATACCCGGCCATGTGAGCGTCGTAGTTGAGTTTGTCGAGGGCGAGGCCATGCTACTTTCGCTTGACGACGAAGGCATCGCCGCGGCTTCCGGTTCGTCCTGTTCGGCCAAGACCCTGAAAGCGTCGCACGTGCTGCTGGCGATGGGCCTGCCGCACACGAAAGCCCAGTCTTCACTCGTGCTGACGCTGGGCAAGGACTCGACCGACGAAGACGTGACCCATTTCCTGGACAAGCTGCCACCCATCACCCAACGCCTGAGGCAGATGTCTCCCCTGTACGCAAGGCTGCAGAAAGGCGAGGACCCGTACGCACTGAAACCTGGAGATGAGTGCGCAGACGAGCATGAGCACGAAGCAGATGAACTATAGGACCTATCAGGTGAATTGGAGAATTGATGTACTCTGAGAAAGTAATGGAGCACTTCCGCAACCCGAGGAATGTGGGCGAGATTGAGAACGCCGACGGGGTGGGAGAAATCGGCAACCCGGTCTGCGGCGACATGATGACGTTCTACGTGACGATCAGGGACGGCATCCTCACCGACGTGAAGTTCAAGACATTCGGCTGCGGTGCGGCCATTGCCGTCTCTTCGATGGTCAGCGAAATGGCCAAGGGCAAGACCATAGAGGAAGCGATGAAGATCACCAACGCTGATGTCGCCAAGGAACTCGGCGGTCTGCCCCCGAACAAGCTCCACTGCTCGAACCTCGGCGCGGACGCGCTCCACAAGGCGATCGAGAACCATCTGGCAAAGAAACCCGCGACCGGCGAGAAGGGGTGCCGTTGCCCGTTCTGCGATACCCCGGTTGAGGGTAGCAGCATCTGCGTGCCCTGCAAAGCCCAGGGCAAGAAGTAGCTGGAAAGGACCCGCTGTGAAGCTTACCCATGTCCCCGGCAGGAATGCCAAGCATCGTGTGACCCTCTATGCGCTGGCTACCTGCGGCTGGTGCCATAGGACCAAGGAACTGCTCAACTCCAACCAGGTGCAATACGAGTACATCGACGTGGACAAGTGTCAAGGGGAAGAACGCGCCGAGGCCTCCGGCAAGGTCCGTGAACTGAATCCCCGCGGCTCGTTCCCGACTGTCCAGATCGACGCCGAGGTCGTTGCCGGCTTTGACGAGGAACGCATCCGCGAACTGCTCGAACTATGAGCGTTGCAGAACGCTTCTCGGAGCAGGCGCTCAAGACCTGTGAACGCCTCAGACAGGAGGCCGAGGCCGGCGGCTACCGACTCAACCCGGACAAGAACTTCGTCCTGCGGCTGATTGAGGGACTGCTTGAGAACCAGAGGCGCTACGGGTACTTCTGCTGTCCCTGCCGGCTGGCATTCGGCGAGAAGGACAAGGACGTCGACGTCATCTGCCCGTGCTACTACCGCGACTCGGACATTGAGGAGTTCGGTGCCTGCTACTGTGCGCTCTATGTCAGTGACGCGTGGATCGCAGGAGAGAAGAAGCACGGTTCCATTCCCGAGCGCCGTCCGGCCAAGTTCATGCGCGACGGCTTCTCCGAAACACCGGCTGCTGCCCAGTCCCCAACCCCTGGCCCCCAGTCCCTCTCCTATCCGGTGTGGCGCTGCAAGGTCTGCGGCTACCTCTGCGCCCGAACTGAGCCGCCGGGCAAGTGTCCGATCTGCAAAGCCGGCAAAGACCGGTTCGAACGTTTCATGTAGGAGACCCCGATGATTGTCGAGTTGAGCGTCGTGCCGGTTGGCACCGGTGAAACGAGCGTGAGTTCCTACGTCCGGGCTGCTCTCGAGGTATTCAAGGAAAGCGATCTAGAATACGAGGTCAATTCGATGGGCACTTGCGTGCAGGGAGAATGGGACGACATCTTCTCAGCCCTTAAGGTAGTCCATGACAGGTTGGCCAGGATGGGCTGCCACCGCATAGTCACCACTGTGAAGATCGACGACCGGCGCGACCGTCCCGGCACCATGAAAGCCAAAGTAGCGGCCGCAACCCGGGGAATATAGCCGGAGCGGCTGCCAAGCAGACGGGGCGCGGATATCCGCGCCCCGAATCACTTCCGGACGCTCAGCGCCCGAATCGGGCTCAGTCCGGGCTCGTTTCGGCTTCGCTCACGGCGTACTGCTGGGCGAGCTGCAGCTGCATTGCCCGCAGGCGCGACGCGATCGTCTGAGCCACCATCTTCATCATCACGTGGCCGAGCCGCGGATCCTGTTCGAACGCCGCGTTGAGCTTCGCGACGTCGAACTCGAGATATGTGGTGTTGGTCATCGCGCGGCTGCCGGCGGTGTAGTGAGGGTTGCCGACCAGTCCCGAATAGGCAAACATCTGACCCGGGCCGACCGACGTGACCATGTAGTTTTTCTTCGTCACTCCGAAGTCAAGCTCGAGTACGACTCCGAGGCGACCGCTGACCAGAATGTAGAACTTGGTTGCGACCTCGCCCTGCACGTCTACCATGCCTCCTGCCTTAGCCTCACCGACTTTCGCCAGTTTGGCCACCAGGTCAACGTCAGCATCCGGTAGCTGTTCGAACTCCGGGATCGTCTTCAGGAACGCCTTAACATCCATTGATGTCTCCGTTTCGGTTTGGATACTCCAGCTAGGGTAGCAGCGCCGCTGCACGGTGTCAAACCAGGCGGGGTATTGACCGGGCGATTCCCGAGCGTATCATTGCTTGCTGTGACTCGCCTGGTCTGGACCATCATCTTCGCCCTGCTCATCGGCGCTATCGTCATAGTCTCACTCAAGAGCCTGCCCGGCACCCGCGTCAACAAACGACTGGTGGAGATGGAACGGGCGCGGAACGTACTCTCGCAGACGTTCCCCGACAGCCGTTTCCGCATGCAGCTCTCGGCCCCCGACCCCGGCGTACGCAATCTGGTGGTAACCATCCAGCCGGGCCGGGCGGACTCAGCCTCGGTGGCCGCGCAGGTTGATTCGACAGAATCGGTAGTCCGTCGCAGCGTGGACCTGACCGGCTTCGACTCTCTCGTCGTTGTGGTCTTCGACCGGGTGTACCGCACCGTCCCGGCTCGCTAGGCGGCGGCCCCGCTGGCCTCGGGACAATTGTGGCGGACGGCTAGAAGCGGTTGTTGACGGAAACCTCGAGGACGCGGTTGAGTCGAGTCTGCGACTTGTATCCCAGGATATCCCGCAAACCGAGAACCATCCTGACCTTGTCCGCAAGGGTCCAGCCGACGCCGAAGTTGAGGTAGCCGGGGTGCAGCCCCCACTGCTCCTTGATATCGTTGAGCGCCGGGTCGTACTCAAGCATCAGCTCGACGTCGTATGGCAGCAGGGTATTGAATGCGACGAAACCGTCGAATCCATCCCAGTAGTTCAGGCCCAGCTGGCAGTGCGTGCGGATGGCATCGATTGTCTTGCCCGCGCATATGTACCCGCCCTTTTCACGCACGGTGTACACCTTGTCGATGCAGTCATCGTACCCCTGGCTCTCAAAGCCGAGTACGAGGTTGGGGGCGTAGCCTTGTTCCTGCAGAATGGCGACTCGGGCCTGGAAATCCGGCCGGCAGCGGCCGAAGAACTCGGGCGTCCCGGTGCCAAGAACGGAGTCTCCGCCATACGACATCCCGAGCGTGACGCGGTCGAACAGACCGAGGCCGAACCGCATCATCAAGCCACCGTTCCCCCAGAGCCGGCCGCTGATGAAGTACTCGGCGTGCGCGAGAGAAATCGGCACCGGCTGGTCAAGGTTGTATAGGATAGCCGAAGCGGGCAGACAGGCCGCCAGCAACAAAAGCACGACTCTCATCCGTGGTCAGGATAGGTCAACCGCGAGCCGCTGTCAAGCACGGCCCGGCCCGGGCCGAGATTCCGAACGGATTGGCGGCCGGAGCGGTAACTTGCCATCCCATCGGCGCTCCGGGTGCCCGCCACACGCCGAACCGGACTCGATGCTTCGCCAGACCATGCTTGACGCTCCTCTATCAGGCTGTTACACTGGCTTAGCCAATGCGGAAGATCCTACCTTACCTGACGATTGCGGCGCTTGCATCCGCCCTGACCCTGACATTATGGACGGGACGGACTGCGCGTACCCGCCGGCCGATGCTCGGCACGGTCGTCCCGGTATCAATCAGTGATGCCATATCGGCCTCGCGCACCAACGCCATCGTGCTCGCCGCTCGCCGGGTCAGCCCGGCCGTTGTGTCGGTCGTTGTCACCCAGACGCGCGTCGTCACCTACGATCCCTTCGGCGGGCTCGGATTCGACGACTTCTTCCGCGATTTCTTTCCGCGCCGGGCCTACCGTCAGGAGGTCAAGTCAATGGGCTCCGGCGTCGTCATCTCCCCGGACGGCGACGTCGTCACCAACGCCCATGTCGTGCGCAATGCGACCCGGATCAAAGTCACGCTGCCCGATAACCGTGAGTTCCCGGCCGAACTCGAGGGAATAGACGAAGCGCGGGACCTCGCCCTGCTCAAACTCAAAGCGCAGGGACTGCCGGCAGCAACCCTGGGCAATTCCGACGACCTGATGATCGGCGAATGGTCAATTGCCATAGGCAACCCGTTCGGATTCATGATCGAAGACGCACAGCCAACTGTCACGGTGGGCGTGATCTCGGCTCTGCACCGCGACATCAAATCGAGCGGCGGCGGCCAGGTCTATGCCGACATGATCCAGACTGATGCGGCCATCAACCCGGGCAACTCGGGCGGCGCTCTGGCAAACGCCGCCGGCGAGGTCATCGGCATTAACACCTTCATCTTCAGCCACTCCGGTGGCTCCGAAGGCATCGGCTTTGCCCGGCCCATCAATGACGTGCGGCAATTCGTCAAGGAGGCTAGAGGTACGATCGGCGCGACCAGCTTCGAGCGGGTCCAAACCGGCATCGAGGTGGCTGTTGCCGACATCAACCCGGTTCTCCGGAGCAACTTCGAACTCGGCTACCGCCGCGGCGTCGTCGCCGTCGAGGTAAGAGCCGGTGGAATCGGAGAGACGATCGGGATGGCGCCCGGTGACGTCATCCTCATGGCTCAAGGCAAGGCCGTCAGTTCGGCTGCGGCTTTCGCGCGGCTGTATGAACGACTTGCCGGAACAATCGACATTGTGATTGACCGCGGAGGGGAGCAGATCCGCCTGCTCTACAGGCTAAAATGACAACACGCTACGAGACTCCGGAAATGGCCGCGCTCTGGAACGAAGAGGCGAAGTTCCGTTCGTGGCTGCTGGTAGAAAAGACCGTTGCCTCGGTGCAGGCCGAACTCGGGATCATTCCCAAGACCGCGGCCCGGGCCATCCAGCGCGCCTCTTTCCGGCTCAAGGAAATCGATGAATTCGAGAGAGTCACCAACCACGATGTTATCGCGTTCACCCGCAGCGTGGCAAAATCGGTGGGCGCAGCCGGCAAGTACGTCCACTTCGGGCTCACCTCCTACGACATCGTGGATACGGCGCTGTCCCTGCGCTGCATCTCCGCACTCGAGATAGTGGAGACGACTCTCGGCGACCTGCGCCTGCAGGCAGCGCGCCTCGCGCTCGAACACAAGCACACACCGATGATGGGCCGCACCCATGGTGTCCACGCCGAGCCGATTACCTTCGGGCTCAAGTGCCTGTCGTGGTTCGAGGAAACCGAGCGGAACATCCGGCGCCTGCGGACAGCCGCGGAAGAACTGCGCCACGGCAAGATATCTGGAGTGGTGGGAGCCTATACCCAGATGGGTCCCGAGATTGAAGCCAAGGTGCTTTCTCGCCTGAGCCTCAAGCCGGAACCGGTCTCTACCCAGGTGATTCCCCGCGACCGCCACGCCCTGATGCTGAACGCCCTCGCCCTGGTCGCCAGCGGTCTGGAACGCATCGCCACAGAGGTCCGAAACCTCCAGCGCACGGAGATCGGCGAACTGGGCGAACCGTTCGCCAAGGGACAACGCGGTTCTTCGGCCATGCCACACAAGAAGAATCCGATCACCTGCGAGCGGGTGACGAGTCTCGCTCGGCTGGTCCGCGTCTATGCGCAGGTCGGAATGGAGAACATCTGCCTCTGGCACGAGCGTGACCTCTCCAACTCGGCCAACGAGCGCGTGATCATCCCTGAGTCGTTCATGCTGGCTCACTACATGATCCGAAAGATGACCGGCGTGCTGGCCGGTCTGGTGGTACGGCCCGACCGAATGCTGGCGAACCTCCAGTCCTCGGGACAGACTTTCTTCTCGCAGGCCGTGATGCTCGAACTGGTACGCGCTGGCATGGACAAGGACCGTGCGTACAAACTGGTGCAGGAGCTTGCCTTCACTTGCCAGACCGACGGCGCGTCGCTGCCTGCGTTGTGCGAAGCACACCCGGAGATCTCCCGATTGATGGACCGACGCGCCCGTGACCGCGCGTTCGACCTGAAGCGTTTGCTGCGCAACATAGATGCTGTTTATCGTCGCGTCGGTCTCGGGCGACGGGGCCGGGCCAGGTAGACTCAAACCAGCAACCGGTGGCATACCAGTCCCTGCCCGACCCTGAAGACAGGCATACGCTCTGCTTGATTGACGGCTCGCGTCTGGTGATAGAGTCACTCGCCCGGGCCGGAGCGGATACTTTCGTGGGATACCCGATAACGCCGGCCAACCTCCTGTACGCCTACGGCTTCCGGCGCTTCCCGGTAGCACTCGCGGCGCCGGATGAGATAACTGCTCTCCAGTGGATGTCCGGTTTTTCGGCCTGCGGCCGGCTTCCGGTAACCGCTACGTCTTTCCCCGGTTTCGCGCTCATGGTCGAATCGCTCAACATGGCCCACATGATGGAACTACCGATGGTCATCGTGCTCGCCCAGCGCCTCGGGCCCTCTACCGGGAGCGCCACGGCAGGTGCCCAGGGCGACCTGCAACTGGTACACGGTGCCATCTCCGGCGGTCACGCCTACCCCGTGCTCTGCCCGTCGAATCTCAATGACTGCTGGGAGCTTCCGCACCTTGCGGTCGATATGGCGTCCCGGCTTCGCAGCCCGGTCGTGCTCCTGACCTCCAAAGAGATGCTGATGACCCAGCGGGAGATCGACCTGTTGTCCCTTCCCGAACTCACCCCGGTTGCGCGGGCATTCTACGCCGGC
>Ga0233423_10000042_pt1 | contig 78863 bp, 43 predicted proteins | sample Watercolumn_Mata_FD_180713 | JGI IMG/M metagenome (GOLD analysis project Ga0233423, IMG submission 180713) | Freshwater microbial communities from Lake Matano, South Sulawesi, Indonesia - Watercolumn_Matano_2014_112_MG | ecosystem: Environmental > Aquatic > Freshwater > Lake | place: Indonesia... | reverse complement strand
GTATGGCGGAGACCACTTTCCGAGATGATTACTTCTGTTCCTCGTTCAAACGAAAATATTCAAAATGAGTTTGTTCTGAAGCAGAATTATCCAAATCCGTTTAATCCAGTGACAAGTATACAGTATTCAGTACCCAGGAATCAAAAAGTAACGCTGAAAGTATTTGATTTGCTTGGGAGGGAAGTAGCAACACTGGTGAATGAAGTGAAGTATGCGGGGAGTTACAGGACAACGTTCAACGGTGTTGATTTAGCAAGCGGCGTTTACTTCTATCGCCTTCAGGCGGGAAGTAATATCCAAACAAAAAAGCTCATGTTACAGAAATGAAATAAGCAAATTATAAAGTAGGCAAGAATATTCGATAGGTGACAATAATCTCTCCTTGTTAAATCATCACATCTATAATCCGACCTTGCGATTGAATTGAAATCTCTCTACACTTTCTATGAGCAAGATAAAATTCTGCTCTCTGGTAGATAAGTTTAAAACACGATAATGCATTAGAAACAGGAAATTATTTATGAAACATGATACTCAATGTTCCCGTCTCAAATTTCGCTATCAACTTAAAAACAGACTCTATCGATTTGTATTTCCGATTTTGGGTTTCATGAGTCTAACTTGGTGCCTCTTAAGGATAATTCCTAAGCCAAGTCGGGCACAATATCCATGTATGCAGGTTGCAGCACCAATCGCTAGTAGCTTTATTACGTACATAGTTGGCTTATCAGTTGCTGTTTTTTCGTTTAGAAAAGCAAGTTCTTTATTTCGCCGTGCAAATTTCGTCCTTGCTTCGTGTCTTATAATTTCCGGTTTTGTAATTGGGTGGATTACATTTGTTCAATCAGATTCGGAATTATTCGCTAATTCTACTCGTGTCGCCGACGATTCCGTTTTTGTGCCTACAGATGCAGCAAACACTCCAATGGGCACAGCGAGAGGAATATTTCCAGGTCGTGTGGTTTGGATGTGGGATTCTTCAGCTACAAAATGGAACGGAACTTCATCATACTGGTGGAGTGAAACAAATACAATTCAGACAGTTGTAGATTCTATGCTGTCAAAATCTATTCGGGGATTGACAGGAAAAGCTACAGATGTTGAAGCATGGGAAGCGCTGTTTAAATTCTTTAATCAAGAACATGGAAAAGGTAATATTGGATATCAGGCTGGAGAAAAAATCGCAATTAAACTCAGTCTTGTCCAATCGACAAGCACAGGAAATAGCAATAACAATTTTAGTACTCCACAATTAGTCTTAGCCCTGACGCGACAGTTAGTCAATAATGCAGGTGTTATTGATAGTAACATCACCTTTTATGATATCATGCGTACCATACCAGCATCTGTATCCGACAAATGCAGGAGTGAATTTCCTCGCGTTCATTTTGTCGGAAGCGTTGTTGCGCGCAATCAGGAAAAGTTCAAACGGGATACTGTTTCCATTCATTTTTCAGAAAATTTAGTTCTTGAACAACCAACAGGTGGACTTCATACCGGTTATCTTCCTACCGTTGTTACAAAGGCTTCATACATTATTAACTTTGCCAATCTTAAAGGGCATCATATGGCAGGAGTAACAGGCTGTGCAAAGAATCATTTTGGTTCTATGAATGCAGATGGCGATGTGAATACTCCTCATTCTATCGGTGTACATCCATATATTATGGTACATGATTATATAATAAATGGATCTACCGAATGGAGTTTCTATGGCAGACCTATGGGTTCATATAACGCTCTGGTTGATTTGATGGGAAATAAAGACTTAGGAGGAAAAACACTATTGTTCCTTACCGATGGTTTATATGTAGTTGCAAGAGAAAACGATCCAAATAGCAAAGCGTTCAAATTTCTACAACCTCCGTTTAATAATCGCTGGACTTCAAGCATATTTATTTCACAAGATGAAATTGCACTTGAAAGCGTAATTATCGACTTCCTTCGTACTGAACAAGCTATAAACAATAAATTTGTTCAAGTATACGAGGGTGATGGCAGCATCCATAATGTCGTTTTCGGAACTGTGGATAATTATCTACATGAAGCTGCTTTAGCCGATAATCCTCCTTCGGGGACATTCTATGCTCCGAATGGTGATGGTGTGAGATTATCGAGTCTTGGAGTGCATGAGCACTGGAATAATCCAATTGATAAAAAATATTCGAGAAACTTGGGAACAGGCAATGGAATAGAATTAATTACTCCTCCAGCCGGCACTACATTTGTGAAGGAAATTTCATCTTCACCATCAGGATTTGCTCTCGATCAGAATTATCCAAATCCATTTAATCCCGAAACGAAGATACAATTTTCAATTCCTGCCTCGCCGGCAGGCGGGTCGAAATTGTCAATTACCAATTTGAAAATTTATGATCTTCTCGGTCGCGAGGTGGCAGTGCTTATGAGTGAAGTAAAACCTGCCGGGAAGTACGAGGTGACGTGGAATGCGACGGGATTTACGAGTGGAATTTACTTCTATAGACTTCAAGCAGGAGAGTTATCTGACACAAAACGGATGATTTTAATTAAATAAGGAAAGAATTAGTAAACTAGGAATATAACCTTGTCAAGGTTTTGTAGTTAATACTCTGATACCTTGACAAGGTATCAGTATTTCTTGTACTTATTTTTTCGAAAGCTTTCCCCATCCCCACCATAACAACGCCACGAATAGACCTGGGTACATTGGTTCAATGCCGAACCAATAAAGTGGTTGTCCTTGATGCATATTTAAATACCCAGAGACAAGGCTACCAGTTGAAATTAACCATCCACTAATCATTGCTCCAAAAGCAAAGGAAGCAGGAATTTTCAATTTTTCGAAATAACTTGCGAGTACAGGAATGAGTAATCCGGGTATTATGCAAGTACCAATTGTATACCAAATATTAACTACTGATGGTACGATCAAAGCAAGTGCAATAGAAAATAGAGCTGTTAAAACCAATCCGATATTTGTCCATTGCCTAACAATGATAGAATCATCCGATACATTTTTCCACCGACCGACGATGTCTTTCCCAACAGTAATGGCTGAAATCAATGTCAGACTGCTGAGTGTTGACATAATTGTGGCCAACATTCCGATATAAAAGATACCTTTTATCAGAGGAGGTAAGGCGACCTCAGCGAGCAAAGGATAAGAATACATCGGTTCTGCGAGTGGTGGTAGAGCTGCTCGTGCATATAAACCAGCCATGCTAGTCATAAAATCGAATATCATCCAAAATAGAATGGACACTAGAATACCACGTTGAGCAGTCGCGCCATCTTTTGCAGCATAACATCGCTGGTGGAATGCCGGATCTACAAGTGTCCATAGCGCGATGAAAAACCAAACAGCAATATATTCAATTGGTTTTCCGCCGTGCCAAGTTAGATGAAGCGGAGGTACTCGTGAATCGATAAATTCCAGGCCTCCAAATTTTGAATAAGAAAATACAACTATGAGTGCGAATCCAATAAACATCATCAAGAATTCAAACACATTTACCCATACATCCGAACGAAATCCGCCATGATATAGATAAAACACAGTGATGAATGTTGTGATAACCACGCATAAGGTGAGATTAACACCAAATATCAGCTGTGCGAGTATTCCAAGCATAAGTACATATGCTGCTGGAGAAACAATAAAGAATGTTAGGATGCCACCAGCGATCGCAGTTCGTCTATCGAATGCAAGCTCGAATTTATCCGGTATGGTGGTTAGGTTGGTTGAGCGAATTTTCTTTGCGAGGAAAAGCGCGAAGATAATAGCGAAGAAATAATATGGCACGCCAAAAACGATCCAATTTGAAATTCCATACCGATATGAATACTCCCCGACTCCCAGTATTCCCCCGTACCAGGTAGAAACCAGTGTCGCAACAAAAACCGGTAACGTAAGTGTACGACCTGCCAGGAAAAAATCTTCAGGACCTTGTTTTCTTTTCTGAACAGCGCGTAATCCAATAAGTACTACAATACAGAAGTAGAGAAGAATAAGTGCAATATCGATGTTGGAAAGATGAACCATTTTATGCTCGAAGCTATCTTAAAAATGAACGGTTAGAAAAGCTGCATTGTCATACCCAGAGATTTCCTGCCTGTCCAGTACGAAGGGCTCCATTGGAACAGGCGGGTAAGCGGGCAACCCCGCCTGCATCGGGCAGGCAGACTTCTGGACTCCCTGCCCGTCCGGCAGGCAGGCCGATAAAATCATTCGGGAGTGACGGGGTATTTTTTAGATGGATTATAGAAAAAAGTGACAATTAATTTCGAACAGTTTCTTTAACTTTGCGACTTAGAGATTTTAGCTTTGCGACAAAAACTATAAGATTTCCTTGACGAATCTGAATTTTCACAGGAGAAGATGTGGCGAGGTTGCTTGTACTTTCCCTCTTGCCGAGACAGAGAGATTCGTTTTTCAAATTCCATTTCAATCCAGACGTTATTATTCCTTCACAAAGTGTAAGTGGGATAAGTGATACTATTGTACCAATTGGAATATCAAGTACCCTTTCTCGCGTAACAGGTAACAAAATTCCATTTTTCATAACGAAAGAAATATTTGCTTTTCGAGAATACTTGATGAGTGCGCTAAGGTTGCCAATGGAGTGATCGATACGTCCGCCGTCGGCACCGAGTACGACAATTTCTGTATATTTCTGTCTTATTACATATGTCAACGCTTTTTCAAGGTCTGTGCTATACTGATCCTTGATTAGTTGTGTAGGGACGGATTTAAATTGCTTTATTGTATTCGATTTAATCGAGTCCAGATCGCCTATGATGAAGTTGGGGCGGACTCCAAACTGTGCAGCGATATTAGCGCCGCCATCTGCGCAAACAAAATAATCTGATGTTTGAATATGCTGGAGCAGAAGTTTTTTTGTCGGTGGTGTACCGTTTGCTAAAATGAGTGTATGTTTCATAGAGTTATATTAAATATCTTTTTACACTCTTCCTTTAGAATAAAAAACGCCGCTGGGCGAGGGGAGGCGATCAACCCAGCGACGAACATGCGTATGATGTGGGGACCATACGCATCTGTAATTTACAGATTTACCTTAATTGATGCAAAGAGGTTTCTTTCTGCAGATGGGAAAAACTCGTCTCCTTCACCATGAGATGCATAAATCAAATTAGTAATATTGTTTATTTGAAATTGAAAATTTACAGACTGTGTTGCCGATACAGATAATTCATACGAAAGCCATCCATTCCAAACCGTATATGCATCTACGGTTTTTGCGGGATCTATGGAAGATGGATTCTGGAATTGATCTGTATAGGATTCTCCGACATATTGAATTCCCAACCCTAATGCTAATCCTTCCCAGTCGTATTGAATGCGTAGGTTTGCTAAGGCCTCTGGAAAACCAGAAATGTAATTACCATCTAATGAAACAAGAGTGCCTCCGCTGTACACAGAATATCGATCGAGCCGATTACTACTGAAAGCTGCATTTCCTTGAAGCTCTATGCCATTCAATGGATGAGCAATGAACGTAATTTCAATTCCGTGGTGAGAAGTCCGTTCAGCGTTGCCAGTTACAGGTTGACCAAAGCGATCGAGAGTTCCCTTTTTCACAATTTCATTCTGGAAATTCATATAGTACAAATTTATACCGACACGCAGCCACGCTATGGTATAACCAAAGCCAAGTTCAAGGTTTGTCAAATGTTCTGGTTTCACTAGAGGTCGAGTGAAATCATATGCACCGGTTGCAGTTGTATCGAATTGTGGTGCTATTCTTTGCCAGGAAACCGGAGTGCTTGCTTCAGCTGCATCGTAAAGGTTTTTCAGGCGCGGTTCACGGGAGGTGTATGAAAGTTGAGTATAACAATTCAATTCGCTTGTGATATTGTAGTTCACGCCGATTTTTGGATTCAAAAATTGATAGGGAACAGAAAAATCAGTTGCAAGGTATTTTTCGTTAAACAGACGGTATTTATTATATACGTATTGAAGATTGATAAGCAATGTCAGATCATTACTAATATGATAAAGCTCTTGTGCATACAGTGAGATAATATTTTTCGCTCCGTTATATTCATAATAATGGTAATCGGGTGTGACACCATCTGGCAAATTATTTCCCCAGCGCAAAGCACCCCAATGAAGTGATCGATGTACACGAATCTCTGCTCCAGCCGTTAATTGTCCATTTGTATGTGCTAAACTGATGCGAGGAAGCCATCCATATTGAACGTTACTGACATAGGCGCGAATCAGTGCATCGGGGATAAATAGAGTGTCCGGATCACCAGTGATTGTAAAACCATTCGCTGGAGTTATGTGAAAATATGTGTATGGAGCCCAGGAACCATCAAAGTCGAAAAATCCTTTTCCTGTTAAAAGGAACAATGAGTTGCTGAGTGTAAAACTTTCGGCAATTTTCCACTCATGAAGGAGCTCGTAATGTGGTTGGCTAAAATTTTCGATTTCTTCAGGTCGAGAAATTGGATTTTTTCGGCGTCGTTGAGTATCGGAAGAATATGCGTCCGACTTGGAAATTCCGTAATACGCTAAATGATCGGCTATAGGTCCACCGTAAAAATTTAGCTGTGTGGTCATCGTTTCATCAAATCGAACCGCACTTAAAAAGTAGCTGGAAAAATCCGTCCAAGAGCTCTCTCGGTAACCATCACTTGTAATTTTCCCAAGTCGACCGAAAAAGAGATACTTATTTTCTACCAAACCCGAATTAATTGACACTGAAAATTTTTTAGTGTTGAACGATCCATAACCCGAATAGATACTGACTCCAGGTTTCCGCGAAAAACTTGTGGTGATAAGGTTGACGGATCCTCCGATTGCAGGCGGTCCATAAAAGCTACTACCACCCCCACGCTGAACTTGAATATCTTCAAGACTTGACGTTAAATCGGGAAAATCGAGCCAATAGACGTCATGATCTTCAGGATCGTTTTGAGGAATTCCATTCACCATCACCGAAATCCGCTTCTGATCGAATCCACGAATGTTAAGGTAATTGTATCCAATACCATTTCCATTATCAGAATAAAATGTTGTAGAAGGCAATTCTGAAAGTAGCTGCGGAATATCTTGCACCGAATAACGTTTTGAAATATCCTCTGTAGTGAATGTAGAAAATGTGATTGGAGTTTCTCGTTCCTTTCCACGCGTCGCAGTTACAACTACCGTTTGGCCAGGTAGTACCATTGGTTGCAGGAATATATCTCCAAACTGTATCTCAGAAGAATCGAGCGTTATTTTAAGACGGATAGGGGAGTATCCGATATAAGTTACCTGAAGAATTAAATCACCATACGAAACATTCGAAATGGAGAAATCTCCATCTTTTGATGATGCGGTTCCGATATCCTGATTTATTAGTCTTATTGTTGCGCCTTCCAGAGGATGCTTAGTATCCTTATCCAAGATTTTACCGCTTATAGTACCAACCTGGGCAAATGATATAATTGACATCATTATTGTGACGATCAATTGAAAGATTATTTTTCTCATAACATAATCCTCCTTGCCGGTTATTATAAATTTCAACGAATTAAATAGGTAGAAAAGTAATCTATTTCGTTTAATAATAGGAATGTCCTGCATATGGGTTAGTGTAATTTTCGTCGATGAAATTTGACCGATTTTATTGAGTTTCATTTTATGTGCCACTATTCAATATGAGTCACAATCTAAAAGCAAAAAAGCCATTTCCCATAGGAACATGGAAAACGGCTTTCAGAAAAACTAAGGCGTTCTCCGTTTTCCTACGCTGGTATTATCCAGGTCAGGTTCACAGGGTTTGTTCTCAGCCCTCCCGACTCACGAATTTCTGAAGCGGGTTAAGGACACCCCTAACGGATGACTTTGAAAATAATGTTGAAAAAGAACTACAGTAATATAATTGACCATAAGCCTGATGTCAAGAGCTTGACTCTAATTATCAGGTGTTGTACGTTTATTCATACTATCAGGAGCAGAAAAATGAAAAGATTCCTTTGCACTATCGCAGCATTGTGTTTGATTCCTATGTTAATAACAGCTCAAGAAGATCCGCAATACACTCTTCAAATGTATAAGCAGTATCTTGAGAATCATCAAAATCTTACATCTACACAATTACAAGAATTACATCCGGCAGGTGGCTTTGCAGCGCGTATCAGCAGTGTTCCTTCCCAGCCATTGTATCTTGATAGTATTGACCTCAAATACGCTTTAACAACATATGAAAAGGAACTTCTCGAAAAGCATGGTTTTGTGGTTACTTCGAGACTTTCTAAAGGATCCTTCCTTGAAGGTTTTGCCGAAATTTTCCATGCTGATTTGCCGGTATTTGTCTCTACCGACGCAATTCTTCATGCAGTGCATATGTCGTACGATGCGATTCTTATGGAAGTTGAAAGTAATATGCTGATTCCACAGCTTAATTTTCTGCTTGCTTCAATGCATTCACAAGTATCAACATTGGCTTCAAAATATTCTACAAATGCAGGTATGCAGACAATGCTTCGGGATGTAGATGTCTATTTAACTATTCCGCGAATTCTGCTTGGCAACACAGTAACTCCACATTTTGCCAGTAATACAACATTAGTAAATCAGCTTCTAAGTTTGATTCAGGCAGAAAAACCAGCCGAAGTTCAATTATTCGCATCAACACAACGTACTATGGATTTCAGCCAATTCACTGTTCGTGGTCACTATACCCAAAGTCCGGCTTTATCAAAATACTTTCAGGCAATGATGTGGCTTGGCAGAACAGAGATCTATCTGATTGCGCCGAAGTCTGCAGATCCAGCACCGTCAGATGCGGATATCCAACGTCAGACAATTGATGCTGCTCTTATACTTGAAGCATTGGAAGGTGCACAAACCCATGCGCTGCTCGATACAATTGATAGTACTATAAAATTTTTTGTAGGAGAATCGGATAATGTTACTCTTCCTCATATAAAAGGTCTCCTTCAAGAAACAGGAATACACGAATCCAGCGAACTCTTGGATGTTCAGAAATGGAAGGCGTTTCAGGATACATTGAGGCAAAGGGGATTTGCCTATCAACGTATTCTTTCGCAGATACTCATGCGCGATCCCATGTCGCCAGAGAAAGTTGAACCAGCTTCGGCATTCTTACTCCTCGGTCAACGATTTGTTATTGATTCATATGTCACAGGAAGTGTTGTATATGATAAAGTTGATGCTCCTCGTATGCTTCCATCAACATTGGATGTACTCTTTGCACTTGGGAATGACGCCGCATTACAATTACTCCAAGCTGAACTCAATCGCTATAATTACGGTAGTAATCTTGCTGCTGTCAGGTACTTGGTGGATTCTTATGAACCGCAATTCTGGGAAAGTACGATGTACAACGGTTGGCTTTCGATGATTAAAACGCTTAATCCTCCTCAAAGTCGCACAGCATTGCCGACCTTTATGCAAACTGCCGCCTGGTGGCAGGAAAAAATGAACACACAGCTTGCGTCATGGGCACAACTTCGTCATGATAACCTGTTATATGCAAAGCAATCTTATTCTTCTGGCATTGTTTGTTCGTACCCATACAGCTATGTAGAGCCGATTCCGGAATTTTATCATAAAGTAGCCAACTTCGCTCAAATTGCCGCTTCGAGATTTGAATTAATGCAGATGGAAGGAATTCGTCAGTATTTCGTTCAAATGCACGAAATTGCTGACACACTTGAGATTATTGCGCAGAAGACATTATCGAAAACACCTTTGTCTGAAACCGAGAAGCAATTTTTATGTGGTATGCTAAACCCTGTTGGAATATGTGGTATTGATTACTCGGGATGGTACATCGATCTATTCTATCGTGGAGAGGATGATTGCAAGAAAAACGACCTCATTGTTGCAGACGTGCATACTGCTCCTACAGATGAATATGGATCACCTATAGGTTGGGTACTTCATGTCGGGACAGGACAGCTTGATATGGCAATACTCACAGCTGAAACACCAGATGGTCAATCCTGTGCCTTCATCGGACCGGTTCTGAGTTATTATGAACATCTAACGACTGGATTTAATCGATTGACTGATGAAGAGTGGAAAACCCTTTACGCGCAAGCCCCAAGCATTCGACCAAATTTTGTGAATCTCTATATGGCAAATAACACTGGAGAATCTTTGGGAGAACCACTTTCACTCATAACTGGTGTGCAAGAAAAACCGGTTTCTCAAACTCCATCAAAATTTGTTTTACATCAAAATTTTCCAAATCCATTCAATCCATCTACCGTTATCTCATTTGGAATACCACCATCACTTTCGAATTCAACAGTTGAAATTACTATAATAGATATTCAGGGAAGAGTTGTATCCAACGTTTTAAAACAGCAATTACCGGCAGGGAGTTATTCTGTAAAGTGGAATGGGACATCAAATAATGGTGTGTCAATGTCGAGCGGTGTCTATTTTTATCAGATTTCAGTTGGAACTCAACGACAAATCGGCAAAATGGTGCTTTTGAAATAGTGGAGTAGTTGAGCAGTGGAGTAGGTAAGTAAATGAGTAATTGAGGAAGAGTGTGAGAAGAGAAATCCTTGTTTTGTTGGCTTTATTATCATTTTCTTGCACAAAGGATCCAATTTCTACTGATCCAGTAGTTGATACCCGAATTCCACTTACTTATACGTCACAAGATAGTGCAGAAGCGCGTGATCTCGCGCTTTGGGCTTCAACTAAAATCGTTCCTTCTGACTCACTCTTTAATGAAATGCTCTATAGCATAAATTTACTTCGATATACATTTAAAGATTCATCGACACTTCAACGTGCGATTGGAAATAGATTCATGTTGCCTTGGGTACCAACGCATCTTGCCATCAAGTTCGATTCTGCAACTGCAGTTCTTGTTCGAAACGGCACCTATAGCGGTTGGTCACAGCTACCACCCGAAGCGAAATTTGATTCGATAGAACCTCCGGATGTCCTAGGGTGGTCATTAATAATGTATTCACAACGCCGGAATCCATGGCAACTCCGTAAATACTATGCTGGACTTCCAGGTGTTATCATATGCGAGCCCGATGGAATTATCTTCGCAATGGGGGATTTACCAATTCGTACTCTAATAATTAACGGACAAATGCATTATATCTTTGAAGAAGACCCACTTAGTGGTTTTGGTGGATTGCATTATTTTTATTATCAAGATGATAAACCGATATACGGTGGAATTTTTTATAACAATCCTGATCCAAAACCATTTTGGTGGGAGGATGCAAAGAAGACGTACGACGGTTTTAGTTTATGGGGAAAGAACTGATGCAAATGTCTGACATCTACCTCTGATAAACCATCATAAGATGTCTGACATTTCTCAGGTGAGACTACACCGCTCTCTGGATTGTCCGCACCGCCACACGAAATGCCACGATAAGAAATCCGAAGAACAGAAGACTTTGCAATAGGACAGTAGAAACACTTCCCACACCTATGGTGAGATACCGCATAATATCCGCATGCCATGTTAGGGGATTTAGGTATGACGGAATTCGGAGCCACGCTGGCATTTGTTCGATAGGATAGAAGAGGCTGCTTATAAAAAGCAGGATAAAGTAACTTGCATTGATAAACATATTGAAAGTGTCATTCCGGCGTATTAGGAATGTCGCTGTGGCCATACAAAAAAACCAACCTGCAGTACCAACTATAATACCAATAAATACCAATGGTAACATTTTAATCTGAACGGTAACATCAAGAAGAACAACCGCGACAACTACTGTCAAACCTGATTGAAGTAGTGACATCAATCCCTGAAAAAGAATCTTTCCGAATAATAACTCTCCGCGCGTTAGTGGGTAAGTTAGATGTTCGTAGAATATTCCATTATCGCGATCTATGAAAAAGCCGTATGCTTGATTTACGGCATTTCCAAAACAAGTCATTGAAAGAACACCGGCAAGAAAAAAGTCGTTGTACTTGATAATTTTTTCTCCAGCACCAATACCACTACCGAGAGCTTTATCAAATGCTACTCCGAAAAGCAGCAAGTATAAAAGTGGAACCAGTATATCAAAAAACAACCAGGGCATGCTTGTCCGGCGAATGAGGTACTCTCGATATACGACTGCTACTATCGGTTTCATTTGGATTCCTTCTTGTCGATGAGTTCAAGAAAGGCATCTTCTAAACTTGCACTATTTACTTCGAATTGTTCAATCCGGACAACATTTTTTGCGGCTGCAAGAATTTCGAGAGCTTCAAGTTCATTTCTTAATCCGATAATCCATTGCGATTGCCGCTGTTGGATGGTTATGGGATTCCACTGTGAGATCCATTCCTTCGTCAGATTTGCCGATGCATTACAGGTGATTGTAAGATAATACAAATGTAGTGACATCGATTTCACATCGTCCACACTTCCCCTGGCTATGATATTGCCGTGATGAACAATAGCCACGGAATTGCACAGTGTTTCGGCTTCATCTAGAATGTGGGTTGTAAGTACAATCGTACGACCTTTATGAGATTCTTCTTGTATAGCTTCGATAGTCGTTCGCTTGTTGAAAGCATCCATACCGGTTGTCGCTTCATCAAGAAAAACAATTGGTTTATCAATGAGAAACATTTTTGCCACCTGAACGCGTCGTTTCATGCCTCCGCTTAAATCCATTCCTCGTTCATTCAAGCACTCGTGCAGATCAAACAGTTCTGAAATATGGCCAATGCCACTATCAATAGCTTTATTCGAAAGTCCATGGAATCTACCAAATGTGCGGAAATTGTTACGAACTGAAAGGTATAATTCAATCGCATTTTCTTGAACGACAGCACATATCACTTTTCGGACTTCAGTTCCATGCGAGACAACATCGAAGCCACAAATCTGTGCACTCCCTGATGTTGGTTGAAGTAGAGTTGTAAGAATTTTTATCGTTGTTGTTTTTCCTGCGCCATTCGGACCGAGTAGGCCGAAGATTTGACCTTTTTCAACCTGGAATGAAATTCCGTTGACCGCGTGAACCGGTTGCTGGCCGCGTTTTTCGTATACTTTTATTAGGTTATTAACTTCGATAACAGGATTCGACATGGATTTTACACAGGTTTATAAAAGGTTACCGCTATAAGATAAGAATATATCTCAACATTGCCCAGAAGTGGCAGAAACTTCCGGACATGACAAATAAATGCCAGATTTCATGAAAACCGAAAATTCCGGGAATAGGATTTGGTTTCTTTATTCCGTAGATCACGGCACCTAGAGTATAAAAAAATCCGCCAAGGGCAAACCAAAAAATTCCGCCAGTAGGAATCGATTGTAGGAGTGGATAAAATGCAACGACAACCAACCATCCCATAACAAGATAAATAAGTGTTGAAAGCCACCGAGGTGCATTTATCCAGAAGAGAGCTTGGAAAATTCCGGCGATTGCAATACCCCAAATTACTCCAAACAGACTCCACCCCCATGCACCACGAAGTGGTACTAAACAGACCGGTGTATATGTTCCAGCTATCAGAATGAATATCATAATATGATCGATCCGGCGTAGGATGGAAATGCCTTTTGGAGAAAGTGATAATAAATGATACATCGAGCTAGCGCCGTATAGTAGAATAAGACTTGTTCCAAAAATTGCAAAAGCAACAATATGCCATGGCGTCCCCTCAATTGCAGCATATACTACTAGAAGGACTAACGCGGTAATGGAAAGAAGTAATCCAGCAAAATGTGTTAGACCACTGACTGGTTCGCGGAGTTTTTGAAAAAAATGTCTCATATTTTTTGTTGGCTTGTAATATCAAAGTAAGAAAATCTTTCGCGATTATCTTGTTCCTTCAGGTTAAGAAGATTCACTTCCGATCGTCGAGTATTCCGCAAAGCGATATGTATCGAGACAAGAGACGAGAATGAATAAAACACATTTATTTTTTCCAATATGGAAGCCTTTTTGAGACGGCCTTCTCGATACGATGCCATCTATCGTTAACAGGAATATCTGGCATCACTCGAAGACCGAGTACCTACGTTCGTCGAGTGTTTCGCCAAGGGCGGAATGTATCGAGACGAGAGATAAAAATATAGCATTCCAATAGCTTCTAATGCTAAAGCTCAGACAACCTTTGGAAGGTTGAGATATTAGTGTTCTTTTTTGGTCGATATTAGAAACCTACCCTCAAAATCCTACTTTATGAATTTTAATTAAGAATCTCTGCGTCACCTTACCTTGCTTGTACATCGTTTTCTGTCTATATTTCCTTTAGAAATCACATTTTTTGACGGAAAAAATATGGTAGAAATAACACCCGATCGGCTGAATGAAATTCAAAAGAAATTCGAGGGAAAACGAGTTGCTGTAATTGGCGACTTGATGCTCGATCGGTATTTCTGGGGAAAAGTTGCACGGATTTCACCGGAAGCGCCAGTCCCTATCGTGGAAGTCGATGAGGAATCCACTCGCTTAGGTGGAGCTGCGAATGTAGCAAACAATATCGCTTCACTTGGCGGCGTGCCTTTGATGATCGGTGTTGTGGGAAATGATTCAAGTGCAGATGCGCTTCGAAAATTAGTACAAAGTAAGGGATTTCCTATCGATGGGATTATTGTGGATCCATCGCGGCCAACAACTATTAAAACCCGCGTAATCGCACATAATCAACATGTAGTCCGAATTGATCATGAAGAAAAGCGCGATCTTAGTGCCGATATGGAGAAAAAACTCAAGGAAACTTTGGAAAAACAGATAGGATTGATAGATGGTATCATTCTAGAAGATTACAATAAAGGTGTGCTTACCAGAGATCTCATCCATCAGATTATTAGGATAGCTCAGGAAAAAAAGAAATCGGTTTTAGTTGATCCCAAATTCAATAACTTTTTCAGTTACCAAGGAGTAACAGTTTTTAAACCGAATCGGAAGGAAACCGAAGAAGCCCTCGGACGCAGGATTATCGAATTTAAAGATATTGAAGAAGCCGCCCGGGAACTACTGAATCGCCTTAAATCAGAAAATATTCTGATGACTCTGGGTGAAAAAGGAATGGCTCTTCTTGAGAGCGATGGTACATTCTCGCATGTGGAAACAAAAGCACGCCATGTGGCAGATGTCTCCGGTGCAGGTGATACGGTCATTGCCACTCTAGCAATGGCACTGGTATCGGGAGCGACCATCAAAGAAGCCGCGGTTCTTGCAAATTATGCTGGTGGTATAGTTTGCGGTGAAGTTGGAATTGTGCCGATCGAAAAGAATATTCTCCTCGAAACCATATTAAAAGATAATAATAAAGGGCGATGATCATGGGTGAAGTGATTCTACGTACTGAACTCGTGAAACTCCGATCGGAGTGGAAACATCAGCGAAAAAAAGTCGTCTTTACTAATGGATGCTTTGATATTATCCATCGTGGGCATGTAGAATATTTGACAAAAGCGAAGGAACTGGGCGATATACTCATTGTCGGGATGAATACGGATGCATCTGTTCAGCGATTAAAAGGTCCAACGCGTCCAGTAGTTGATCAAGATGACCGTGCATTCGTGCTTGCTGCACTTAACGCCGTTGACTTTGTTTGCCTGTTTGATGAAGATACACCTATTGAACTTATTCGTACAATTGTACCAGATGTACTTGTAAAAGGGTCAGATTGGAGTGTTGATAAAATTGTTGGAAAAGATGTGGTAGAAGGTGCTGGTGGCAAGGTGCAAACAATTGATTTTGTTCCGAATAGGTCGACAACAAGTCTTATACAGAAAATAGCGAAGAACGGTTTATAATGCAGATCATCAAGTTCATATTTCATCTGGAGTTTGTTGATACCCAATTTGTTTTTTGGTCTAATGGTTAGACGGAACGTATACTTTGCGCAAATTTCTGAGAATAACGTACTACGTTGGCGGTAGCCTCCTTTTTCTTCTTATAGCCTTAATCGGGTATACACAAACCCGTGTGTTTAAAAATTATCTCCGCAATACCATTCTTCAAGAATCGCGTACAATCTTTGAGTACGAACTTCAATTGGGTGTTATCGAGGGAAATCTTGTAACAGGTTTTTCTGCTCGAAATGTCTCATTAAGAAGTCCAATTGGGGATATCATTTCTTCTGAACATATTGAGCTCAAGTACGATCTCTTTGGATTTCTATTCAATCGTGTTGGAATCAGCAATGCGGTTATCACCAAACCAAAGATTCAATTAATCAGATCGATCGATGGCAGCTGGAATATCTCGCACATTCTAAAGCCGACTCCAAAAGATACTAATCCGCCTTCTTGGGCTATAAACATCAAGCGCATTGAACTTTCCGAAGCCGAGATCGACTATGTTGATTCACTGTTAATCCACAAACGTCAAATTGGTGAGCGTGATTTTCCACCAGATAGTGTTATCGACTATGCGAATATTCAACTGCGACCATTTTCGTTGGAAGCATCGTTATTTATTAATCAGGGGAGATTAGAAGCTAAGATTCGGAACCTCCAGTTCAACTCTATTCTAACTCCATTTACACTTGTTCATAGCGGCGGTGATTTTCTATTGACTGAGAACGAAATCAGTGCAAAGAATGTACGCATCGAGACATCAAATTCAAGTATCCGGCTTAACGTTGGTATGAAAGAGATTGACATTTCCAAATTATCAACTCTCGAAGAACTGAAAACGAAGCCGGTGAATCTGTCACTCATTGCTAATAATCTTGACACAAAAGAACTAAAACAATTTTTGTATCCGTGGGTAGATTTTCTTGATCGAGAAATTAAACTCCAAATTACGGCAAATGGTAAATTTGGAGAACTCAATATAGATCAACTTTCTGTGCAATTACCGCATTCGATGGTTCAACTTCAGGGTCAGCTTAGGAATTTAGATCACCCGCGAGATCTTGAAATGACGATATACGGAAACGATAATTTCGTTTTGCCCGCAGATCTTCTTGAATATTTACCCGGGCTCCAAATTGCGGATCTTTCATTCCTTGGAACTGTCAAGTTTTCTTTAACCTATGAGGGACGGCCACTAGACTACAAAGCACATATAATAACAAGTACCGCTGCTGGTGATCTCGATATAGATGGTTCTATGAAAATCGGACCTAAGAATATTACTTATTCCAGCATGATGACTGTCAGTTCGCTGGCCCTGGGTACTCTTCTCAATGATAATGATGTGATAAGTAATCTAAATGCTAGATTAAAGGTTGAAGGCGCAGGATTTCACCCGTTAACGATGACTGCATTAGCAAGGGTAGAGATGGATTCATCTACATTGAATAATTTGACATTTAAACAGTCGGTTTTTGTTTTAGATATTGCTGATGGCTTACTACGATCGCACGGATCTACTTTAATTGGAACAGGAAATTACGAATTTTCGAATACGATAAAATTTTTGCAGGACAAATCTTTTCGGTACACACTTTCTGGAAGAGTGCATTCTTTAGATCTGGTAGATTTATTCCAAGATAAGAAATATGAAAGTGATCTTTCTTTTGACTTTGCGTCAATCGGAATTGTTGGTGCCACAGCACGTTCTGACACTATCGATATACGATTCAATCGTTCCTCTTATGGAACTCAATCTTTCGAAACAGGCGATGTCCATATTCAATATACAGCGTTTGATAATACCCACAGATTTTTAGACCTAAGATCAACTGCTGCAGATCTGGAAGTGAATGGAAGTTTCAATCCAATCTCCTTTATCGCAGCATGGGATAATGCCTACCGATTAATTACTGAAAGCACAAAGTATCGATTTCATACGTTAGACTCGCTACGTTCATTTGGCAGTTCCTCAAAGTTATTCGAACCATTTCACGCTAGCCTTGGACTCCGCTTAAGCCCACTTGATGTGGAATATCGAATGCAAATTAAGGATTTGCAGCCTTTTGGGGCAGTAATTCATACTCCACTTTCCGGTCACGGAATAGTAGAAGGCGAGATGGTAGGTGACACAACAGATATGCATTTGAATGGGAAAGTACAGCTTGAACAATTCAGCGCCCGAACAGGGACTGATACATTATACGCTGACACGGCTAATTTCAATTTGTATTTCGGTGGTATCAATCGTTCAGAAATATTTAATACTTTCAATTGTTCAATAGGTGCGGAGTTACAAAATTTTGAGTATAACTCTATTCTTTTTAACCAGCTTAATAGCCAATTAAATGTCCAATCAGATTCAAGTTATTTCAAGATCAGAACGCTTATCGATTCAACAGCATATGTCGATATAAATGGATCGGCCGTTGTGCGAAATCGACTGATAGAATTGCAGCTTCCCATCTTACAAATAGAAATCGGAAAGTATCTAGCAAAGAATACTAATCCCGTGCATTTGACACTGGGGGGTGATGGATTTTATGCCCGATCACTGACAATGGGACATGAAACAGAAAAAGCAATTGTTGAAGGATATCTCAATCCAGGCGGAGTATCAGATTTAAAGATCTCTTTAGAAGGATTTAATCTTTCCAATCTCAAACAGATTCTTCACCGCGGTCCGTATGCAAAATCCAGTACAAATTTTGCTGGAATTACCAGCGGCCGACTATTGTTTCGTGGAAGTTTAGACCACCCAAATATTATGCTTGACATGCAAGCAAATGAAGTACGAACTGATGATGAGGTAAACAATAAACACAAGTTTCTTGGCCGGATCAATTCTAAACTCTCGTATTTTGAGCGATTTCTTAATCTCGACATCCAATTTGTCAGTAAATTTAATGAACCCGAAGCTATTCCTGATTTATCACTAACTGGAAAACTTCCTTACGATTTTATTCTTACCGCTGTGCCACCACTTCCACTAGAAGGTGAAGTTGATCTTTCGTTACAATCCACAGGCATGAGCATGGAATTTCTTGAACCATTTATTCCCGAAATCTCGAATCTTTCTGGTACTATGACCTGCAATATGAAAATGAAAGGTCCAATTGATGCACCAAGGTATGAGGGAACGATGTCGGTTCGCAATGCTGGACTGATGCTTGATCCACTTGGAATGAGGTACATACTAAATGGCGATTTCGTTCCCCACGGTGATCATATTCAACTGAAGCAGTTTACAATAGAAAATGATCCTCAGGAACCATGGCAAAGAGGTAATTTGAATCTCACAGGGTCATTAACACTTCTTGGTTTGAAATTGAAGCGATTTGATATAATTGCTAAAGGTGATCTAAAAGTTATGAGAGAAGATCGGCGAATTGCTGGGCAAAAATTTTACGGTAATTTGTATATCGCGACCTCTCCGAATGGTGTACAATGGCTGGGAGATCTAACAACATCTTCTGTGCGTGGTGATATTTTTATAAAAGATGCCGTCCTTACTTTACCACCAGAGCGCGAGACTGAAATTACACGCGCAAGTGTGGTAAATGTTGTTTTTACCGACGATACTTCTAAAACGCCTTCAGAAAACATCGTATCTGCACTTGCAAATAAAGTCAATTCTACGAAAAAGAACGATGGAAACGAGCAAGCAAGATTATTGTCATCTACACAAAATGAACAGAAACAATCTTCATTCCTAGATGGGATTAATTACAATTTAGGAATTGAGACGCAGGGCCCAACACAACTCTGGTTCGTCTTTAACACTCAAACGAGTGAAAGACTCTATGCCGATTTACAAGGACGTTTTTACTTCAACCGAACACCTGGCGATTCGCGCTTCACAGGACAACTTGAAGTAACAAATCGATCTAATTATAATTTTATTAAAAAGTTTGATGCGACGGGGAAAATTTTATTTACGGGTGATTTGCTTAATCCAGAACTGAATATTACTGGAACCTATCAAGGTACGCATACTATCCTTTCTGATTCAGCTAATCAGACTTTAGGCTCAAGCAGCTCTGCAGAATCCCAAAAAAGTGAGCAGGTGCTTGTTACACTAGAAATTTCAGGAACGCGTAATGAACCGAAGACAAAAATTTCACTTAAGACGAAAAAATCATCAGAAAAGGACTGGATGAATTGGAATGCACAACAAGGGAGATCAGATGAAGAAGCTAATGCTATTTCATTTATCGTTTCAGGGCAGTTCCGCGATGAGTTGACCGAGCAACAGAGGATTAGCATGATTGGATCGAACCTTGGATTTGCACTAGCTTCCAGTATGGTAATGGGGCCCATCAGTGAAGCTGCAAGGAAGGCAACTTATGGTGTAATTCAATCAGTTGATATGTTGTATTATGGCGGACAACTTGGGCAAGCTACTGATTTACGGCTTACAGGACAAGTCGGTGAGGCTGTAATACGTGCGGGTGGACGAGTGTTTACTGGCGATTTTGCAAATACCAATGTCAGTGTCGAATTACCTATGAGCTACATCATTGGAGTCGATGGTCTACGCAATCTTGTGCTTACTCTCGAACGTCGTGTAGAGGGTTTTCAAACTGTAGATGAGAAACGCAACTCCTCGAATGGTGCGCGACTCTTTTATCGGATTTCTTTTTAAGTGCTGATGTGAAATCAATTTTTGGAGCGTTACTTTTCTAATATGGATATTAATCAAACTACCGATGAACTTCGCAAACGCATTCTTCACTTTCTTGCTCGTTTTCCTAACGAATGCTTCAAATCGAAAGAACTTTCGCGCCGAATTGGAATTCGCACTGATAAGGAATATATAGTATTTAAAAATGTACTTCGTTCTTTGCAAGATGAAAATAAAATATTACGAATTCGCGGTAAGAAATATGGTCACTTGCATGAAGTCCAACTTGTTACAGGAAATATAGAGATCACACCACGTGGATTTGGATTTCTCTCTGTAGATGACGATGGCGGGGATATTTTCATACATCCGAATGATATGAAGGATGCTGAGCATGGCGATACAGTTGAAGTGTCTCTTAAAGTTCAAAGTACCAGACAAAAGGAACGTGGAAAACGACGTGTAGGAGAAGTTGTACGTATCATAAAACGTGGAGTCCATACTTTTGTTGGAATCCTTGAAAAGGCTAACCGTCAATATTTTGTTGTACCTGACGATCGTAAGAGAGCTCGTGAAATCCTCATCTCCAAAAATCATCTCTCTGGTGCAAAAGAAGGTGATAAAGTTGTAGTGGAAATACTTGTTTCAGGAAAACGTCATCAAAGCTCAGAAGGACGAGTTGTTGAAGCATTAGGTCCTGCAGGAAGTCTAACTGCCGAGATACAATCTGTTGCGCGTGAATACCATTTACCCGAAGTTTTTCCTACTGCAGTTCTTGATGAGACAGAGCAAATTCGATCAGAAATACTAGACACCGAAATAAATAGACGCAGCGATTTTCGTAATCTCCTTTGTTTTACAATCGATCCAGAAGATGCACGAGATTTTGATGATGCAATTTCATTAGAGAATTTACCCGATGGTAATTATCGTCTCGGAGTACATATTGCAGATGTTTCACATTACGTTGTGTCGGGAACGGAACTTGATAAGGAAGCGCTAAAACGTGGCACAAGTGTATATTTCCCAACTGGTGTTATACCCATGTTGCCCGAAAAAATCTCCAATGATCTTTGTAGTTTGAGACCTAATGAAGATCGGTTCACGTTCTCAGTTCTTATCGAAATATCTCCGCGAGGAACCATCAAAGATTATGAGATTGTTGAAAGTGTAATACATAGTAAAAAACGGTTTACCTATGAACAGGTGCAGGAAATCATTGATCGGTTAGAAAGTGGATTACCAGCCTTAGCCGGATTCGAGCCTTTTCTCGAAACACTTCAGCAAATGTACCACCTTAGTACTGTTCTAACTAAAAAACGCATGAAAGAGGGGAGTATTGACTTCGATTCGGCAGAACCAAAATTTGAATTCGATAATGAAGGCTACCCTAAGAAAATTATCAAAAAAATTAGACTCGAAAGTCATCGATTAGTGGAAGAATTTATGTTATTAGCTAATCGGATTATTGCGAAGCATATCGGATTGGAAAAGAAAGAAGAGCATGCAAAGCCATTCCTATATCGGGTGCACGATTCCCCGGATCCAGAAAGAATCGGTGAACTTGCCGCGTTTGTTCAAAAATTTGGATTTTCATTGAACATTGATGGTGGAGTTACGTCTAAATCTTTACAGAAACTTCTTGAGCAAGTTAAGGGAACAGAAGTTGAAAATGTTATCAATGAAGTGGTTTTAAGATCAATGGCGAAAGCAATATATTCGGAGAGAAATATTGGACATTATGGATTGGCATTCGACTATTATGCACATTTCACTTCACCTATTCGTCGGTATCCAGATTTAGTTGTTCATAGAATGCTCAAACAGTATCAAAGAGATATTTCGTTAAAAGAGCGAGATGCACTGCGTAATCAACTGCCTTATATTGCAAAGCAATCATCCGAAATGGAACGATTGGCGATGGAGGCCGAACGTGCAGCAGTTAAAGTAGTACAAATAGAATATATGAAGCGTCACCTAGGAGACGAATTTCATGCTGTAATTTCTGGAGTAACACATTTTGGAATTTTTGTTGAGTTGACAGATCTGCTTGTCGAAGGGATGATTCATGTCAGAGACCTTAGCGACGATTATTATATTTACGATGAAAAACATTATACACTAAAAGGTCGGCGAACAGGGAAAAGATATCGTCTTGGCGATCCTCTTGATGTTCGTGTAGCACGGGTCAATCCAGAAGAACGCCAGATCGATTTTTCGTTAATCACAAAGGATTCACCGGAACACTCACATCGGAACAGGAGATTGTGAGTTTTTTATAGGAAATTACAGATTTGCTTTTCCATCGGTTTTTTTCTACAATAATTTTAATTGAGCTTATGTCATTAGGGATTTAAGAAATGAAATCAATTTTTCAAAGCCTATTAATTGCCCTTTGTGTCTTGTTGAACACTGAACTCTTGCAAGCGCAGAATTCTGTTTTTGGAAAGAATAAAGTTCAATACAAGAATTTCAAATGGCAATATATTCAATCCGACCATTTCGATATCTATTTTTCCTATGACGGATATGATATTGCGCAATATTCTGCTCATGTTGCAGAGGAAGCATATACTTCAATAAAAAAACTACTACGCTACGAAATCAATAATCGTATTTCGTTTATTATCTATAATTCGCATAACGAATTTCAACAAACCAATGTAATTGCGGAATACATGGAAGAAGGAATTGGAGGTGTTACAGAACTCTTTAAAAATCGAGTCGTTGTGCCATTCGAAGGCAACTATGGACAATTTCGCCACGTCATTCATCATGAATTGGTCCATGCTGTCTTGAATGATATGTTCTATGGCGGTACGATCCAATCGCTGATATCGAATAAAGCACCCGTGCAACTTCCAGCTTGGATGAACGAAGGAATAGCGGAATATGCTTCGTTGAAATGGGATAACAATTCAGATATGTTTATACGCGATGCAACAGTTCATAATTATCTCCCTCCAATAGAATATCTAGGTGGTTATTTTGCATATCGTGGTGGACAATCGGTTTGGTATTACATCGCAAACAAGTATGGTGAACAAAAGATAGCTGAAATTTTTAGCCGCATTAAAAGTGCACGCAGCGTAGATAATGGATTTCGATCTACGATTGGTCTAACTGTGAAGGAATTATCCGAACGTTGGCAAAAAGAACAAAAAGTGTACTATTGGCCCGATGTTGCGAAACGGGAAGACCCTGCAGACTTTGCCCATAAGCGATTAACGAATCATACGAAGGATGGCAATTTCTATAATACTAGTCCTGCCATTTCCCCGCAAGGCGACAAAATTGCTTTTATCTCCGACCGTAACGATTACTTTGATGTATACCTCATCTCTGCTTTAGATGGAGAAATTATAAATAAGGTTGTGAGTGGTCAAAAGACAAGTGATTTCGAAGAAATGCATCTTTTAACGCCGGGAATTGCTTGGTCTCCAGATGGAAATAAAATTGCTCTTGCTGTAAAAGCTGGTGAACATGATGCTATCATGATTGTGGATGTGAAATCTGGCAATCAGGAAAAAATAAATCTCGATCTAGACGGTATTTTTTCTGTTGATTGGAGTAAAGATGGTGACCGGCTAACATTTGTTGGCGTTAAAACACCCCAATCTGATATTTATCTTTATACGTTATCTACAAAAGAGCTGATAAATCTTACAAACGATATTTTTTCAGATATGGATCCAGTATTCTCACCAGATGGCAAGACTATTTATTTCTCGTCCGATCGTGGTGAGTATATTACAGCTTCAATGTTGCCGAAAGGTTTTAAACTTTGGAAGTATGATCCCGGAAATACAGATCTCTACTCATTGGATGTATCGAGTAAAGCTATCAAACGGATTACACATCAAGAACATGGTAGTAAAAGTTCACCTATTGTCTCACCTGATGGGAAGAAGCTTCTATATATTGCCGACCTGAACGGAATCAACAATGTATATGTGCAAGAACTTGAGACAGGTACATATTATCCCATAACAAATTCCATCAGTGGATTATATCAGCTTACCATCGCTGCTGACGGATCAAAGCTAGTTTTTTCGTCTTTGAATGAAGCCGGATTTGATATTTATCTGATGCTACGCCCGTTGGAGCGGAAATTATCCGTCACATCACTCGAACCAACTGAATTCTACAAAATGAAATATCAGCTTCCCCGTAGCGAAAAACCAAAGGAAGTGATTACGGAATCAGTGTTGTCAGATACGATCTCATTGAAGAGAAATGTTGTAGTTGTTGCTGATACTGCGGGAGAGGAATCAGATTACCGGCAAGGGGCGAGACCGGATTTATCTCATTATGTTTTTTCCCAAGAAACGATGCGTGATACTACAAATGTTCCTCCACCCATTTCTCAAATTGAACTTTTTGATAATGAGGACAGTGAAGGGAATTATATCCCACGACGTTATAAATTGAATTTTTCGCCTGATCTCGTATATGGTGCTGCAAGTTATAACACATTTTTCGGTGTTGAGGGGAGTACAGTACTAGCATTTAGCGATATGCTTGGTGACCATCAAATTGTTTTCCAAACGAACTTATTAATCGACCTGAAAAACAGCGATTATGGTATCTCATATTATTATTTGCCAGGCCGTATCGATTGGGGATTCAATGCATTCCATAATGCAAAATTTCTCAGGGTAAGCGATACTACTTACCTTTACCGTGACTATCGTTTCCGCACATGGGGAGTGGGAGCACTAGCTTCTTATCCCATAGATCGTTTCAACAGAGTTGATCTTTCGCTTATGTGGTTGAATCTATCTCGTGAAGATCTATACGATGCGTCCAACCTTCCTCAAAATCGTTCATTCGTTCTTCCTTGGATAAGCTATGTTAATGATAATTCGTTGTGGCAAGGAGGATGGTTCGGCCCTAATAATGGTTCGAGGTTTAATTTTACTTTCTACGGTACGCCAAAATTCAATAATGATGGAATTGATATTCAAACATTTACTTCTGATTACCGCAGTTACCATAAGGTTGGTAAAGAATTTATTTTTGCTTATCGATTTTCGGGAGGTTTAAGTATCGGTAGAAATAAACAGAATTTTCTATTAGGCGGTACTGAGGGCTGGATGAATTATCATTTAGCTACAAGCGAAATACCAATTGTTAATGTTGAGGATTTTGCTTTTCTCACACAGGTGTTACCATTGCGAGGTTATGAGTACGCCCAACAAATTGGTACAAAGTTCGCGGTGGCGAATATGGAATTTCGCTTCCCGTTATTGAAATACCTCATATTTGGTGCTTTACCAATTGGCTTTGCCAATATTCTTGGGACAGCGTTTTTAGATATGGGCTCAGCCTGGAGCAATGAAAAAGGATGGAAAGCATTTGGTTCTGATCCTAATGATGGTTCCACTGTAACAAAAGATTTTCTTATGGGAACTGGCTTGGGAACGAGATTATTTCTTTTCGGATTGCCTATTCGGTTTGATGTAGCTTGGCGGTTTAGGGTGGGAAGTTTCTCGGAACCGTATTATTATTTGGCAATCGGACCAGATTTCTAAAAATACAAACTCGTTGTTGTTCAATTAATTGTTCTGAATTCACTCGGACGTATTATTTGACTAACTCAACGCATGAAATTCGCTTATTCTGATTAATTGGATCTGAGTTTTATCCGTTGCGTGGCTGGAAGTAGTCCCCGCTTTAAGAAAAGCTTTTGCCCTTCTGCAGTAGCTATGTATGTTCCAAAACCGGCAGCAAGATCCACCTTTCCACGAGTATACATATGTATTGCCCGTTTCAACGGATAATGATTAAGGTAAATATTTGCAGGGTGTGGAGAGAAATATTCACCGGCAGTTTCAGCTGAAGATGCAAATGTAGTATCGGTGTCTTCCTTTGTACGACCAAGATTTAAAACCTTAACTGTAGATTTTACTGAATCGAGCCAAGCTAGAGCAACAAATCCCAATGTATATTTTTCTTTTTCAACTTTTTCAAGTGTTTGTAAATCAGATTTGGATTTTTCTCTAATTGCAATTTGTGAATTTTGCTTTACGATTCGTTGCATTAGATAATCGTAAACATCCGAAGAGTCTTCAAGATATACTTTTATCATCCCTTTAAATGATTTTACACCTTCGAGCTGTTCCCATCGGGTAATTGCACCTGTTAAGATCTTTTGCAGCTGTGTGGTCGTGAGTTGTTCGATTGTATTATTTTGATTAACGACAGCAACGATACCATCGTATGCGACAACAAGTTCGCTAAGGTCGGGATAATTCTTTCTCACGATATCCTTTTCTACTATGGAAAGTTGTCTTGGAAGTAAAGCAATTCTTCCAGAATCCTCTATGAAATGTGCTGCAACCATTTTTGAAGAGGCTACAGTGTAATTTATTCGTGCACCATTTTGGCTGTAAAGTTCTAGAAATGATTGTACTTCATCGATTATGACCGGAGCTAACGATGTTGGAATAAAAACATGTAAGTTGCCCCGTGTCGTTGTCTCTTTTTGCTCGGTACTGCATCCGATAAATGAAATCACTAGTGTAAGCATGGCGAACGATCGCATATATTTTCCTTTCAAATCATCAAGAGGATAATTGTGATAGTGGCAAGAATTCTTGTTTTCCTTCTTTAACGCGTTGTAGAAGGAGCAATCCAAGGAGTAAAAGAAATCCAATTGATAAAATTGCAAGCCGCTGATTGAAGTACGAAGACATCAAACCAAAGAGAAATGGACCGAGTATTGCAGAGGCTTTTCCGAAAAAAGAATAAAATCCAAAGAATTCAGTCTTTTTTTCCTGTGGAGTAATATTACTCATCAAGCTTCTGCTTGTCGATTGTGATGAACCCATTGCAATACCGGCTAAAATCCCTAAAAAATAAAATAACCATTTATCTTGAACGAAATAAGCAATGACTACAATTCCAAGCCAAAGAAGGAGCGTTATACTCAATGTTCTCTTGTGTCCTGTGTGATCGGCGATAATTCCAAATAAAATAGATCCTACTATTGCAGAAGTCTGGACTGCCGCAAAAAAGACGATGATTTCTGCAATGTCCAGTTTAAGTGTTTCACGCGCGAAGATCGACGAAAATATTATAATAGTATTTACTGCATCTATGTAGATGAAATAAGCTAGAAAGAATCGTGCAATATTACGGTATTGTGGAAATTGTTGATAGGTGGTACGTAATCGAGAAAAACCGATTTTGATAAAATCGAACTTTAAACTAGCAGTGCGTTGTTTGTCCGGTAGGAAAAAAAATAAAGGAAGTGAAAAAATTAGGAAAAATGCTGCTGCTAACAAAAAACTGGATCGAATGTTTATAAGGTTGGACTCACCGAAACCACCGCTATATAATGGATAGGTGATGGCTAAAGTCACCAGCGAGCCTGCATATCCCATAGCGAATCCGTAACCAGAGACTCGCCCATATGTACGCTCTGTAGAAATCTCAGGTAAGAATGCATCATAAAATACAAGCCCAGCTTCAAATCCTATGTTTGCCAGAATAAGAAGGATTATTCCGGTAAGAATCATTCCTGAGTGAACAAAAAAAAGGAGTGCTGTGGAAATGATACATAGGGATGTAAAGATTCCAAGGAATCTTTTTTTTCCAGCACCATAATCTGCGACTGCACCAAGCACGGGTGAAAGAAATGCTACGACTACCATCGAAATACTAAATGCCGAGCCCCATAAGAGATCACCCTGTCTTGTACCGACAGTAACTACCTCCTTAAAATATAACGGATAACCTACAGTTAGTATGAGGACATAAAAAGCTGTGTTTGCAAAGTCAAATAGCGACCAGGAAAAAACCTGACCGCGTGTTGCAGATTGTTGCGATTGAACTAGTGTGCTTCCACTTATCATTTCTTGGATGGCTTTTTAATTCCAGTATTGATTAAACCGCGCCCTGTCTTTTTTATTCGACCATCCTTTGTTAGATCATCCATAATAGAATCGAGAACGCCATTTACAAATTTATCACTTTTATCTGTGCTATACGAGCGCGCAATTTCGATAGCTTCGTTCATTGTTACTTTTGGAGGAATGTCTTCGAAGTATAGCAATTCGCAAATGCTCATTCGCAAGATTATCCGATCAATAATTGCCAGCCTGTTGAATTCCCAATGTTCAATCCGTTGACGTATCAAGGTGTCCAATTCTTTCGTGCATTCAATGACCTTAATAATTAGTTGTTTAGCGAACTCAAATGATTCAGGTTGTTTTTCTAAGTCACCGACAATGTTTTCAATTATTAATTGAATCGGTTCGTGAGAAAGTTCGTAAGCGTAGAGCGCCTGAAGCACCCGTTCTCTGACAATTCGCCGTCGAAGGGACATAGGATTGTTAATTCCGATATGGATGTAAAGTCAACATTAAAATGAACTTATACAAAAAATGGAAGGGAGGCAAATGGAGATTATCAGCAACAAATATTTTTTGGATTAGAGAATATTAATCGAAGATCGTGGTTTTTAGATAAAATTATGGAGTAAACCGTTTAGAATTTTCAAGGTAGAAAATTATTATTTAATGGACGGCCAGGATCCATCTATAGAACGAGCGATAGTGCTAAGATATTCCGGCTCTCGAAGAATATATGATAGATCAGGATCTAATAAAGCTGCAAGATCGTACCGATGTTGTAATGCATTATCAATTGCCTGAAGTGTCTTTTGCTTATTTCGTTGAATTGAATAAATATTGGCCTGTAAAAAGAGTAATCTTGAATCAGAGCTATCAATTTGGATCGTCCTTTTAATAGCTGATTCGCCTTCTGCAAATTTTCCAAGACGCGAGTAGAATAGTCCTGTATACGCCAATGCAAAAGCATCTTTAGGATTCATTTCTACAGATCGAAGAGCCAACCTTAGACCTGTTTCAAATTGTTCCTGTGCAGGTTTTACCTGAAGGAGTAATTGATATGCACGTCCCAACCAATAATAGTAACGGTAATCTTCAGGAGATTTTTGAATAACTTGACGGCAGTATTGTACTATAGTTTTGTACTTTTCTTTTCCAACCCAGACCTTTTGAATATAATTCGATGTTAGTGTAGAATCATCTTCGCCAAGCATTAGGGCCTGATTGTACGATTTCTCTGCCAACGAATAGTTTTGAATCATATGTTGAGCAATAGCATTGGTGAAGTGAGAGTCTGGATTTTTTGGATCCAATGAAAGAGCTTGCGTTGCATAAGATACTGCATCTTCATATTTTCCAGCAATCAATGCAAGCCGTGTAAGTCCACGATAACAATCGGCATTATGGGGGTGAAAAGTTAGTGCTTGAGAAAAATACGATAACGCAACAATATAATTTTGATTGTAGGCTTGATATTCAGCGAGAACTCTGAGTGCTGAAGCATTACTATACTCGTTGCGGAGTGCCTGTTGTGCATAATCAATTGCCGACCGTAAATGTCGCTCTTTAAAAGTTGATTGATACAATTGAAATTCCGCTTCAGCTAACGATCCATAAGCGACTCCTAAGGTCGGATCTACCTGGATTGAAGATCGCAACACTGAAATTGCAGAGTCCATAATTCCCTCTGATTTCAGTTGCATTAAGTGTATCCCTTTTAGATATCTCGTAAATGCATTAAGATTCGTAGGTTGTGAGATCTCGGGCAGGCTCGATTTTATTTCCATTCTTTCGAGAACCTGTTGTAGAATTTTGGTTCTTATCTCGTTAAGAGATGCGAGCGTTCCTTCTATCGTGCCAACGTAGGCGATCCGTTGTATTCCTGGAATAACTAATCGTATCAGAATTGTGTATTTTCCACGATCTTCTTGAATCGTGCCGATCAAAAAGTATTCAGCAGGAATGAGGGATGCAATTTTTCCAAGGAGTGCGCGATCAGGAATATACAGCAGTGAAGATGACGGCGAAATAACCGTCACGTGCTTGCATCGAGCGAAATCTTCTGCAAGCAGTACCGGTAAAGCATCAAATAAATCCGAGTAGGAAGTGTCGCGAGGAGCATTTGTAAATCGTAAAATCGCAATGGATGCTTTTTTCGGAAAGAGAATATCGATAAGTCTTGGCATGCCGAAAACGAGTGCTGCCAGAACAATAATTACGATTGCTACAATATTAAGTATCTTGTATCGGGATTCGCGGTATTTTGTTCTTGGTATACCTGATTGTTTTCGTTGCTCCTCAACTTTTTTCTGGAGCAGAGCTAATTGTAGTAAGTGCTGATTTTCGGCAGCATCCTCTGCATGGACACGCAGCAGTTCGGATTTTTCTAACTCGGCTTGACGAATTTTTTCTTCCAGACGACGTGCAGTAGAATTATTTGGATCAATAAGGAATAAATCACGGAGTGTAAATATGGCCGCTTGAAAATTCTCTTCTTGGAGCAATGTTCGCGCTTGTTCAAGAAAAATATTAACCTTTCGCTCGTCATCACTCATCTGGTGAACAGTTGTAGCTATTTGTTCGGTTCGTTTATTTTCTTCATGTATGTACCGCTTCTCTTCAATTAGCAGTAGGAGTTGTTGGGCGCCAACGTGGAGTGGGAGAATCCGGAAAATCTCATTGATTTCTGCTTCGGCGTTATTAAAATCCTCGTTTGCTAAAAATTCGCGTGCTTTGTCAAGATGTTCTTGGACGATAAGATCATCGCCTGATTCTTGTTGCTTCTTTTCTGTCGTTAGGCGTAGTTGCGGATCCAGTTTAGCAATTTTGTCAAGTTCATCCTCTGCCTTTTCTAACTCACCCGATTCAAAATATTTTTCTGCACGAGTGTAATGGGCAGCAATTTTCTTTTTTCGTTCTGCTTCGGCTTTCAATTGATCTGTGATTATTCTTTGTTTTACTTCTTCAGTTCTCTTTGCTTCATGTAATTCTTCGGCTTCGCGTTGTGCCGCGGATTTTTGAGATGTTGAGGCTTGTTGAGCAGATGGTGAAGGTTTCGCAAGCTCTGGAATAGAATCTATCAAAATTTCATACACTTCCATTGGGCTGGCAACATCCTTTAACTCTATCACTCCCATGTCGAAAACTTGAAGTGGGATAGTACTCCTGACCTGATTGTACACGTCAAGAGAAATGCAAATGCGATTAGGACCGGTTAAAGCTTCAATACGCGAGGAAATCGTCACACCCTCTCCAAGTACTTCTTCGCCACTGAACATTACCTCACCTACATGAATACCTATCCGGATTTTAATAGTATTTGATTCGGATTTGTCGCGGTTGAAATTCCATAAACGTTTTTGAACCTCAATGGCGCATTTTACAGCGTTGACAGTATTAGAAAAATCGATGATAAACGAGTCGCCGAGAGATCGAATTATTTTGCCGTCAAATTTTGTGGTGAGAACACGAATTAATGCATCGTGTGTCTTGAGAAGTTCGAACGCTTTGGATTCATTATCGGCAAGTTTTTTTGAAAATCCCACGATATCTGTGAACATAATCGTGGAGGTTTTCCGAAAAGTTGTTGGTGAGGGAATAGGCATATTAATGTATTCTTCGTATTCAGCTTTTCGAAATTTTCAATTCCCCCTTGCTCTAAAGATAGTAGTGTGTAAAGAGAATGTCAATAAATTAGAGCATGAATTGTTAAATTAAATTATCATCCAATACCGATGGAATGTTTCGTCGTCTGTACGTCTTATAATCACTCTGGAAGATAATATTTTTGCACATACTCACCGACCATTCTATCTGTGCTAAATTGGGATACCAACGTTTGCATTGCATTTCGAATTCGTTGAAGCCAAATAATTGGAATACCATGTTCGTCGCGTGTGTAGAAATCAGGAATGACAGATTCTGTTAAGATTTGCAACAGGCTTTCAAAGTCTCGTTCATCCTGATCTTCTAAATCGTGCCCATTCTTATCGTCACCAATTTTCCAGCCGTTTTCACTATTATATCCTTCACGCCACCAACCATCCATAATGCTCAAATTTAGACCACCATGAATGATTACTTTCATCCCACTCGTACCACTGGCTTCTAAAGGACGCCTTGGATTGTTTAGCCAGACATCGGATCCGGAAATGAGATGGCGAGCTACGTTGATATCATAATTTTCTAGAAATACCACTTTGCCAACCAATTCAGGATATCGAGTAATTTCGATGATATGTTGAATATATCGCTTCCCATCATTGTCGCGTGGATGTGCCTTACCAGCGAGAATCATTTGAATGGGGCGCTCTGGATTGTTAAATAATGGAATGATTTTATCGAGATGACGGAAGAAAAGTGTTGCTCGTTTATAGGTTGCAAATCTCCGCGCAAAACCAATTGTTAAAACATCAGGCGAGAGGATGTGGCTTGTAGAAAGCGTAGTGAAATCCCGATGTCCTAATTGTCTTTCGAGAAGCTGTCTTCGTGCATATTCTACCAAATCGCGTCGGAGTACATAGCGGAGAGCCCAAAGTTCTTCATTTGTAGCCAGCTCATCGTTTGCAATTTTCTTCCAGAATTTGGATTCCATTAATTTTTCTGTCCAGTCGAATCCAAGCCTTTTATTCCAAAAATCATGTGCGTGTGCTGTGGCCCAACCAGGTGTGTGAATGCCATTTGTAATATGTCCAATAGGAACGTTATCTATACTTGTAGCTTGAAACAATTCCTTCCACATTTCTCTGCTAACCTGGCCATGTAATTCACTTACGCCATTTGCTGCACGCGACATTCTAAGAGCAAGCACTGTCATGATGAACTGTTCATTCTGATTCTCCGGATGAGTTCTGCCATATGCCATCAACTCATTCATTGAAAATCCGGTTCTACTCCAGAATTTTTCTAGTGAGTACGACATTAATTCAGAATAAAATCGATCATGACCTGCTGGTACAGGTGTATGCGTAGTAAAGACACATTTTGATCGAACGGTCTCCTCAGCTTCTTTTTTAGATTTTCCAGTTTTCAGCTCCTGACTTAGTAATTCAAGAACGAGGAATGCTGAATGACCTTCATTCATGTGAAAGACAGATGGTTCTATTCCAATCGATTGAAGCATTCGTACGCCACCGATGCCAAGAATTATTTCCTGCCCAATTCGTGTGTCTATATTGCCGCCATAGACTGTCGAAGTTAGGCTTCTGAAATGCTGATCGTTTTCCGGAACATCGGTATCGAATAGATATAGTGTTACACGCCCAATACGTACTGCCCATGTTTGGAAGTACACTATGCTCTGGCCGATTTCTACGGAGTTTAATAAACGTCCCCCCTCAGGTTGTAGCACGAGTTCGAGCGGAAGGTTTTCAGGATCATTCTGTGGGTACAATTCCTCTTGCCAGCCGTCAGGTGTTAAGCGTTGATGGAAATATCCCTGGCGATAGAAAAGACCGACACCGACAAACGGAAGCCCGAGGTCGCTTGCAGATTTTATATGGTCGCCTGATAGAATGCCAAGTCCGCCTGAATAAATGGGGAGTGATTCGTGTAATCCAAATTCAGCGCTGAAGTAGGCAATTGGACTTTTTATCTTTGATGCGTGACGTTTTGCCCAGGTAGAAGTATTGGACATATATGATTCGAATTCGTCCAGCACATTTTTAACTTTTCGAGAAAATTCATGATCTCGCAAGCGTGAATCCAGCTCCTTGCTTGATACTTCCCGCATAACCGCGATGGCGCTATGATTGGAGTATCGCCAAACAAGGGGCGACAATTCTTTGAAAATTTGATGAGCTTCTGGATTCCATGTCCACCATAGATTTTTTGCGAGTACGTGTAATCGCTGCGCAAGATGCGTATGTGGATTATTTTTTGCTTTAATAACTGTAATCGACATCATTCCTCTACTTCTGTTTCAAAATGCGATACAAGAATGCAAAAAAATTACTAATAAAAAAAGTGGGCGCCTTAGTACTTTCCATAAAATTCTTGACATTCATAGAATAATTTATGGAAGAGTTTGGAATTTTGTAGAAGATGGGATGCAAGTATCCAAAGCTGTCAATTTTAAATCATACAAAGTGATGGTTATCCACTAGTAAGATAGTTGATTATCGGCCTGGCTTCGATAAGCTGTTATCGCAGCACTCCGCTTTCGGCCTCTCCGATTGTTGAGTAATTGTAAATGTCAGATATCTACCAAAGCGAAGACAAAGAGAGATGTCCGACATTTTTCCTATCTCCTCGCCATAGGTGATCCTTTTAGACCTATCAACTTGATGATAACAGCATAAATGCAAAAAAAACGCGAACTAAATAGTCCGCGTTTTGATTTAAAATATTCAGTTGAATTTTAAGATTTTCGTGGAGTGTCAGCCACACAACGCACAGTATCGCGGGCAATGAGTAGTTCTTCGTTTGTAGGAATTACCATTACTTTAACTCGACTCTTCTTAGTGCTAATCTCTCCCTCTTTGCCACCTATTTTTTCATGATTAAGATGTTCATCGATTTCAATTCCCAACCATTCGAGGTTAGTGCAAATGCGCTGTCGTATAAAAGCTGCATTCTCACCAATTCCACCAGTAAAGATTAAAGCATCGGCACCATTCATTTCTGCTAAATAAGCACCGATATACTTTTTCGCACGTTGGGCAAAAATGTTAATGGCCAGTGTCGCACGTCGATCTTGATGATCTTTTGCCTCTTCAAGCAGATCACGCATATCGTTTGTTAATCCAGATATTCCAAGTAAACCAGATTGTTTATTAAGTAACGTGTCGATTTCACTCATCGACATCCCTTCTTTATGCGAGAGAAATTCGAGCACTGCAGGATCTATATCACCACCTCGCGTTCCCATTACTAAGCCTTCTAGAGGTGAAAGGCCCATCGAAGTATCAAATGATGCACCATTTCGGATAGCACAGGCTGAGCACCCGTTTCCCAGATGTACAGTGATGATATTGGTTTCCTCTCGAGTCTTGCCGGTTAATTGACGGTATCGAAACGCAACATATCTGTGTGATGTTCCGTGGAAACCATACCGACGGATTTTGTGTCGGCGATAGAGCTGATAAGGAATCGCATAGAGGAAAGAGGTTTCAGGCATTGTGGAGTGAAAAGATGTATCAAAAACAGCGACGGCAGGAATTCCAGTTCCCAGCAATTCGCGTGCAGCGTTTATTCCTTTTAGATTTGCTGGGTTGTGTAACGGAGCTAAATCGATGCAATCTTCAATTCCACGAATAACCGATTCATCAATAATAATAGATTTAGTAAACCGTTCGGCTCCATGTACAACACGATGTCCCACAGCATGAATATCTGCTAATGATTGAATACCAGGGATCTGCGAATCCACTGATACGATCCATTTTATTATGTGATCGAGTGCTGCGCGATGGTCGCGTAATGGCGCTGCATGTTTCACTGGCGCTTTTCCGGATGCTTGAAGTGAAACAAGTGCCTGACTTCCTATCCGCTCGATAAGACCTTTGGCAAGCTGTTTATCGGCATCCTTCTCGATCATTTCCAGATCGGTCTGTATGATTTGGAATTTGAGTGAAGAACTTCCGCAATTAAGTACTAGTGCATTCATAATTTTATCAGAGGTTTTTTATAGACTTGAATAGTATAATCCCCAACTGGATCGTTTTTTTATTGAAAAATTTGACTGATGGAACGTACAGTTTTGTTGCTGAAAACTCAAGATAGATTCGTTTCATTTTGCGGCTTTTTTCTTCTATCTTCTTTCACGAAATATTAGACATATAAGTTCATTTATTTTCTATGAAGAAGTTTACTTTAAAACCACTTCCGGGTGATAATCTTCATTTGGTGCAGCCTCAGCATCTTCGGATTAATTATCAAAAAGAATTAAATCCGGCACAGTTCGAAGCTGTTACATCAGTTGAGGGCCCATTTCTAATTATTGCGGGTGCTGGTACAGGAAAAACTCGTACGATCGTGTACCGTGTCGCGTACCTTGTTGAATTAGGTGTCAAACCGGATGCAATTCTATTGATGACTTTTACACGTAAAGCTGCACAAGAAATGTTGAGAAAAGCATCTATTCTGTTAGACAGCAGATGTGATCAGGTTTCTGGTGGAACATTTCATTCTTTTGCAAACAGTGTCTTACGAAAGTATGCTGCGCAAATTGGTTTTGAAAGTAACTTTACTATTCTCGACCAATCTGATGCTGAAGATGTGGTAAATCTAATACGTACGCGAATGAAATTTGACACGAAAGAGAAACGTTTCCCGCGAAAAGAAACTATCTACGATCTTTATAGTCGCTCTTTGAATACAATTACGCCTGTCAAAGAATTATTGGCTATGGATTATCCCCAATATCTCGAAATTGAGTCAGACATTCTTGCCATACATCAAGCATATATAAAATATAAGCGTGAACATAATTTGATGGATTACGATGATTTATTGTTGCAGCTCGCTCAATTGCTTCAGCGAAATGAAGCTGTGCGAAACACGCTTTCCAGTCGATATAAATATATTATGGTAGATGAATATCAAGATACAAATAAAATTCAAGCTGAGATTGTAAAACAACTGGCAAGCACGCACCACAATTTAATGGTTGTAGGGGATGATGCTCAATGTATTTATTCCTTTCGCGGTTCGACTATACAGAATATTCTAGCGTTTGGTAAAGAGTTTAAGAATTGTAAGACTATTAAACTGGAAGAGAATTTCCGAAGCACACAACCGATTCTTAATTTAGCAAATGAGATATTACTGAGGGGTGGGAAGGGTATTCAAGAAGCGTGAATATTATTGAGTGAAGTGTGAAGAGTGAATGGTGAGTTGTAGAAGGTGAGTTGTTAATTGTGAATGGTTAATAGCCAATAGTATGAGTTGGATAAGGAATTTTATTAGATTTATAAATGTATAATAAAGAGCTTTACACAAAAAAAACCGGTGGAAGTCTCCCGCAGTTAGTGGCTGCGCAAACAGAGAATCAGCAATCGAAATATGTGGTGCAGAAAGTATTGGAGCACCGCGAGATGGGAATTCCATTGGAAGAGATCGCTGTGTTGTTCCGCTCGTCCTTCCATTCGTTCGATCTGGAAATTGAGCTTGCGAAAGCAAATATTCCATTCCGTAAGTACGGCGGATTTAAGTTTATTGAGACAGCACATGTCAAAGATATGGTTGCATATTTACGTGTATTGGAAAATCCGCGTGATGTTGTTTCGTGGAATCGTATTCTTTTACTCATTGATGGTGTTGGACCTCGGACTGCAGAGAAAGTAGTAGAAGATATCTTAAAGCGAAGGGTGGGCTTAGCGAAGGAATTTAAGGAAGCAGTGACAGCGACAACAAAATTCTGGATGGATTACGGCAATTATGCTGAAGGTGTCCGCCGACTTTTTGATGTGTTAAAGGAAGTCGCATCGCCATCCATTTCGCCGGGAGAAAAAACTTCACACATACTTCGATACTACGAACCGATTCTACGTGTACGTTATGAAGATCACATTAAGCGTAAAAAAGACCTCGAGACATTTCAAAATATTACAGAGCGATATAAGTCGGTAGATGAACTACTCACAGATCTCGCACTTGAGCCACCGAATGAAAGCGTGGCAGAAATCGAATCACCAGGACCTGAGACGGAATTCCTTACGCTCTCTACCATTCATAGTGCAAAAGGATTGGAATGGAACACAGTCCTTATTATTTATGCGCTTGAGGGACGTTTTCCAGCAATGCGCTCAGCAGGAAGTGATGAAGAAATGGAAGAAGAACAACGGCTCATGTATGTTGCCTGTACCCGCGCTAAGGAAAATCTAATTATTACTTATCCAATGAATATATATGATCGTGAGAGTGGTCTTATTCTCACTAAGCCGTCGCGATTTATCGAGGGAATCGGTGAGAACTTGTTAGAACCATGGATTGTTGAGTGAATGAGTAGTTGAGTCGATGAGTACTAAGTAGCTGAACCTGAAAAAAGTGTGGCAAGACTATTGAGCCGAGGAGTTTGGTAAGTTGGAGTGATTAATGGAAGAAATATTTCTCGATAAAAATGAAAATCTATATGGGCCAGCACCAAAGTGCTTAGAAGTGCTTCGTTCAATTGGATCTGCAGAATTGAGTATGTACTCAAGAGACTATATACGAGGAGTTAAAAGTAGTTTAACAGAGCGGCTTGCTCAGGATCTTGGAATTCCAGAGAAACAAATTCTTTTAAGTGATGGAAGCGAGGATATGCTTAAGCAGGCGGTGCATTGCTACATCAGGCGAGGAGAAAAAATCTTGTGTCCGGCTGAATCATGGTGGTACTATCAGGCAGTCGCTTCAGAAGTTGGCGGAGTTACTGTGAAATATCATCTGAAAGAAACGAAGGACAGGTTCTATTATGATATAGATGAATTGATTTCGCTGTATAAACAAGAATCGCCGCGTGCCATATTAATTGGATCGCCAAATAATCCAACAGGGAATTCGATTGACGATATAGAACTGCAAAAATTAATTGAAGGTTGCCCGGAAAGTATAATTATGCTCGATGAAGCTTATTGGGGCTTTGCTGATGAAGCTGTAGAGCACATTACAAAGTATTTTCAATCCTATCATAATATTCTAGTGATACGCTCATTCTCAAAGTACTATGCACTTGCGGGTGCGCGTATTGCATATGCTATTGCTGGAAAAGGGATTACACAGTTAGCAAACTATGCATCTCACTATCTTGGCTATAATCGCTTATCTGAAGCACTGGCACTTGCCGCTCTAGATTCTCCTGATTACTATGAGCGTATCACTTCGAAGTTGAAGCAGGATAGGAAAAAGTTTTATGACTTCTTTGATCGTTTTCCTGGATTTCAATGCTATAGATCGGATGCGAATTTTGTTTTGGTTAGAGTTCCACAAGGATTCATAGAATCGATGCAAAAAGCGTTACAAGATTGTGGTATAATTATTAAATTTTTTTCTGAGGTAGAATGTAATAATTCCATTCGAATAACCATCGGAACTCAGCATCAGAATGATAAATTGCTGAACATTATTCAATCGGTATTAACATCAATTTAGGATGGTACATTTGATTCTTAATGCAAATTAGACTTGTTCGGTTCTTTGTGTTGATTTTGCTTGCATTAGCTTTTTCTAATTTATTCACAATTAATTGGAGGTTATAATCCAGCGATCGTATTTCAAACTTGTTTTCACCATTTTAATAGTCTTGTTATGCCATAAAATTCTCCTCGCTCAAAATCCGTGGGTATTGCAGCCTGATAGATCTAATATTTCAATGGATGTTTTTTTCCCTACCCTAAAATCTGATATTCTTGCAGAAATTAAAATTCAAGAATTTATCTTATCAGGAGCATTTAATATTAGCAGTGATGATTTCCTAAAATTTGAACTACCGTATGTATTTTTTAGTAGAAAGGCACAGACATATTTTAGTGATTTCTTAGGAGTCACTTATATATACACAATCCCTGAAATAAAAAGCAACGGCGTAGGAAATCTATATTTGGGATATGAGTTTAAATCAAATAGGCGCAATTCGACAATTGAATTTGGTGTGAGATTTCCTTTAGCATCTGAAAAGAAATTGGCTCCCCTGGTTGGAGCGATTGGAGACTTCGATAGGATGGAACTGTATATGCCAAATGTATTTAGTATAAGCGCACTCACAAGATATCGATCTCCTAGAGAGAAAATATTCTTTAATGTCATAGGAGGCCCGACAATAATGGTTCGAACAAAAAAAGAACCTTATCAAGATAAAACGGAAATTCTATTGTCACTATCCTTACGAGGAGGAATCATCATCCAGCCTTTGAAAATTGGCGTGGGTTATTCTGGGCGTTTCATTGTAACAGAGGATGGGGATCTGTCGGATCGAATAATTCACCAGATTGGAGTTCTTGTAAATATTTCTATTGGGCCATCTGAACTTGGTTTTTATTATCGAGTACCAATAGATAAGAATTTGAAAGAAATTATTAAAAATGTGATAGGCGTAAATTTTGCTTATGTCATCGACTGATACCAAATGTGTCATATTAGCAGCTGGGATTTCTACCCGATTACGTCCGTTGACTGACGAACTTCCAAAATGCTTATTAGAAGTAAACGGTAATACACTTCTGAAAAGAATGCTCGACAATCTGCTCACATCTGGCATACAACATATTGCTTTGGTCCTTGGGTATCGTGGAGAAATGGTACGCGAATACGTGAAGAAACAATTTCCAACCCATCGATTCTGTTTTGTTAGAAATCCAAACTACATGTCGACTAATAATGCCTACTCGTTATTACTTGCGCGTAATTTTTTGGAGAATAAGGAAGGACAGATTGTCCATCCACTCTTATTGCTCGACAGTGATATCCTTTTCTCGAAAGAGCTTCTGCCATTCTTTCTGAAAGATGGCAAGCAAGATATCGTTTCTGTTCGTGTTTCAGGGGATCATAACATTGAGGAAATACGCGTGCAAGTTGATTTGGAGGGATACATTCAATTGATTGGGAAGCACGTTCCATTGGAAATGACATATGGTGAATCGATTGGAATCGAACTCTTTTCGTCACGAACAACCGAAAAACTCTATAAAATTCTTGAAGACCGTATTCGAAATGACAACGGAAGGAACGAATTTTACGAATCATCTTTTCAGGAGGTTATTGATCGGGGATCCAAGCTTAAAGCTGTTGATGTAAGCCAATTTCCTAGCATCGAGATTGATACTTTAGAGGATTTCGAACGCGCACAACACTTGAAGGTCGATTCATGAAGTATTCGTACCATCAGTCGGTGAAGTCGGATCAATCTGATGAACTCATCAATACATTTTTTTTACGTCCGATTGCAGGAATAATCGTCTGGATACTTTATTATACACCCATCACACCAAACCAGGTGACGATCGCGTCAATCTTAGTCGGTTTCATTGCATCTTTCTTCTATTTGCAAGCAACACCGAAAACTATCCTTATTGCAGGAGTACTAATAACAGTAAAAGACATTCTTGATTCTGCGGATGGTCAATTAGCACGTGCGAAACAAAAATACAGCCGTGTTGGTAGATTTTTGGATTCCATCGGTGATTTTCTTGTTAATGTTGTGGTTTTCGGATCAATCGGATATGTTTTGTACTCTACAACAAATAATATCTGGATAATTATATTGGCATTTCTTGGTCTCGCTGGAATAACATTCCGTGTATCATATCATGTTTTTTATCATGTGAACTATCTCCACCTGTCTAATAAATATGATAATAATCGTATCACTGAGGAAATCCGTAAGGAAGATATTGTAAGTGGAGGATTGGAACTTTCGTTACAGCGAATATTCCAATTGATTTATGGATGGCAGGATAGACTCATTCTGAAATTAGATATTTGGTCACGGAATAGTCGATCGGATGAAGTGTCTTTACATAAATGGTATTCCGATCGGGTAGGATTATTTATTTCTGGTTTTCTTGGAATCGGGACAGAATTGTTCCTTTTGACGATCTGTTCGGTTTGCAACCAACTGGAATTGTATTTATTCCTAAATCTCTTTCTCATGAACGGCATATTGTTGATTTCTATATTTTATCGAAGAGCCATTCTACAAGCTAAACTTCACAAAAATGCGACTTAACTGCAGGATTAATCAAACTTACTTATTGCGCCAATGCCACTGAAGCTGCTGTGATTGTTGCGGCTCCCGTTGCAAGAAGTGATTGTGCGCAGGAGTTCGTTGTTGCACCTGTCGTAATCACATCGTCAATAAGAAGGCAGTGTTTCCCGGTTACAATTTTTTCTGCTCCTGGTAGTGATTCAAACGCAGCTTCCATGTTTTTCCGGCGCTCTTCCAAATTTAGTTTAGTCTGGGTTTGTGTGTAACGAATGCGTCGAACGATGTAGGGTGCAAAAGGTATTCCAAGTATTAACGATGCACCACGGGCAATGAAATCCGACTGATTGTATCCTCGTTCACGTTGTTTGATGGGATGTAACGGAACGGGGATGATTATGTCGACCTTCAGATTCCAGTCTAAGGCGAATTGGCCTAAGCGTTTTCCGAGCTCTACGCCGAGTGAAGTGTATTCCTTGTACTTCAAAGCATGTGCAATATGTTGGAAAGGTCCTTCTTTCTCAAAAACATAGCAAGAGATGAGATCGTGTATGTTACCTTCAACCAACAATTTCGTCCGCGTTTCCTGGTAGAGTGGAAGCTCTTTTCGAATTGGAGGAATACGAGTCCAGCATTTCGAACACACTTTTTGGTTTCCGTCCGGAAGTAGGTCCTGGCAAGCAAGACATACAGGCGGATAGAGAAAATCTAAAAGGGAACTGGAGATTTGATTTATGAAACGAGGAATATGCATGGTAATAACTGATAACCGACGCTATAGTAGTTAGGTCATTTGCCTTCCAATTTTGTAATTTCATCTCTCAGTTCCGCAGCTCGTTCGAATTCGAGATCTTTAGCCGCGCGCTTCATTTCTGCTTTCAACTCCTCAATGAGATCATTCTTTTGTTCGTTGGTGAGGTACTTTGCCACCGTCTCAGAAACTGCCATCGGTTTCACCTTCTGATACCGGGCATCTCGTTTCATTTTAATATCAGCAATAGATGTCGCCGCAAGAATTTCATCTACGGTTTTATAAATGGTAACAGGTTTAATATTATGAATCGAATTGAATTCAATTTGCTTATTCCTACGACGAGTAGTTTCTGCAATCATCCGCTCCATCGATCCGGTGATTTTATCTGCATATAGAAGTACTTTACCATTGACATTGCGCGCAGTACGTCCGGCAGTTTGTATCAATGAACGCTCAGATCTGAGGAAACCTTCTTTATCAGCGTCGATAATAGCAACCAAGGAGACTTCGGGTAAATCGAGGCCTTCACGCAGGAGGTTCACACCGACGAGAACATCAAACTCACCAAGACGGAGATCGCGCAAGGTTTCAACTCGTTCAAGCGAATCCACTTCAGAATGTATGTATCGTACTTTTATACCGATATTGACCAGATATTCTGTAAGATCCTCTGCCATGCGCTTTGTGAGAGTTGTAACTAGAGTTCGTTCTTTACGAGATGTCCTTGTGCGTATTTCTGCAATCAAATCGTCTATTTGATGCTTGCTAGGACGAATTTCAACTTCGGGATCAACAAGGCCAGTCGGGCGAATTACTTGTTCAACTATTACACCCTGGCATTTTTCTAATTCATATGGTCCCGGTGTCGCACTCACATAGATTACTTGTTTTTCCATTTCTTCCCATTCCTGGAATGTCAGCGGGCGATTATCGAGTGCAGAGGGAAGTCGGAATCCATATTCGACAAGAGTCGTTTTCCTCGATCGATCACCTGCATACATTCCACCAATCTGTGGAACGGTTACATGCGATTCATCAATAACTGTGAGAAAGTCTTTTGGGAAATAATCCAACAAGCAATAGGGACGGGAACCTGGAGGTCTTCCTGCGAAATGTCGTGAATAATTTTCGATACCTGAACAATATCCTACTTCCCGCAGCATCTCCATATCGAACCTTGTTCGTTGTTCAAGGCGTTGTGCCTCAACAAGTTTCCCAAGCGAACGGAGTTCTTCGGTTCGCTCGCGTAGTTCTTTATAGATTCCATTCATAGCGCGCTCGATAGTATCTCGTGAGGTGATGAACTGCTTTGCAGGATAGATCATTTCATATTCAGTTTCACCTAAAATACGACCGTCGACTTTGTTGATATAGGATAATCGCTCAATCTCGTCGCCAAAAAATTCAATGCGTATGGCTTCCTCGTTTTCGTAGCTTGGTATAACCTCAACTACATCACCACGAACTCGAAATGTACCACGGCTGAATTCGTAATCATTTCTGCTATAGAGGAGGTCAATCAACCGCTTTAATAATCCCTGTCTTCCAAGCTTCTCACCCTTTCTTAGCATTATCGTCTGACTAATCCATTCATCCGGTGCTCCGATACCATAAATGCAACTGATAGACGCAACAACAATGACATTCGGATCTCCACTCAATAGTGCGCTTGTTGCACGCAACCGCAAGCGATCAATTTCATCATTGATGGATGAATCTTTCGCTATATAAGTATCTGTTGTCGGGAGATATGCTTCTGGTTGATAGTAATCGTAATAGCTGATAAAAAACTCTACGCGGTTTTTCGGGAAGAAAGACTTAAACTCGGCATATAACTGGGCTGCAAGTGTCTTATTGTGTGACATTACCAGTACTGGTTTATTGATGTTTTGAATTACATTTGAGATCGTAAATGTTTTTCCACTGCCAGTAACACCGAGTAGTGTTTGATGTCTGTCCCCCCGAAGTAAACCTTCCGTCAATTGTTTAATTGCTTCAGGTTGGTCACCAGATGGTACAAGATCAGTTGTTAGCTGGTAAGGCATAATTATTCAACTCGATTAATCAAATATTGGATAAGCTAATATACAACAATGCCTGCAGGTCTTCAATTGGTTGTTTAGGAAATAACATGCCTGTAATTTCTTGACACTGCTTCGTTTTTCTCGTAATATTCTACGCAGTGTTTCGAACTATCATATTTTAAATGAAAAAAAGTTGAAGAGAAATTTCAAACATAACCGAAAAGGATCTAAAGTCCTCCTGATAGTCTTTTTATTGTTCAGTATTTTGGCGCCGCTTAAGGGCCAATATTTGTTGGATAAATGGACAACTGATGATGGGCTTCCTCAGAATTCTGTTAATGCGATTATTCAAACACGTGATGGATACATTTGGATTGGTACGTATGGTGGATTCGCGAGGTTTGATGGTATTTCATTTACACAGATTGATGGTGCATCTAAAGGATTACGCTCAAATCGTATTCTTGCGTTAGATGAATCCTATGATGGAGGAATTTGGATAGGAACCGAAGGCGGTGGTGTTGTAAAATATTTGAACGGCTCATTCATTCATTATGGTAAAGAAGTGGGCTTGTCAGATGAACTGATATTCTGTTTACTCGAAGATCAGGATTCGGTGTTATGGATAGGTAGTCGTGATGGTGTGCAATGTATGAAGCAAGGAAAAATACTTCCCCGTCCATTTGACAATATTATTCGACGCACATCAACACGTTCGATCTACCAGACAAAGACAAATGAATTATTTATTAATTCGGATGCCGCTGTCTATCGAATTTGGAATAAATCCATCGAAGTAATTTATGAAAATAAGATAAAAACGGATTTGGCGTATGCATTTCTCTTTCAAGATGACGATGGTAGAAACTGGTTCCGCGGACCGCGTGGATTAATAATCAAGAATAAAACAGGAACTGAAACTATCTCAATGCAAGATGGATTGCAGGATCTCTATATAGTGAAGGTGGTTTGTGATTCTACGGGCACTTATTGGACAGGTGCGATGACGAATGGCATTACATATGGCAATATTCGTCCAAAGAAAAAATTTACTCAATTCAAACTATCCGACTTGAAACAAGATTATAAAATCCAAACGTGTTTTATCGATCGAGAAGGAAACAGGTGGATTGGTACTGATGGTGAAGGACTTGTTCGATTAAAAAATCGTTTAATTGACAACATCGGTGTCAACGAGGGATTGAAGCATCAGATTATTGAAGCTGTGTTTGAGGATTCGAAGAGCAATTTGTGGGTAGGTACAAACGATGGTGGACTTTATCGCAAATCGAAACAAGGGTGGTATCAATTCACGAAGAAAGATGGTATTAGCGATCCATATATTTGGTCTCTCGCAGAAGATCACGATGGATCAATCTGGATAGGGAGTTACGGTGGTGGCGTTTATCGATACACAAAAGGGAAAATTACAAATTACTCTACAGAGAATGGTTTAACGCATGGAATCGTACTTGCATTGTATTGCGATCGAAGGGGGGCAGTATGGATAGGTACTGAAAGTGGTGGAGTGAATATTTTTGAGAAAGGTAAATTCAGATCGATTACTGAAAAAGATGGATTAGCCAATTCCTGCGTTCGGGTATTTCTACAGGATCATGCAGGCGGGATGTGGATTGGAACGATTGGAGGATTGAATTATTATCATGATGGAAAATTCACCACTTACACGACGGCGAACGGTTTATCACATAATTATGTTCGTGCAATTTATGAAGATGCAGATAATGTACTTTGGATCGGAACGTATGGTGGTGGATTGAATCGGATGAAAGATGGTGTAATCACTCAGTATACTATTCAACAAGGACTATTTGATAATGTTGTATCGGCGATTCTTGAAGATGAAAATAACAATTTATGGATGAGTTGTAACCGGGGAATTTATCAAGTCAATCGAAAGGAATTGAATGCTTTCGCAGATAGAAGAATTTCATCTATCAAATGCATTGCCTACAGTATTACCGATGGATTATTAAGTTGTGAAGCAAATGGTGGCTTTCAACCTGCGGGATGTAAAACCAAAGAGGGACATTTACTGTTTCCGACCATTAAAGGTATTGCATTAGTTCATCCTGAAAAGATGATCAAAAATACACAGCCTCCGGTAGTTCATATCGAAAAAATATTAGTTAACAATGCAGAGGTTTCTCTTACGCCTACTATAACTATTCCATATAGTCAAGAGCAGAAAGAAATTCACTTCACTGCATTAAGTTATTTTGATCCTGAACACATATCATTCAAGTATAGATTCGAAGGATTATCTGAACAGTGGAACGACTTGAAGAATCGTCGAGTTATATATTTTCGGGATCTGGCTCCAGGTGAATATACTTTTCATGTTATTGCTGCAAATAGTCATGGTGTTTGGAATACTACAGGTGCATCCGTCGATATTATCATAGAGCCGCCATTCTGGAGAACGTGGTACTTTTTTGGATTCGGGGCATGCATAATTTTACTATTTGGATACTTGATTTATCTGAGCGGAGAACGCAGGCGCCAGCGCGAAGTTTCTTTACAGCGAAAATTTACGCAACAACTACTCGATTCTATGGAAGAGCAGAGGAAGCGAATAGCCTCCGAACTGCACGATAGTATTGGTCAGGAACTACTGATTATTAAAAATCGAAGTATTCTTGCGTTAAACGATCTGAAACGGAAGAAAACAATAAAAGAGCAGCTTGATGAAATTTCGGAAACGGCGTCACAGGCAATCCAGGAAACAAGAGAAATATCATTTAACCTCCGTCCTTATCAAATTGATAGATTGGGAATAACGAAGGCTATCGAGTCGATTGTTCAACGAGTTACGAGTACTTCAAAAATCAAATTCACTGTCGATATCGATCAGATCGATGGACTCTTGGATCAGAACTTAGAGATTCATGTCTATCGAATTATTCAGGAGTGTATCAACAACATTATAAAGCATGCGCAAGCGACCAAGGTATACATCATTATTAAACGATGGCATAATAGATTAAATTTTGATATTCGTGATAATGGAAAAGGCTTCGAGGCGGCTGCTTCGAAGTCACGTGAAGTAAAAGGATTTGGTTTACAAGGAATTGAAGAGCGAGCACGGTTGCTCGATGGCATTGTGCGCGTAGAATCGACACCCGGCCAAGGAACAAGAATTTTAATTACAGTTAATACTAATGAAAAAACAGATACAACAACAAACGAAACTTCAAGTACTAGTCGCGGATGATCATCCTCTTTTTCGAAAAGGTCTGATTCAGGCGATTAATGTAGAACAGACCATTGAAATTGTCGGTGAGGTAGGAGATGGTAAACAGGCTCTTCAAACGGTTGAAGAATTGAAACCAGATATCATTGTACTCGATATTGAAATGCCCTCGATGAATGGACTGGAAGTAGCTAGAGAGATCATCAAACGGAAATTGCCGGTTGATATAGTTATTCTGACAATGTACAAGGAGGAAGATATTTTTAACGAAGCTATGGATCTGGGTGTAAAGGGGTATGTGTTAAAGGAGAGTGCGGTTAGTGATATTGTCCAAAGCATAAAGACTGTCGCTAACGGTAGGTACTACCTAAGTCCATCCATTTCGGAATTTCTCGTGAATCGAAGTGACCGTGCGCGTACATTATTGAAGAAGCGCCCACAATTAGAAAATCTCACCACCACGGAACGTAAGGTGCTGCGGCTCATCTCATCAAATAAGACAAGCAAGGAAATTGCAGATGATTTACATATCAGTTATCGAACTGTAGAAAATCACCGTTCGAACATTTGCAATAAGCTCGAAATTCATGGAAGTCATGCTCTTCTGAAATTTGCGATCGAAAATAAATCCTTGCTGTAATATTTTTCCCCCCGCTGATAAATTACTTGACTCAAACGATCAACTATATTAATGTTGGAGAAAGCACGTAGAGTTCACGCATAAAAAATTGGGATTAGTGTTTACTACCGGATAATTGTTGTATAAATCTGATAGGATAAGCGACTCTATTTAAATTTCTTTCGGGTATAATTCCCGGCGACATACAGCGTCATTCCCGTCAAAATTGATATTATCAATCTGGATTATCGGCTTGCCGCTGCAAGCAGGGAATCTAAAATATGGATGCCCGATTTCGCGGGCATGACAAATACCTCGCTGCTTGCAGTTAGGATATTTATTTCAATCGTACAAGAATATTATTTGTTGCGGATCGGACATTATTTTCTATAAGTGACATTGCTGTGGTTAATTGAAGGAAATCGTGGAAAATGAGTGGAACCACTTAGGAAATTAGGTGTTTGAATACGTGGATTCGTGTGCCAATGGCTATTCTACTTTATACTCAAATTCGACACATTTTACTGCAAAAAATTGAAAGGTATATCATAAACGTATTTCATATTTTAATAGTAGTCGGTATAGAAGGTAACTAAAAGAACAGATTTGAAGTCTAAGTTAATCATATTATTATTTCCCTTACTTGTTGGTGTATTTCGAGAGACTGATGCACAAGTGTATGAGCCTTGGCCGAACGCAGGAGCATGGAAACCATATACTTATAGTGGTCAAGCGAATAAAGATCGGAAAATCCAGGATCCGTCTAATGGAGGCACATCACCACAAAGCTATGCAAACATCTCTTCTGGTAATCCTGATACTACACTTTCATCGTTTTATTTTGCAACCAATGGCCCGATGAGTGTCATATTCCTTCGGTTCAGAGTAGAGGCGATGCCGGTTTCGTACACAGGTGGTGCATCGTATTCCAACTCCGATCCGTTTGCTCCCATCAAGTGGACATTTCTAATTGACATCAATGGCGATGGCTGGAGAGACTTTGCCGTTGTAATGGATGGAGGTAGCGGTGGTCCAGGAAATGAAATTGACGATTTACGATTTATTTATTCCACGTCAACAACGACACAGTCTATTGACACAACATCTCCAGGTGTATATAAAATTGGTTCTATGAAAACCGCCGTTAAGGAAGGAAGCATTCTGGCGGAGTATGATGGAACAGGTAATAAAAAAACTGGCGCCATGTGGGATAAGGGTAGAAGTACAATTGTATATGATTTTGGTGCGACACGCGTTATGGATTCTACTGGAAGTAATGGAGATTATATTGTTGATATACAGCTACCTATTTCAAAGTTGGATGCATTTTCTGTCGGTGGTCCAACTGTAACACCCTCAACGCCACTTTCGGTGGCTTTCTGTACAGCAAACAGCAATACAAATCCATTTCAAAAAGATGTCGCGTATCTTGGCGCGTTAGTTGGAGGTGAAAATATACCAATGCCTGGAAGCGATTTCACTTCGTTCAATGGAACTGTGAACAATGCGCCTATAATCACTCAAGTAACCACAACTGCTTGTCCGAATGTTACATTAACTGCAACAGTCTATGATGCCATTAGAGTTGTGAATGGACTTGTTACCAGTACTGTTGATTCGGTTAAGTTCTATTATTGGCTCGATTCGAGTGTGAATGGAGATACAGCAAATGATGGTAGCAGCAGTTGGGTGTTCATCGGTAAAGGTACAATGAATCCAATTGGAACATGGTCGATATCGTCCTGGAATTCTGGAACCGCTCCATCCGGATTGCTTCTAATCAAAGCAGTCGCTTACGACAATCAAGGACTGTCAACAGATTCGTATCACCAAAATAATGCGCAGTACGGAAGTCCTTACGGTTTTGTTGCAAATAGTTGTGGATTACAGCCACCGTATCTGCAAAAGACAGCAAATGTTACGTCTGTTCAATCACAAGGCAACATTTACCAAAGAAACATCATCTACACGGTGGTCATCAGAAATGATAATACTTCGCCGGTAGCAATTGATACAGTATGGGATCAACTACCGACAGGTTTCACATTTCGCTCAGATACTACGATAGGTGGATCGCTTAGCCATAGTGCGATGTTGGCATGGCCAACACCATCAGCGACAGGCACAATATTCTGGGTGTTAGGTTCTGGATCGGGAAGAAGTATTGGCGCGAATAGTAAGGATTCTATTTCATTCAACGTATACTCTGGAACAACTGCGGGTACTTTTAAGAACACAGTTACTGCACATAGCCCTACAACTCCTGTAATTTCTGCAACAAATGTTGCACCCGTAGTAGTTAGTGATGCATCTGCGTCATTAACAAAGAGTGCTTCAAAATCCGGTTCTCTTGCACGAGGGGATACTGTTACTTATACCATCCGTTATCAGAATACCGGAAATGTACCGTTAACGAGTGATTCCATTTTCGATGCGCTTCCTGCAGGATTGAATTTTATATCGGCAACAAATTCTGGTGCATACACATCTGCTACGCGAATAGTGAGATGGCGGATTGGTTCAGGTACACTTGATATAACTGACACTGGATCTGTATCGGTAACTGTATCAGTCAGTAATCCATTTTCTGGTTCGAGTCCAATAATTAACTCCGCATATATGACTGCTTTTGAGTTGGTGAGTGCAGTAACGAGCAATTCAGTTTCTCATACTATAGTATCACCACTTCTTACAATAACAAATTCAGTTTCACCGGCAGTGACTGTTCCGGGTGCTTATGTTACCTATACTATCAATTATAGTAATATTGGAACAGGTAAAGCGACGTATGATACAATTACAGCGAAGATACCAGATAGTCTGAGTTACGTGTCAGGTACTGCATCGCTCACGCCGATTGTTTCAGGCAGGACATTGAAATGGGGGATCGACTCCATTCTTGCTGGCAGCTCGAATAATATTATTACATATCAAGCACTTGTGAAAAACTTTGGATCACCTCAAGCCAATTTCATCCAAATCGATACGGCGTTTATTAAATCGAATGAGACATCGACGATATACGATACAGCTGTTACACAGATCAATGCAATTCCAAATGTCAGCGTTGCCAAATCTGCCACGCCAACTTCTACCGTTGCCGCTAAGACAATACGGTTCAAGTTAACTTTTACGAATAGCGGATCACAACCAGCAATTTTTACCAGTATTATTGATAGTTTGCCTAACGGCTTCACGTATACTGGATCGCCAAGCGGTATGTCGGTTAAACCACCAAGAGGAACGACGGGATATATTTACTGGCCTGTCGATTCATTAGCGAGATCAACTCTGGCTCCAGGCGCTGAAGATAGCATCGCTTTCAACGTTACTGCATCTAGTACACCAAATACCTATACAAATACTGGCCGGGCAAAAGGATATGTAAAAAGTACTTCAATTGATTCGGTCTCCGGTAGTGCATCTGTGACAGTCATTGATTCGACTCTAGCAGTAACTTCAACCGTAAAAAGCGTCAATAAGTCTGTTGTAATGCAAGGTGATACATTAATCTATACGCTTACGACACGTAATGATAGCACAACAAGTAAGCTTCCAAGTTTAAGAATTATTGATGTGCTTCCACCGTTTGTTCGTTATGTTTCACATACGTCGAGTTCGATCAATGGCTCAACTATTACTGCCTGGACTAAAACCGTTGTAGCTGGATCGCCGATAAATCGTGATTCGTTGAATTTTTCTATTTCGAATGACTTTGCAAAAACCGCCGAGATAAAAATCAACATATGGGCTCTGGATAGTATTGGAACTCCAGATCAAACGACATTATCAAATTACTTTAGTGGTTGGTGGGGTACAGGAGGTGGTTCAATTAAAAGAACATCCAACATTGTGACGACGCTTAGCAGGTCTGCGCCTAATATCACACTAACAAAAACAGTGAGTCAGGCAAATGCCCCGACCGGAACGTTGTTGACATATACGATAAATTATAATAATGCTTCAAATGCTGGACTATCGACAAATACGATTATAATTGATACACTTCCAAGGAGTGTTTGGTATAAGCCGGGATCTGCGTCAAATGGTGGTGCGTTTGATTCGAGTGCTTCAACATGGAGAAAACGTATTGTTTGGAATTTAGGTTCTGTACCCGCTAGTGGTTCTGGTTCGGTAAGTTTCCAGGCTTACATTCGAACAGATACATCGGGGTCCTTTACCAATACAGCGCGACTCTATAATAATGAAGCAAGGAATAGAAGTTCATCAGCTACGACTTCTATAGCCGGTGCTCCAAAATTATCTTTAACCAAGACTGTAAATAAAACTTTAGCTGCACCGGGTGATACACTTATTTATATTATGACACTATTAAATAGCGCAACAGATACCAGTGCACGTGTCGATACATTATCGGATGCTATTCCATACGGCACGAAACTTATATCTACTACTCCCGCCGCTCTTACACCTCCCAATCCGGGCGATAGCACGGGGACTGTAAAGTGGGTTGTTGGTACACTCACAGCCGGCAATTCGTATGTGTGCACATTAAAAGTTCAGATCAAGAAACCATTGGCGAGCGGTAGTATTACATCTATTACGAATACTGCTTCTAATACATGTATTCAGGTTCCAAGTACAGTTTCGAATACTGTCACAACGACAATTTCGTATCCACAGCAGACTCTAAGTAAATCTGTGGATAAAGGAACCGCTTCACCTGGAGATACACTCACATACACAATTGTGGCAACAAATAACTCGCTTGTTTCTGTAACAGCGGATACACTGACAGATATCATACCAATCAATACAACTTTTGTGTCAGTTTCCGGTAATGTTGGCGCTGTTGCGAGTCAACCTTCAGTTGGTGGTACGGGTACAGTCAAATGGGCAATTGGCACGTTGGCAAGCAATTCGAGTGCAACACTGACATTGAAAGTTAAGGTAGTATCATCGCTGGAAAATGGTACTAAAATTACAAACAGCGCGACTTTAACAACGGATATGACAAGTACAAGCGTTGCAAGTAATGTTGCTAGTACAACAATTAACTCGGCACCAATTTTAAGTATGACAAAGACAGTTGATAAAGGATCTGCATCGGCTGGTGATACACTACGATATACAATAGTCTATCGCAATACAGGAAATTCTGATGCCACGAATTATCAACTCACTGATCCTATTCCAACATATACAACATATATACTTGGCACGGTATCTGGAGCTGGTGCATCGTATAATCCATTCTCGAACTCCGTTGTGGTCTCCCGGAGTACGCTCGCTTCAGGAACGAGTGATACTGTAAGATTCCGTGTAAAGATCAGCGCCCAATTATCATACGGAAGCAACACGCTCACTAATACCGCGACAGCAAGTGCGTCTAATGGGACATCGACGCCGGGTAGCGTATCCACAAACGTTACAACTTCATCTACGCTAAGTATAAATAAAAGTGGTCCAATAACATCAGATTTAAACGGATCTCCACTTACAGATACAATAACTTATTCGATTGCTTATACTGTTACTGGAACGGCAGCATCCGACAGCATCTTTATTAATGATGTATTACCGTCAAATCTGCTATATCTTTCCAGCTCTCCAACTGCAGATGTCAAACCATCTATTGGCAGCAATGGTACAGTGAAATGGTCATTGGGTACTAAGAATCCGAATTCATCGGGGCAAGTATCTGTAACGGTTACTACTATTACAGCAGGAACATATAACAACACGGCGTCGATCACTTCAAAGCAAAATGTAGCAGGTGTCAATAGTAACACTGTAACGACAACAGTATCAGCTCCTCATACCGGGCTCATCACACAAACACCGACTCGTAGACCGGGGCAAATAATTACAATTAATGTTTCTGATCTTGATCTGAAAAATGAGGGTGTGATATTTGTGTCATCAGTAAATTTGAGAACTAACGAAACTGAGTCCGTTGGCCTTTCCGAATCGCCAGTTGGATCTGGTTCGTTTAGCGGAACAGTTGGAACGATGTATGATGCACTACCCGGATCGGATAATAACGGATTCTTCGCTGTACAAGCCGGCGACTCCATCCGATCGACCTATATCGATTTGATGGATAGTACCAGATCGACAGTGAATAAATATGCTTACACCCGAATCTTTGGTGGTGTAACAGGTGCTATTATCGGGAGCCCGAATCCGGTTACTCCCGGAGATACCGTATCGTTTGATCTAAACGATAAAGACCTCGATTACGATACAACTGCAATTGAGTCATATACTTTACAAATCACAACAACACGGGGTGAAACAGAAACACGTACATTTGTAGAGACCGGTGTTAAAACTGGTATCTTTAGAACATATATTTGGACAGTGAGTGGTACAGGTCCTGGACCCAATGGAAACGATACATTGACAGTCTTATCGGGAGATTCCGTAAAAGTAACATATCTGGATTCATTGACGCTAGTAGGTGGAACAAGAACCAACATTGCTGTAGTTGGTGTACGTTCCGTGGATTTCTCAACATCACAGAAAACCTGGAGTGATATGAACGGTGGTTCAGCAATGCCTCCGGATACGATTAAATATAAAATAATGATCAATAATACAGGTGGAAGGACTACCACGCTGGTTGCTGTTGTGGATACAATTCCGATTGGTGTTACAATACTTACCGGAACACTTCCAACTGGAGCAACAGTAAATGGTCGTGTAATTACATTTCAATCATTTGCATTGCCGAACAATATTGATTCATTACTCTATTCAGTTCGCATAGACTCCAGTATTGCAACTGGTGTTGCCGCAATCAATATTGCTCATATCACTGCGAATGGTGTTGATCAAAAAGTCACTGCTTCGTTTACACCTGTCAATCAACCTTTAATGACGATTGTAAAATCTGTTAGTGTTTCTCACGGACAACCCGGTGATACACTGACTTATTCTATTGAATATAGAAATGTTGGTACTTCGAATGCAACATCTGTAATAGTCACGGATCCAAATCCAAATTATACTACTTATGTACCAAACTCAGTAATTGTCAACGGTGTAAATAAAAATGATGATCCGGATGACGGTGATGGAGTTAAATTACAGGATGGAATCATACAGATTACCATTGGCACTGTACAGCCAGGTCAAACTGGAACAATTACCTTCCGCACAAAAATAAATTAAGCACTTCACTTAGATTCATGAAAAACCATCCAGCAGGATGGAGGATAATTTTGTCCGACGAGGCGTCGGACTGTACAATGATTATCATTGTGCGTATCTATTAGAAACATCTGAAATATTATGGAATATGGTAGTCGCGGACTTTATGTCCGCGTACCTAATTCAGAAACAAAAGCTGAAGCTTTCGACTACCGGTTGTAAGAAAATAAATCAGATGCCTCTATATAAATGGTCATTGCAAACATTTTAATCGAGAAGTCCGCTCGCCGATTTACTTTGGGCAGGTAGGCTGTCTAGTTTTGCACTTGTGAATTAGATTTTACCATCCTGTTGAAAATCCAAAAAATGAGTGGAAACACTTAGGAAATTGAGTGTTCGTTTCGGAGGATTCGTGTGCTCATTGCTATTCTGCCTGATAGGGGTTTTCGGCATATTTTTACAGCATGAAAAGCCCAAAAACCATTTTTTGAAGAGGTAGCGCTATGAAAAAACTGTTGATAGTAGAAGACAGTGAACAATTTCGTCGATTGATCATCAGTATGCTCAAAGGATACTATGATGAAATTTATGAATGCTCAGACGGCAAGCAAGCTAAGGCTGCTTATGAGAAATATAAGCCTGATTGTGTGCTTATGGATATCCATATGAAAGAAAAAGATGGAATAACAGCGACACGTGAGTTGAAAACTGCGCATCCTGAGGCACATGTGATAATTATGACTCAATTCCGCGATATAGAATTTCAACAAGCAGCTCATGATGCTGGCGCGAACAAGTTCATAATGAAAGATAATGTCCACGAGCTGAAAAAAATTGTAGTAAGGGCCTAAATTATGAATCGTTTTGAGAACATGTATATCAATAATATTCATTGCTCAGGAGGAGCAACGATGAAAACTTTACTATCAATTTCACTTTTAATTGTCTTAATCGCTGTTCCTGCATTTGGACAATCAACTAATAGTGTGAGTGTTCACTATCCGCTTTTCACGCTTACTGCCGTTTCCAATGATGCGGCAGATAAAGGATTAGCACCTTTTGTCGTAGGAAAATTTGATGAGGTTCCTGCGAAGAATCCGACGAGCCGATTTGGTTTGCTCTATCGTGAGTATGCATCGAAATCCAATGATTTTACGATGATGGAAATTATTGATGCTGCTTCGAATAAAATCATTAAGAAAATAAGTTTAGGTGAATACTATGGAGTCGAAACCAGCTCCTGGAAAAATATTCCAGCAGAAAATACTTCATCGGAAAGTTCTGCTACATCAGTATTTCTGTGCACGGTTAAAGAAGGTGAATTCAAGTTATCGAGAGAAATTTCAATCGTCACAGATCAGAATCTTCCGTTGTCAACAAAGCTTATGATGACTTTAAGCCTTCAACCAAAAGTAGCAATAAAGCTAAAGGTGAAGTTTTATGGAATAGCTGAAGGATTGGTAAGTTCGTCGGGAAAATCAATTTCCATCGTTGACTCCGAGCCGTTAGTAAAAATACACCCAGCGATAATTGCCTTTATTCCAGAGGCATACCAAATAAAAGTTGAGCCGCAAAAGAAGGGGAAACCATCCACATTTAGTGTGATCACAAATGAAGCGTCGCTTAATGCTGGTAAGAAGGAAGTCGTTTTTTCGATGGCTATTTCAGGTACAACGGTGACTTTCCCTGGTCAGATTGAAAAACAATTGAATAATCTTTCGAATTATTTCAATACAAATCGACCGACACCGGATATGGCTGTTATAACCCAACCCAATAAATTAAAAGCTCTTCCCGGAGACACATTGATGTACACAATCAGTTATCACAATATCGGGACCGATGTTGCTACGGATATTTCGTTGGTTGGCCCTATACCAGTCGGTGCCGAGTATGTAGATGGAAGTACTGAATCTAATGAAACGACAATGACATTGATAAGAAAAGAAGCGAAAGCTCCGTCGGTTGGAGCTGTTACGAGTGTGAATTGGAATGATAAAAGAACAATAAAATCAGGAGAAGAGCGATGGGTACGATACAAAGTAGTTATTCGCTAACGGGTACACTAGGATACCCGATGTCTCAAATTCCAAATCGGAGGAATCGAAAATCATCCAAAGCTCCACCTGGAAGGGCGCGGTTGCCTGCGAAGGCGCCACCCCTGACTGCCAGAAGGCAGGACAGCGGATAGAGAACAGATTTAAATATGAAATTAAAAACGAAAATAATAGATATGAAAAATAAAAAACAAATAACAAAAAACAATAAACAGAAAGGTGCAACAATGAAAACCACATTTGGTCTGCTACTTGTGGTTGTCGGCCTGCTGATAGTGCTCGTTCCTTTGAGCGCTTTTGCAGGTGGCACACCCGCAGGTACAACCATCACCAACCAGGCGACGGTGAAATATAAGAATGCTGGTGGAGTCGATATGGACTCTGTCACTTCGAATATCACTTCCGTTCTAGTTGATAAAAAATCCGGGATTACCATCACCCCGACTACACGATCTGTAGTTGTTGGTGATAGTGTCTATGTGACGTATGCAGCCACGATCACGAATACCGGTAACTATAAAGATCTAATTAACCTAAGTGCAGCTTCACAATTATTCCAGTCGAATGGCGTTGAGATTTATAAGGATACAGATCAAGATGGAGTACTGGATGCCGGTGAAATTACTTCAACCATTGCTGTGACAGATAGCGTTGCGGCAGATGCAAGTTTCTACATCGTCACACGTATCTTTACCACTTACGGAACATCAAGTGGAGTGAAAGATACTACAACTGTCACTGCAACACTTCAATATACGGGTGACGGGACAAAGAGTGCTATTCAAAAAGATGAAGCAATCATCTCCCGTGTTACATTCGGTACGACAAGTAAGACTGTAAGTAACTCGTCGCCACAACCCGGTGCAAATGTCGTTTATACTGTAAGATATTTAAATACCGGAACATCAAATGCACAGAATGTTACTCTATTTGACGTACTTCCTTCGGATGTTACATATTTTGGAAGTCTTGTGGCAGATAGTGGTGGAACAGTATATCGTTCTAACACAAGTCCCGATTCCATAGTCTTTTCCACAGCTTCGATACCTGCAGGCCGTGGTGTTGGATTCCATTTCACTGTTACTGTTAATAATGGAACAGTTTCCGGGACTACTATAAATAATAGTGCAACACTTGTCTATACCGATAGCATTAATGGCAGGAGAAGAACATCGACCGCAGGTCCGACACCGATGACTGTAAGTGATAAACTCGGTTGGACACTCGTAATCGATACGATTGGAGGGACATTCTCTACTAATAATGCAACTGATTCAACGCAATCCGGAGTTGAACAGGAATTTATGCTGAAGATCACCAATAACGGTAATAGAAGTGATACGGCAGCTGTTCTACAATTCCTCAATAGCAATCCATTAACCTGGTCTGTCTTCAAAGATACCGATAAGAATGGTACAGGTGACAGCGCTTTGACATCGTTTACCTCCACCGGAAATGTTGCTCCGAATGGTGGTTCGAACTGGTATGTGGTTAAAGTTACACCAGCTACGAACGTTGCAGATCGTACTTTGGATAGTGCGTTCTACAAGTTAACCTCGTTGACTTCTGTCATAAATGATACAGTTACAGGGTATCACAAGACGAGGATTTTGGCGCCAATTATGCAGCTCACAAAGAACGTAACTAAGGTCAACACAACTGCACGACCTGGTGATACACTCCAATATGTCATCAATTACCAGAATGTCGGTTCCGGATATGCCTCGGCAGTTGTAGTGACGGATCTTGTTCCTACGAATACGACATATGTTCCTAGTACCGTAGCAACATCACCCGATGGAACTACATATACACCGCTTGCTGATGGTTCTGCAGGTAATCCTCAGTCTTCAGGTGTTGTATCTGTTAATCTTGGTACGCTCACACAAGGTAAGTGGGGTGCACCGGCAAGTTCCAAAGGTTATATCAAATTTAGAGTGGTAATTAATTAATGCGTTTACCCTGCGGATCCGGTCCCGCAAATGCGGGACTGGATTCCAAGGGTGTTAAGAATGAACAAAATAAACAAACATATTAACTTTTTCGTTGCTGTTTCGATAGCCAGCATGCTCGTATTTTCATCCGTGTTTGCTGGAACACCGTCAGGAACGCAGATTCAAAACGTAGCGAAGGTTGTGTATCACTATGCAAACGGTCAGCCTGATACACTCGGCAGTAATTTGACTTCTATCGTAGTTAATTCTACTGGTGTTTTGACTCTATCTAAAACAACGTCTTCAACTAATGTATTAACTGGGGACACTGTCTTATATAGAATCATCGTCGGAAATACCGGCGAAGCACCATTGTCAAATGTTCACATCGTCGATACACTCGCATCTTCTTTAAGCTTTATCAGCACAACGCGCGGTATCGTGAGTGGTAATGTCATTTCCTGGAATATCGATACTTTAAAGGAAAAAACAGTCGATACAGCAGTGATTAAAGCTCGTATTCTACCGACTGTTTCAAATAATACATTCATAAGAAATAAAGTCTACGGATTCGATGGATTAGGCGGAGTTATTGCTGATTCGGTTCGTGTGCTTGCACAGAATGTTATCGATTACTCTTGCCAGATGGGTATAACCGTAGATCCCAACATGGTAATCGGGAATGGAATTTCATCAGCAGTAATTACAGCCTTTATCAGTGACACGCTCGGCAATCCGAAACCTGATGGAACACCTGTCTACTTTAGTACCTCGCTTGGTTTCTTCTCAAACAATCAGGATTCCATTGTTGGATATACAGTTGGTGGATGGGTGAAGGATTCAATTCGTGCTCTCATTGCCACTAATAAAATTTATAAGGCGATCGCTGTAGTTTCAACACGTGATGCAAATATTTGCAGCAAGCTGGATTCAATTACTATTCTTTTCTATCCAGGCGCGATCAAGGGAAGAATAGTAAATGATGATGATGATCAACCCGTCGCTAATGTGAAAGTAATTGTCCGTTCGTCAGCTGGTGATATTATTGATAGTATAATAACAGCAAGAGATGGGAAGTACTTAGTACCAGTTCCAAAAACCGATAACTATCAAGTCACATTTTCAACAATGAATGTTTTAAATCAGACGATAACTTCAACAATCAATATTCCTGTTACCGTTCCGGGAACAGGTGGAGTTCCGGCAGTACTTCAATCTAACATGACGACGGGAACAATCTATTATTTAGTATCAGGGAAACCGATTCCAATTCCCGGATTGAAACTGTTCCTTATACCCAAATTACCATCGCGTCGAGTAAATATGAAGACGACGGCAGTGCAAGCTCCAATCGATTCTACGGTTACCGATTCTATGGGTGTATATCACTTTAAGAATATTGCAGTTGGAACTTATGAGGTAGTTCTTCAGGATGCACAACTAAGCGCAGTTCGTGCACTTCATATGCTTTCTAATGGTCAGTATGTTATCAATTCCAATTGCCCGGTGCTTTTAAATCCAAATGTAATCATTTCGAAGAATGGGCCGATTCAAGCATCGAACATTGATACGGTAACCTATACTATTCAAGTCCAGAATATCGGAACCTTACCACTGTCCAATACACGGTTAATTGACTCTTTAGATCAGTCGATGATATATCAAGGATCGTCAAACAACGGTACATATGATGCTTCAGGACATCGCGTTATCTGGAACGTTGGAGCTTTCGATTCTCTCTCATCTAAGAATTACACCGTAGCAGTTACTTTGACTGATACACTACCAGCGATGAAAAATGTTATAAACCGTGTATGGATCTCTTCGGATGAAATTTATCCAATTTCTGCTGAAGCACAAACCTCGGTTCGGAAGGCAAAACCAAGTTTAGAGATTTTAAAAACTGCTTCGCAAGACACTCTTAATCCACAAGATATAGTTAGCTATTACGTTTACATAAGGAATAATGGGAATGTTCGCTTAACAAATGTAACATTGGTAGATACTATCAATGCGGCTTATTTGACACCCATCGCAGTGGATAAGGGACAGCTTGTCGGAAATATAGTTCGTTGGACAATAGCAGTAATGGATACGATGGCGATAGATACAATCCATGTTACTGCACAACTTAACAAAAGTGTGATTGGTGGACAGAATGTAATCAATACTGCTTATGCACAAACACAAGAAACATCTCACACTGTTTACAATGCGCAAGCAGCAATCTATGTAAGAGGAAATTCGCAAGCTTCACAACCAAAGTTAGAGCTGGTAAAAATTGCATCATCGGATACAGTTCTCGTTGGTAATGAAGTAGCCTACACAATATTAATACGAAATGCTGGCAATGTTACTCTCACAAATGTCCAGGTTATAGATACTCTTACTACGGCAATGACTCCAATTGGTGCAATCCATGCCCAGTTAAGTAAGTCAATAGTCATATACAATGTAGATTCATTACGTATCGGCCAGAGTGATACAGTGACCATTAAGGCTCGTGTTCGTTCCGATCGTCCTAATAAAGAATCCATCGTTAACCGTGTGTTCGGGAAAACCGATCAAACCAACTGGCAAGATACTTCAGCGGTTATTATTTCTCAAGTTATTGTCCAAGACAAATCGTGCCGCATCCATTTGCTTGCCCATCCTTCAACACTCCTTGGTGATGGAATTAAAACATCAAAAATCGAAGCATTCTTAACAGATACACTTGGAAATCCTAAGCCGGATGGTACGCCTGTGTTCTTCAAAACGCCTATCGGGACATTTTCAAATGGTCTGGATTCTATCATTGTTCCGACAATCGATGGTTATGCCGTGGATTCTTTAAAGGCAAATGTTACTGGTATCGGCATAATTGAAACATTTGCAAAGGTTAGTGCAAGTGATGCTGATGTTTGCTCAGCGATTGATTCCATCAAGATCGTTTTCTATCCGGGTGCAATCGAAGGTATTGTAACTGATAATAGGACAAATCTACCGGTGGAAAACGCTCTTGTCAAAGTTTTTGAATCAGCCGGTACATGGCAGGATTCTACAAGAACTCCGGCTGACGGATCCTATTCTATCCCAATTCCTCGCAGTGGATCTTATCGTGTTACGATAACTATTACAGATAATTTTGGTAAACAGGTCTCAACTCAATCTAACGTTCCAGTTAAGGTTCCAAATATTGTAAAGAATAAAAATTCAATTTCAGGTAAAGTCTACTTTGTTGTGTCAAACAAACCTGTGGAAGCTCGTTATGTGAAAGTTGAATTACAGAAAGTAACTTATACAGGTGGATTAGGAAAAAGCATGGAATCCGATGCAGGCATGGTTGTTACAACGATGGATACGACGACCACGGATTCTAGCGGAACCTATGTATTCCCGGTCGATTCAATTACAATAGTACAAACTTCGACTTTCCGTATAAAAACGCTAGATCGGTTTATTGCTGGGAGTATAGATATAATTGATATGACTTTTGGAAAGTATATCATCAATGCCAATATTCCCATCGATTTACAGGCTAATATGGTGTTGAGAAAAACGGCAAGTGATTCTATTGTCTACGTGAAAGACGTAGTAGATTACACGATCTTAGTTGCAGATACTGGTAACCTTTCTACAACCAATGCTATCGTTGTCGATTCACTTGGAGCCGGAATGAGCCTTGTCAGTGCTGGTTCTATCTCTTCGGGTGTAACGATAGATACATCTGATCGCAAGCTCATCAAATTTTCAATAGGAACATTAGATTCTCTCGGTGGCGTACGCGATACAGTGCTTCTAAAACTCAAAGTACGATTTGATGATACAATTTCGACAAATATGTCTGCAATCAATACTGTTATTTTCACTTCGAATGAAGCATCACGTATCACTGCAGAAGCAAATGTAAATGTTATTGTTCCTCAACTTCAAATAACTAAGGAAACAATTACAAAGATTGTCGATGTCGGTGATGTTGCGACATATAAAATCACGATATCAAATAGAACGTCCGTAATGACGTTGTCGAATGTACAGGTTATTGATTACATCCCATTTGGCTTCAAATACATTGCTGGTTCGTCGTTTAGAGGTTCACAAAAGCTTTCAGATCCGTTTGTGGGGAAGGAGTTACGATGGGCGTATAGTGATTCTCTCAAACCCGATTCCTCCATTGTATTTGTGTATCGTCTGGTTGCCGGTGCTGGTGCCGCCGAGGGGAACGGCATCAACACCGCTCGGGCGACGGCCTTAACTCCAAGTGGAAAACTGATTCAATCTGCTTTGGTAAGTGCGCGAATTGAAGTCCGGAAGGGCATTTTCACTGACCATGGAATGATAATTGGAAAAGTATTCTACGATAATAACCGTAATGCATATCAGGATCCTAACGAAGAGGGAGTAAAAGGTGTTGAATTAGTCACTGAAGATGGAACGAGAATAACGACTGGCGATGATGGAAAATATTCACTACCCGATGTTCTGCCAGGGATGCACGTTATTAAGGTTCGTAAACAGACTATACCGGGAAATGCAGTACTTATTACGGGTTATAATGATTTTGCCGGTATTCCATCATCACGGTTTGTGGATGTCACTCCTTCTGGAATTGCTCGAGCGGATTTCTATCTTGCGAGTATTCAACCAGATACAGTGGTCATGAGTCAATCAATCGCAAAAGTCGGCGATATCGAAATTCAACGGATTTCCGAGCCACGAAATGTAGTCTTCATAGAAGACGAAAAACCTGCATTGATGAAATTGTCTGGTGTAAACTTTGATATCGGTAAAGCGACGCTACGGCCAGAATCGTTCCCAATACTTAAACAGATCGCTGAGATTTTAAATCAATATAGTGATGTTACTGCTACGATCATTGGGCATACGGATTCTAGTCCGATTAAGACAAGAGAATTCGCAAATAACAAGCAATTGTCAGTTGCACGTGCCCAATCCGTAAAGAAGTATCTTGCAATTAGTGAACGTATTGACACTTCCAGAATTGGCACTCTCGGATTCGGTGAAACTCAACCTATAGCCGACAATAAAACAAAAGAAGGTAAAGCTGCAAATCGTCGAGTAGAGATTTCATTCAATCAAGATATGTCGCCGGTTGAACGGACTACACAGAGTATCGTTTTCAAAATTCCGATTCGCTATGATGGAAGCACTCCAGTAGATAAAATTGAAATGAAGGATGAATTGGATCCACGACTCCAGTATGTTGAAGGTAGCGCCACAATAGGCGATAGTCTCATTACACCGAGCGTTAATGGTAATTCTTTAGAATGGACAATTGATAGTATCGGTACCAAGTTCAACAAGATGCTTGTGTATCGGGCAGTAGTTCAGAAGCCAGAGAATAAAATAATAACATTGCCGTCGCACACGACTTCGTTCCGATATTATGTTGCTGACACACTTTTCACCAGTGTAGACACCTTGCATACAGTGAATGAAGTAGCGGTTGCAATCCGTGGACGCGCAGTTAATTATGTTCTTTCGGGAGTTCTCTTTGATGTTGCAAAATCGACGCTTCGATCATCGGCGGTTTCTGCACTAAGCAGTGCAGCAGAAGTGCTAAATCGGTATCCATCAACAACAGCATTGATTGAAGGGCATACAGATTCTAATCCTATCCATACTGCAGAATATCCGTCGAATAATGAATTATCGGTAGCTCGTGCAAAAACCATTGTAAATAAATTGGCGAGTGAATTTGGAATCGATTCTTCTCGATTGAGATATATGGGCTTTGGATCGTATCGACCCTTAGAATCCAATAAAACAGCGCAGGGTCGTCAAGCAAATCGAAGAGTAGAGATCCGGATATTAACCAAAGCATTTGTTGAGCAAGTTATTCCCGAAGGATTTGTCGATTCTTCTGATGTCCAACGGACAACTATATTGCCAAAATATCATAAAGTGAAGTTTGACTCTACATTGATTGCACAATCCGGTGATAAGCTTATCCTTCAACTTCAGGTACGTCGTCCAGTATCCCATAAAACACTCGAAACGATTGTAATTGACTCTTTGCCATTAGGTTTACAGATGATGGAAAAAAATCCAATTGCCACATTTAACATAGACACACTATCCCATAGTCATGTGGTAAAGGCACGATGCAGTGCTGTAGATTCAATGGCGACTATATTTATCCTTCTAGATGTGGTCGCACCTGTTGATATGAATTATATCGAACAGGATAGATTTTATGTTGTGCGTAAGGAACGACACGGTGCAGTTTTGATAGATAAGGCAAATCCTATACGAATCGAAGTGTATAGAAAAGAACAATAGTGGTACAAAAACAAACATATAATCCTCGGAATTTGAAGCTGCAAACTTGCGGATTGGGTAAATACGTTCTTCTCCTCCTCGCTATTGGAATGCAATTATCGTATGCGCAGATGATTCAGATTATTAGCCCAAGCAACGGTACAGTCAGTAAGTTGCATAATCAGGTTGTTACGGCTAAAGGATGGGATGGATTTGATATTCAATTGTGGGTGAATGGATCGTTGGCGCAGACAGGCAAAGTACGCCCCGATGGCGTTATAGACTTTATGGATGTTAACGTTCCTTCGGGTGATGTTAAAATCGAGACTCGAATTGTTAATCCTGACGGATCACTTATCGACGTAGATTCTGTGAAATTGCATATTCTTGGTACCCCGATGTATATTAAGATCGAGCTTTCCGAAGATCACATCAGAGCGAATAGTTCTTCTATCGTGAACGGGAAAGTTCAGGTTCTGGACGAATGGGGATATCCTATTCAGGAAGATTATGTAGTGACATTGTTTGCTGATGCCGGTAAAATCTTAACCCAAGATCTGGATCCTCAAAATCCTGGAATTCAAGTCCAACTCAAACGTGGATTTGCTGAGTTTGAATTCCAGGGCCCAACTGTGCAAGGAATTGCAACCATTACCGCTCAAGTTGAACAGGCAAAGAGCACTGCATCTATAACAATCGATATGCCACTCGAACCGTTAACACTCGTTGGGCTTGTCGATGCATCTGCCTATTCGATGAAAGCGTCGGGTGATTTGAATAGACTCTCTAATGAAACTTCATTCCGAAATGGTTTATCGGCTGATGGGCGCGTCGCAGCGTATGCACGGGGAACCATTGGAGGCGATTATTTGATTACAGCTTCCTATGATTCAGATCGTCGCAATCGAAATCGGCTCTTCCGCGATTTGGATCCAAATTTCTTGTATTCGATTTATGGCGACAATAGCTTGCTCACCTATGATGTACAGACACAAAGTCCACTCTTTGCAAAGGTTGAAAAAGACCGTAGTTATTTATTGCTCGGTGATTTCAATAGTGAGCTATCATCGCAGGAATTCACAAAGTACGATCGGTCACTTGCTGGTGTCAAAGGCGAACATCGTACTGATAAATGGAATATTAGAGGTTTTGGCTCCCTTACAAACCATCAGGTTGTCCATAAAGAAATTCGTGGTGAAGGATTGTCTGGATTTTATAACCTCGGTTATTCTCAGATTACTCCAGGTTCAGAACAAGTACGTATCGAAACACGTGATAAATACCATTCAGAAGTAGTTATTAATCGTGAAGAGAAGACAAGATATCGAGATTATGATATTGATTATGACCAGGGAACCATCTTCTTCAAACAACCGGTTTCTGCGTTTGATCAATTCGGGAATTCTGTGTGGATTGTCGTAACCTATGAAGCCATTACTGATAATGCGTCAACGTATATAGCCGGAGCAACAGTTGAGCGTCAAATAACTGATAACCTGTCAGTAAATTTAACAGGCATTACAGAAGAGCAATCACCTAAGAACTACAATCTCTTTGGTGCGAGCACAAAATATCAACTAGGCAATAATGCAAATATCTCTGGTGAAATTGCTCATTCTTCTGATTTTGCTCGGAATCCGAACGAAAAGAGTTCTGGAAATGCCTATAAGATGGAAGTATCGGGAACACCGATTGCAAACTTGATGCTGCGTGGATATTATCGACGAATGGAAGAAGGATTCTTTAATATTCGTGAATCAGGTGGTCGTAAGGAACGTGGATCAATTCGCTATGGAGCAAGTGGTGGATATCTGTTAGGCACAGCAACGAAGTTGAATTCGGAATATTATGAGACACTACAGGAAACAGGTCAAGGCCAGTCAAAATTAACATCTCTTACGACTACAGTTGATCATCAGTTTACTAAACAACTTACAGGTCAATTGAGGATAGAAGATTTAGGATTTACCGCTCCTGATACATTAGTTGGTGCAAGTACCCGTCACTCGACACTTGCAATTCTTGGTGCATCCTACGCGATTGGAGATCGTGCAAAAGTCACCGCACAACATGAACGGAATCTTGGAAGTTCTCAAGACGCAACACGTCCGAATGCAACAGCACTTGCTACAAGTATCAAGGTTATGGAGAATACGATATTTACTGGTGAAGAACGATTCTATGAGGGTGGCGGAAATCTTGCTACGCTCGGTTTGACTTCTACGGTAACTGAAGGAACTCAGGTTTATAGTAAATATGAAATAGGAAATTCAGTCGCAGGTCGAAGGAATATGATTAGCATTGGTATTCGAAATACTGTGAAATTACCTTATGACCTTACTGCAAATCTTGGTTACGAGCGTGCAAAGGATCTCTCGCAACGCGTCGATCAAACAGCAACTGATGATCATACAGCATATTCTGCCGGTCTAGAATATTTACCGAAAGATCCAGTTAAAGCGAGCGCCAAATTCGAATATGGTGATGGAAAAGTTGCCAAGAAGACGAATGTATATCTTGCCGGTGATTATCGATTCCAGCGCGATTTCAGTTTCATTCTGAAGTACAATCGATCTAATGAGAATTCGGTCACAAATAGCGGCTATCGTAATATGTCTCATTTGATTCTTGGAATGGCCTATCGTCCAACAGAATCGAACCTGTTCAATGCAATTGGAAAGTTCGAAGTGAAAGGCGATAAGAACCATTATCTTGCCCCATTCATCGATTATGGTGCAGTGATTGGCTCGGTTCATACCTATCTCGAACCTATTCACCGCTTTGAATTGGGAATAAAATTAGCTTATAAGGTGTCGTCGGAAGAATCCGAGCAATTTTCATATTCAACACATACAAGTTTTTACCTCTTGCGTGGTTCATACGACATTACAGAAAAACTCGATGCTAGCGTTGAATATCGTGCACTTGTTCAAGCAGAAGCTAAGGATATTCTATCCGGTTATAGCATTGATGCAGGGTATGCAGTAATGGAGAATTTAAAATTGGTCGTCGGTTATAATTTTAAAGGTTATAAAGACCGTGATCTCGTAGAAAATAATGTTTGGTCTGCTGGACCGTTCGTGAAGTTCAGTTACAAGTTTGGTGAAGAGCTGTTTGGGAAATAATCAATTGGGGGATATGTATATGAGATTGAATAATATATTCAATCACTTTATTTATGATTCTGAAGTTTAGTTATTCTAATGTTTATTGATAAAAAACTGATAGCATTTTCAATATGGCATTCTTACATTCAAATGTTGTGGAACGATTTTGGGGAATTCTTAAAGTGACACAATTTTCGGAGGTGAGTAGTGAGTAACAATTCAAAAACAAAAGCAGAATTGATTCAAGAAATTACCGACCTGCAACACCAACTTGCTGAGCTTGAAGCTGGAGAAAACGTAAGTATTACATCTAATTCGATGGGAGTAAATTCAAGCAAGCAGGACCAATCGCAAGCTGAATTGGAGAGCGACGAAAAGCGGTTTAAAACTTTTTCCGAGGCATCATTCGAAGGAATAGAAATATCTGATAAGGATATGATTATTGATTGTAATACACAATTATGTTCTTTGCTTGGATATGAGCGGTCCGAATTACTCGGAAAATCGATATTAACTGGAGTTGCACCTCAATCACGTGAACTTGTTCATAGTGCTATTTGTTCGGGAAAAGATGAGCCTTGTGAATTTGTTGCGTGTCGTAAGGATGGAACACAGTTTCCTGCAATAGTTCAAGGTAGAAATCTAAGTACCGAGCCAAGAAACCTGAGAGTAAGCGCGATAAGAGATATTACCGATCAGAAGCGTACAGAGGAAAGTCTAAATGATAAACGTAATCTACTTCAAACACTTATTGATAGTATTCCCGATCTTATACACTATAAAGATACGGAGGGACGTTACATCTTAAATAATCGTGCACATTTACGTTCCATAGGTGTACAATCACAAAACGATGTGTTTGGTAAAACAGCATATGATTATTATCCACCACAAATTGTTCAACAATTCCACAAGTTTGAAAAGCAATTGATTCAAACAGGTGAACCAATCCTTCACCAGGAAGAGTCGATTTGTCATCATCCGTCTGGAGATCCAAGATGGTATTTAACCAATCGTGTTCCTATTAAAGATCACGAGGGTAGAGTAACCAGTTATCTGGTTATCAGTACGGATATTACAGAGGGAAAACGATTTCAAGAAGAACTTCAGGAAGAACGGAATTTGCTTCGCATACTGATCGATCATTTACCCGATTATATATATGTGAAAGATAGAAAGGGTCGATTTGTTATAGCGAATGCAGCAGTCGCGCAGCAATTAGGTTATGACAGCGAAGATGAGCTATTAGGAAAAACGGATTTTGATTTGTATCCGAATGCACTTGCAATACAATTGTATAATATGGAACAAGATATTATCCGATCAGGTGAAGGAATCTATGATGTAGAAAACTCTGTCAACGATGCAAGTAAAGAGAAAAAAGAAAGGTGGGTATCCACAACAAAAATTCCTTTCAAGGATGCACAAGGAACAATAATCGGGATAATCGCTATCGGCCGCGATCTTACTGAACGAAAACATATGGAAGAAACCTTGCGTGAAACAGCCGATAAGTTTCGCTTTGTATTCGAACATGCCTATGATGGCTTAAGCATATTCGAAGAGGCAGCGGATCGTTCCCAGCGCCGACTCATTGATTGTAATGAACGTTATGCTGAAATGGCTGGAAGATCCCGGGATGAATTATTGAAATTAGGAATTACAAAGAACATAGCAACAACACTCAGCGAGGATCGTTACGACTCACTTCATCATGGTGTGGTATTCAGCGGTTCATATAGCTGGCTGCGGCCGGATGGGAAAGATAATGTGATTGAGTATACTGCTGCACCTATAGAAATGGAGAATAAGATTATTACAATCGGTATCGATCGCGATGTAACTGAACGCAAACGCGTGGAAGCTGAAAGAGAACGGCTTATTTCCGATCTTCAGAAAGCATTGACTGATATCAAAACGTTAAGCGGATTAGTTCCAATATGCTCAAACTGCAAAAAGATCCGAGACGATAAAGGTTACTGGACACAGGTAGAAGCATACATCCAAAAAAGATCGAATGCACAATTTAGCCATGGTGTATGCCCAGAATGCATGGCGAAACATTATCCTTATGTTGATCAGAACCAACAAGTGGGAAAAGGAAATTGAATTTGAGCGACCAAGAAAAATTTTATCAACATCTACTCAGCGAAATTGATGAATTGAAGAAAAAGGTGACTCTTCTGGAAGTGGAAAATACCGAATATCGGAAATCATCGGAATCATATGCGGTTTCCGCTGAAAAGTATAGATTAATGTTTGAAAATATCCAGGATGGAGTCAGTGTTTACGAGGAATTCGAAGATCCAAAGGATCCTGATAATCGAAAACTAATTGAATGTAATGCTCGATATGCTGAAATGTCGGGGCGGAGCAGGGAAGAACTTCTGCGCATTGGACGAACAAGCCAACTTCAAAAGCCACTGACACCGCACGATTTCCCATCAATTGTTCAGGGAATTGCATTCCGTGGGATGTTTAGCTGGATACGACCAGATGGTAAGGAAAATGTGAACGAATATACTGCCGTACCGATAATGATGCATGGAAAGAAATTCACAATTGGTATCGACCGTGATATCACCGTCCGAATAAACATGGAAAAAGAATTACAACAAGCAAGAGCGGAATTGGAGCTTCGTGTCGAGAACCGTACAAAAGAACTTCTTCAAACAAATGAAAAATTAAAGAAGATTGTCGAAGAACATCAAAAAATTGAAGAAGCACTCAAGCACGAAAAAGTACTACTTGATGCATTAATGGATACCATCCCTGATAGCATTTATTTCAAAGATAAAGAGTGCCGGCTTTTACGCGTTAACCGCAAGGAAATGGTTGATTTAAAAATAGATGACATGGATCAGATAACTGGAAAGACAGATATCGACCTATTTGGGGAAGAATTTGGACAGAAGACACTTTTAGATGATAAAAAGCTCATTGAATCTGGAAAATCTATTATCGGATTAATCGAGAGCAGACATTTACCAAATGGGCGAATTAATTGGACATTAACGACAAAAGTACCATTACGCGATCTAAATGGTGCTGTTGTAGGATTAGTTGGTATAACACGGGAAATAAATGAACTGATGCAAGCCCAAATGGAACGCGATAGAGTAATTGCAGAATTACAAGAAGCTTTAGCAGAAATTAAAACTTTAAGTGGTTTGGTGCCTATATGTGCAAGTTGCAAGAAGGTGCGAGACGATAAAGGATATTGGACACAAGTGGAATCCTATATACAGGAACGCTCAAAAGCTCAATTTAGTCATGGGATTTGTCCCGATTGTATGATCAAGTTGTACCCTGATTTTAAATCCAAAGCGATATCTGGCCAATAGTAGTTGTCACAAAAAAACCATCCCTATACGGTTTAGTCACCTTCCAAAGGACTTGCCTATGGCGAGGAGTTATATTCCATCTTCACCATTCGTCTCGATACAATCCTAACTCCGTTCGGATTACTCGACGAGCTTAGGAATGTATACGGTCTTCGAGTGACGCCGACTTGTCCTGAGTCTATCGAAGGGAGGCGTCGTATCGAGAAGACAGTGTTCATAAAAGTAGAGAGAGAATTGTGTTTTCAACTTCCACGCTAGGAGAGAGTTCCACTCCCGACCAGTTATTCCAAACACTCAGCAGTGTGAATGTATAGTTTAACCTTTAAAATATTTTTCTAATTACTCGTATTATCATTATCAACTGTTTATTCTGTTTGGGAGAATATCTCCCTCACAGCGTGAAAAAGTAAAATGTCGGACATCTCTCTCTGTCTTCGCATTGGTGGATGTCTGACATTTGCATTCCGAATTTATCCTTTGCTTAAGTAAGTTGAACCTCATCCACGCTGGGAAGGAATTCCACTCCCGATTATTGTAGAACTTTCTATTACTTTTTTCGTATTAGATATTATTAAATAACAAAGAGAAGATAAAATGAACCAAGTCGTACAGCTCCTGAAGGAAAATTTACTTCAAAGAAGGCAAAATATCTCAGAGTTTCTCAAAAGAGCTTCAAAATCTGCTGTATCAACTCGAATGGGACCCCATGAGAGAAATGAAGTCGATAATCAACTGCATACTTTCGATCAGCTTATCCGAAAAGCAGAAGACGAAACGCTTGGTCAATGTGATATTTGCCATCAACCAGTTGATACATCTCGATTAGAGATGGATTATAATGCCTGTGTTTGTCTTGAACATTTATCAGGTGAAGAGCGAGCCAAACTTGAAAATGATCTTGAATTATCGCAAAAGGTTCAACAAGCACTTCTGCCGCACACCTTGCCTGATATTAAGGGATGGGAACTTGCAGCCTTTAGTCAACCGGCGAGAATTGTTGGAGGTGATTATTTTGATTTTCTACATTTTAAGGATGGGGCACACGCCATAGTCATCGCAGATGTGATGGGAAAAGGGATGCCGGCAAGCATGTTAATGTCAAATTTACAGGCATCACTCCGAATAATTATTCCTGAAAATTCCAATCCTGCCGAGGTTTTAAACAAGATCAACCATCTGTTTTGCCACAATATTCGATTAACCAAATTCGTTACAATATTCCTTGCGCAGTTTGATGAAACAACTCGCACCTTAACATATGGTAGCGCCGGACATAATCCACCATTATTACTTCGGTCAAATGGTTCTATCGAGTGGTTGTTACCAACAGGAGCAGCAATTGGATTGATAGAACAGCCGTCTTTTTATAGTAATTCTCTCACTTTGCAAAGAGGAGATCGGTTGCTCTTGTATACTGATGGAGTCGTCGAATCATTTAACCAGAAAGAAGAGTTATTCGGCGATGATCGGCTTGCAAGGTTTTTCAAGGAATCGGCTGATCTCACTCCGTCGCAGGTTATTGCTTCGTTGAGAGAAAATCTACAAACTTTTACACAAAAGAATACACCACTCGACGATACGACAATTATCGTACTATCATCAAATTAATTTCTGATCTCTTTTCTCTAGAAGCTATATTTGTTCCGACATAATATCGCGAATAGAACTGATCTGAATTATCAGGTTGAGAATTTAAAATTTCGGTTGATTGGAGAGTGTAAGCACCAATTATTGAATTTGTATATCGCCGTACGAACTAAGTACGTCCGATTGCCTGTAAACAGTAATGTAGAGACGATAAATTGCAGGTGCTAAGTCCGATCCATCAACATAGTAAGAATATGTACCGGCGACAAACCGCCTTTGGGCTAAATTTTTTATCACTGTCGATGGTGTACTGTTCAACGTTAAAACGACAGAATCTGCCCCACTCAGAGAAAATTCGATTGTAAAAGATTTACTTGCCGGATTTGGATACGCTGGATATATCTTGGTACAACTTGGAATATCTACTCGTATAACGGAATCATTTCGTGCTCTGTCAGTGAGTAATAAACTTGCTATTTTTGGATTCGAGCTACAATTCATCATTGGTCGCCAATCATCCGGATCTATATTGCCAATTGGATCAGGCCCTGCTGAACTTGTCTCAGTAATTCCCTGGAATGGGATGGAAGTCTCAGTGGATTTCTCTTTACAAGAGAAAATGACTGCAAGACAAGGAATAATTAACACAATTAAAAAATTCTTTTTCACTTTAAATCCCTCCAAAGGTTTTAACCTGACACTTTTTGTTGCTTAAAAGACTTTGCAGCAGCTAGAATATCAATTATTTCTAGAACTCGCTTCGGATAACCAAATTCAGCTACATATAACATTGCGGAACCAAGTTCCTCAAGCGTACAAACAAATTTAGGAATTAAAATTTTCCACAAAGGAAACAAACTGCCGACCATACTGTAAATCAATTTAACATTCCTTTGGCTCTGCGATGGTTTCATGAGTCCCGGTCGAAAGGAAAAAACCGATTTAAATGGAATTTTAAAAAGATCATTTTCTGTCTTTCCTTTCACTCGCGCCCACATTAATCGACCTTGTTCAGTGCTATCTGTACCGGTACCGGATATGTAACAAAATGTCATTTCCGGATTGAGTTTCGCTAAAGTTGAGGCAGTCTGCATTGTCAAGTCGTACGTAATATGTTTGTAATTTTGTTCATTCATCCCTACAGAAGAAACGCCAAGACAAAAGAAACAGGTGTTATAGCCTGTAAGCTGTGCTTCTATCTTTGAGTAATTAAAGAAATCGGTATGTATAATCTCTTTTAATTTCTTATGTACTATACCACAGGAACGCCTTCCAATTACCAAAACAGAATCTACGTTTTCCTTTTTGAGTGTTTCAATTAGAATTCCTTCTCCAACCATTCCTGAAGCACCGAATATTATGACTTTCAATTTCATAAATATTCTACCTTCCTACAGGTATTCGACTCCTTTTCGATTGTAAGATAAGAAATAGTACAGAGATATTTGTAGAATGGCAAAGTTCTATACGTTATCGAAATCTATGATAAAAGAGACGATTGAAATTTGATTGGGATATTGACTAAAAAAGAGTAGTAATGCAAAACCTAAAAAATGTTCGAAACAATGGGCAATGATAGACGTAATATTTCTAAGATCATCCATTAATGTAATTCTTTTCATTCGCGCTGAATGCTTGTGTATATCCGCAATATTTTCCATATACTATAAAAGAAGCATTATGTGTTGACTCATCAAATCGGAGGATTATATGATCAGAGTGTCAGTTCGATATCTTGTAATACTTATTTGCATTTCATTAAATAGTCTCTTTTCACAGAATAAACTGGACGAAAAAAACCTCGAAGAGACGATGCGCAATCCATGGAAAGCCGACCGGTCAGTATTTCTCCAAGATTGGTTGGTGTTGGGTTCGTTTCCGATAAAGTCGATGGATGATATAGATATCGATTTTCTTTCAGATCATAAAGGTGAGGCGAATGTCCAACCAGTTGAAGGACAAACTGTATCTATTTCTGGCAATGAAATGAAATGGCTTTCGTTAAAATGCAGAGATGTTGCCGATTTACAGGGATTTTATCAGGATCAAAGGAACCAAGATGCCGTTGCATATGCTTATACAAAGATTATCAGGAAAGAACCAGGCAAAGTAACACTTATGCTTGCGAGTGATGATGCCATTAAGGTATGGTGTAATGGGAAAATGGTTCACCGGTTGCTGCAGCTTCGTGGGATTAATCTGGATGATGATAAAATTGAAGTGGATTTAAATGCTGGTGTTAATCATCTCTTGCTAAAAATTCACCAAGCAAAAGGAGGATGGGGATATGCAGTACGAATGCTGGACGATCCCAACCAATTTAATTTGTTAACCGGAAATATCGAATTTACACTTATCAAAATAAATCCTATTGACCAAACCATTTCAGTGATATCACAGGGTACTGTGGATCAAACACTGCTGAAGCAGACGATTCAGATGGAGGTCTACTCTTCAGGCGGAAAAACAATTTTGAAAAAGGAATTTAACTGCTCAGATCCGGTCGTGCTCTATTATAAGAACTGGCCGGATGGTGTAATAGAATTTAGATTCGTATTCAATGATATTCGTGGATTGAGAACGTATAAGTATGCATCCTGGTATAAGGGTGATATTCTCAAGGCGGCTCAAGAGCTAGTAAATTCTGCGCCATCAAAGGAAGTTAGAACACCGGATGGTTGCACTCACCGAATGCTTGCAGACATGATTTTGAATCGGTTGGAGAATAATTTACAGAATCTAGATTCAACAAAGTACCGATTATTGCATGCTCCTTTAATGGAATTTGCCGAATTCAAAGCCAAGAATCAGGTACGTGCCGGCGGATGTCTCCGTCTGGCTTATATCGACGATATAGATAACACGCCTCAATTTTGTAGAAGTTATTTGCCGCTTAATTACAATCCTAAAAAGAAATGGCCGCTCGTTGTCTATCTACATGGATATAATCAGGATAATCCGGAATACATCAATTGGTGGGGAAGTGATAAACGGCATGATCAATCGAGTGATAAGTACGACGTGATATTTATCGAACCCCATGGAAGAGGTAATACACAATACCTGGGAATCGGTGATCAGGATGTATTGAAATGTATCGAATTGGCAAAACAGAAATTCAACGTCGATGAAGATCGAATATATCTTATGGGATCTTCTATGGGTGGATTCGGAACCTGGAATGTTGCCACTCGACATCCGGAATTATTTGCAGCAATTTCTCCCATTTACGGTGGTGGTGATTATCATGTGTTCACACCAAGAGAAAAACTCGAAAAGATGAATAATTGGGAAATTTATCTGAGCGATAAATCAAGCTCAACAGCACAATTGGAAGCTTTGAATAACATGCCTATTCTTGTTTCTCATGGCGATCGGGATATGAGTGTCGATGTAAATCTTTCGCGGTATCTCGTCCGAATGCTGCAACGTTGGAATTACGATGTTCGTTATATTGAAGTTCCTGAGAAAGGCCATACAGAATTAGGATTGTGGGATCAGATTATTCCATGGTTTTTAGAACATAAGCGGAATATTGCTCCAAAACAGGTGCGAATAAGAGCTGCGGATTTGCAAAGTGCTTCTGCTCATTGGGTATCAGTAACTCAGAAGAGGAATCCGTTTGAATTTATGGTTGTTGATGCTGAAGTATTAAATGGAAATATTATTCGAATTGATTCGAAGAACATACTCGAAGTCGTTCTTTTTCCCGGAAATCAACTAATCGACTATTCAAAGCCAATTAAAGTTGTTTGGAACGGAAAAATTCTTCCTTTCAACAATGTGCAAAATCAGAAAATCGTTCTTAGGGAAGAAGAATATTCGCCTGCGCCAATCATAAAAACTCCGAAGATTGCCGGACCGATAATCGATTTCCAAAATACTCCTTACCTCATCGTTTTGGGAACTACATCGCAGAGTCCACAGATGATGAAAAATATTCAACAAAAGGCTGGCGTTATGATTTCCGATTGGAAATCAGCGCAGAAATTCGAACCTCGAGTGAAGAATGATGTTGAAGTAACTGAAGCAGATCTAAAAGCATATTCAATCCTTCTGTTCGGAGGTCCGGAAGATAATTCGATCACAAAACGCATTTTCGAGAAAATTCCATTTCAGGTAAATAAAAATGAGATAAGTGTTGATGGTAAAGTTTTTAAAGCTCAAGATGCGGTTCTCACTGCGATATATCCGAATCCCTATAATAATGAGCGTTATGTTGGACTAGTAGTTGCGACATCAAGCATTGGAATGAATTTCTTCGATTCGCATAGACGTGATCCATTCCAATTCGATTACGCTATCGTTGATAGCAGAATACCACTACATACGATTGGCGCAACGAATGATAAAATTCTAATTGCTTCTGGATTCTTCAATTACAATTGGAAGATAGATGATGCCTTACTGGTTACTGGCGATGAGAAATTACGAGCACAGTGTGCCTATTTCGTCATGAAGAACGATTCCATTATGGATATTATAAGCAATTCAACGCCAGCAATTGAGACGTTGAAGAAATATATCGGGACGTATCAGGTGGACAATGGACCACAGCTCATAGTATTCTTTGATAACGATATACTAAAAATAGCACAAGTATCTAATAGGGATTTCTCGCTTCCGTTGTTGGCTGTTTCAAATAATGAATTTTATTTGAAGGAATTGGATATTTCTGTTTCATTTAAACAGGATAGAACAACACAGAACTATTTTCTAGTCATACACGAAGGAGGCCAAGAGAATAGCTCAAAGAAAATTCAATAATTAGCTATGGTTTGTACTCAATCCCTAAGGGTACGTTCTATAGCTTTAATCCCCGGTGTGAGGTAGAACATCGGGGATTTTTATTATCTTGAGTCACTGCTGTCCAAGACGTTGTACTATACGTCATTTCTTTTGTCTTGACACAAAAGAAATGACAAAAGAAAAAGTCAAGACTGACGAAAAATATGGGAAAAACTGCGGCTCACGACGCTGCACA